>Ga0099797_100630_pt1 | contig 22224 bp, 29 predicted proteins | sample Uncmet_Sort48C_1_FD_89871 | JGI IMG/M metagenome (GOLD analysis project Ga0099797, IMG submission 89871) | Marine eukaryotic communities from CALCOFI LINE 67, Pacific Ocean - C012_Sort48C_1 | ecosystem: Environmental > Aquatic > Marine > Oceanic | place: Pacific Ocean: Monterey Bay | collected...
GGCTCGCCACCGCTTTCACCGGCCGCGTTTCACCGTCACGCTCTCATCTTCCATGCCTTCGAGACGCCAAACCCGCCGAGGCCAAGTAGCAGCCCCGCAGCGAAGAGAAAGCCGAGCACAATAAAAGCCTGGAGTCCACTCGGTACGTCGTCGAAAGGCCCCCCCAACCTCTGGATGGTGCCCTCACTGCCGTCTCCGCCCCCGCCCGCCGCACCAGAGCTCGCCCCGCTCAGCCGCCTATGTTTACCTTCAATGTGTTCATGTAGTCTTAAATCCAACGCCTCTTCATTATCAGCCGCAAACTCCAGCAGCTCCGCTTCGTCTTCCTCGGTCTAGCAGTGGTCCGAATCGGCGTAGGGTACTATCGGCGCAGGCCTCCATACCTAATGTATCTACCCTCTCTCGGAAGCACAGAAGTCCATTTTGATGAGCCTATGTGGGGGATGCTTCTGAGCGTTTCATAACACAGTTTACACGGGGTCAGAGTTCTTCTTTTCATCAGCGCTGACACTAAACGAAAGTCCGTCAAATTCCAAACCCAAAACCATGAGTCAGATCACATTCAGAGGAGGGCTAGAGCCTACGCCGTTATACCCTATGCCGATCCAAACCGAGGCTGAACTCGGCTTGGTACGCACGCAGCGCAGCCTCCAGTTCCAGCGCGCGCCGGCTGCCGCGGACTGAGAAAGACATTCTTGATTTTGTTCGGATGTTTGTAATGCACTGACAGAATCTTAAACTTAACGAGAAACGACACGAAACGACATAGGAAGACGAGAACGACCAACGACGTGCTGCGATGTTTTTTTTTTCCTTGAAACGAGATGAACAGATGGTTTTCGACACTTTTGTTGAACTCACGAGTGACGACTACGACACGAAAACAAACCTTTCTTCGAACTTGTTAAGATTTAGTAGGTACAACCAAAAGCGCATCCAGCTTGTTATTCAGCTATCGCTATACATCTCCGCGGCGACTGCCTGCCATGCTTTGTCAGACTCTCTCGGCGCAAAAGAAATATTTAATGCAAAATTCGTTTTATGGTGATGCTGACTGATTTTTAGTGTACAAGTTTTGTACGCGGTCTTCACTCAATTTTTTTTCTTTAATATTTCCTGACTGCAACGTTGAACTAAACTGGTATTGGTGAAACCGTGAAGAAGCTAAACTAACCCCGGCAAGTAACCCTGACTCAAATTTATTTTCCTTAGAAGACATCGCCTTTGTCAGATGATTTATGTCTGGTCCCGAGTTTGACGCCCATCGCCGACAGAGACTCTTCAACTCGACCGATCTCCTCCTTCTTCTGTTTGTACATCCTGTAATCTCTTTCTATTGGGACGATGTCTTTCTGATACCGCACCTTCCTCCTATTCTGCCGGTAGAAGACTACTTGGTAGTCCTAACGATATTCCAGGTGAAATAAGGTTTAATACTGACTAACGCTATCCCGTATAGACTGAGCGAACTTGCGCAACACTTTCTTCGTAAAAAGTACGCTACAGCAGCTCCTGAAATGTTCTTGAGAGACCCGACCAGAAGTAGAGATATCATTTGAAGACTTGGGTGATCAAAGGTCCGAATGTCAGCACGCTTCATATGACACAAAAAAACCGTCTCTGGTTAACACACGGAGTAATCAGACAAGATCTACGGGACCGGGTACTTGCAAGCTTTAAACCTCTTTTCTCTTAGCAGTGCGTTTCCTCCAACCGCTGCCGAATTCCGTTCTTCTCCTCCATCAATCACTTGTACTTTATGAAGAGCTCCTTCGCCTCGCCCTCGATCTGGAACCCGTCGACCCCGCTGCCAACACTTTCCCCAGGACTTGCAGAAGATGGCACCGACCCAGACGCCGCCTGCACGGACGTCTCGCTTGGCACGACGGTTCGCTCGCGCTCGCGCCTGGAGGCACTGCCACCTGCACTACCGCCCTGCGAGCTCGCCGCCCTTGCGGCTTCCTCCCGCGACGAGTACCCGAGCATCTCCGACTGTTGAGATCAGCCCTTGTGCGAGCCGCTCCGCGTGCCCTGCGACCTTTCACTGCGTCCAGGGTTGTTCGACTGGTTCAGGTGCACGCTTCGGTCTTGCATAGAACCTAGATTGAGCAGCACCGACGATATTTTTGGAAAATTTTTCTTGCCTACCCCCGGGCTCTTGAAGACCTTAAAAATGGCAAATTCGATGGTCAAACAATGGCTTTTTCGTTTAACAGTCCAGAATGTTTGACACTACCTGTGAAACCAGATTTGTTGGAACTTTAAAGACCGCAAAGGGTCCCCCACTCTGGGTTTCAAAAATCTAGCGTTTGTCAATGTGAGACAGGGCTTTTGACAATGAAAAACCTTCCAAAAAATTTCGTCGGTAAAGTCCTCAGCAACATAGAACTTGGTTCAAACCGGCTCACTGACATCGAGTCCTGCTTCTCCTTCTCACGTCACTCCCGCTCGCGCTCCCGCCGCCGCTCGCTGCGCTATCAGTCTCAGGCGTATGCGTCTGCGTTCTCTCAAAGTTTGTGCGGCCGATTATCTCAAACTCAGACCTCCACGCTCTCACTCCGATGCCCAGCGCCAGAACGGCTCCCCCTGGAACCGCCAGCAACAGCAGATCTGTCCCTCTGTCACTCGCGGTCCTACCGCTCACTCGCCCGCTGCGTGATCGCCGTCTTCACTTGTCTGTAGTAGGAGTACAGCGGACGCATCGGCTCCCTATCTCATTTCGGCGGGTACACGCCGTACCTTCACTTGTAGCTTTCGTCGTAGTTCTTCAGCTCGTCCTTGATCCGTCGCTTCTCTCACTCAAGCGCGGCCGTCGTCATATCTCTGAAAAATTCCGTCAATTGCCTCCCGTCCGAGCACCCGTTTCACCTCTCAACAGCACCAGCGTCCAGCTTCAGCCGGTCCAGACTCTCGATCAGCTTGGGGTGCGCCTCTCCTTTTGCAGCTTGTTTTCATCACGCTCACGCCGCCGCTCAACTCCCCGCCTTCACCGGCTGCGGCTGCTCGAGCACCACCGGCGCGGGCGCAGTAGAGGCACTCGCCGGGCTCGCGCCGCGCGTCAGCGAGGCGGAAGGTGTCGGCTGAGCTGCAACTGATGGTGCACGAGGCCGCTCCTCCTCGCGCGAGTGACGGAGTGGTTCGGACCTGAAAAGTTTTGAAAGAATACTGTTGAGAAAGTTCGAGAAGATTTTGCAAAGTACAATCAGTTCAGTTAACAACTCACCGCTGCACCGGCACCGGCGCCAGAATAAGTCCTGCCCCGCTGTCGTCATTCACCGTCTCCTGCACGTAGTTGCTCGTCGGGTCGCCGAGGACGAGTGGCCCCGGCTCCGTGTCCTGAAACTGGTTCAGCAGCGTCTGCTCCGGGTGATCTGGCGAAGCTCAGGTCCTGAACACGGCCTGCGAGTCGTCGTCCGGCGATCCTTTGGTGTCGCTGTCGATGTCCGGACTCGTTTCCTTCGCCGCAGCACCCCCAACCCCGCCGCGGGCCCCACCTCCAAAGTCAAATCCTTCTCAGTCGATTTGCACGTCATCTGCCCAGTTGTTTGGGATCGGCGCCTCCCTCTCTGAAATAACCTGCATCTGGTGCGGCAAACTCCCTGACCATGACGAACCTCCACCATACAGACTCGCCGTTACAAAGCTGGCCACCACAGCTGCGACCTGCTCGGAGGGGCCGGCGCCTAGCCCCCCTGGGAACTCAGCCGACTGCTGCATGTTCACCATCTTGCTTTATTATGTCTTAGTAATCCCGCTGTAGAAGAAGTCGAGAAGTGACTTAGTATCAGTGCGTCTTTGTAATACCTAACTCTCGACTCACAAACGATTCCCAAAGCGCCACGCGGCGCGGATCGACGGACTGACACTCTTCACTCGACAAACATTTCGTTACTCCAAGTAAAAACGTGTGATGAAACTGTCTCGCATTGGTTGTCTCGTTCTAAGTGATGTGATTTAAAAAAGCTGTGTTCTCTGCTATCAACGGGTCAAAATGCATCCATGGTATGCAGTGCTCTTCATCAACATGTCATGTCCCTTCGTATTCCCATTCGCTGTTCTGTTCATTTTTTAAATTAGAGTCAAGTGATACTGGTGAATTTTCTTGTACAACATCCGCAGCTCCCGCTTACGCTTACTTGAAGGAGTACCCCTGCTCGCCGCTGCTCGGCGCGCCACCCGCGTAGCCCCCGTCGAAAGTGTTGTTCTTCTCGGGGGCGAAGAAGGAGCTGTCCCCACCGCTCGACACCGTGCTGTCCGGCGTGGGGCTGTTCATCGCCACGCCGCCGCCGCCGCTGAACATCCCCTGCAGCTGCCCCAGCATGCCGCCGTCGGTCTGATAAAGTTAGTAAAAAAATTTTACTCTAGAGTTCGAAATTAACGAGACGTGCCGTATAAGCAAAACACCCTCCGTAGAGTGATCTGGAAGCGATTCTAGCAAGCTTATGACCCGCACCGTGGCGAGAGTCAATTTCCAGGCTTGTAGACGACTCCCAGCTCAAAATGCAGTTGACGACTTTTTACACGCAAAAGGGGTCTTAGGAGACTATCAGAAGCTAATTTGAGCGATCTTGTGAACCGGCTCGTTTAATACGAATCTTAGAGTACTTTAATTGAAAAAGTTTGAAAGAAAGTTGTACAAAATTTATGAAAGATGTAAAACGTCGTACCTCATCCACCCCCATCTCCTTCCTCCTCTTCATATCTTCAGCAGCAGCCCGCTCCTGCTGCAGCGCTTCCAGAGCTTGTTGCCGCGGCGTCTGCGCGCTGCCCCGCTGCATCAACGCCGCAACGCCCTCAATCACGCCCAGGATAATTCCTCCAATAACAGCCGACTTCCCCGCGCTCTTCCACCCCGCGCGCGCCGCCAGTATACCGCCGGTGAGAAAACCAGCGGAGATGTTGTTCCAGTGGTCGTCAGTTCGCCGGATGTACTGCAGCGTGCAGTCGCAGCAGGAGAACGTGGCGCCCCACACTCAGAAGTTCCCGCCGAGAATCGGCGCACGAGACGTCGCCGCGTACAGCGCGCCGGCTCTCTTCTCGCCGACCGGCGAGTTGCGCCACCCTCGCACGGTGTGCCACAGGAAGCCGCCGATGCAGCCCATGCCGAACGCGCCGCCACAATCTTCGATAATGCGGTCCGGGCACGGCTCCCGCGACAGGTCGCGGTGCGACTGTTCGTTGTGCAGGTCGCCCATCTTGTGGAACTAAGCTTATCTCTATCTGATTAAAATACGAATACTTATTCAACGTCTACCTCCGCTGTCGTTTCATAAACTCAAACTCAATGTCATACCCTAGTACCTTGTCTTGGTTTAGTTTTCCACAACGAACAGAAAGTGAAAGCATCAAGGAAAGTGTCGAACAGGTGAACAGGCAAAACTCGATAAAGTCTGTCAGTCGTCATTCTCAAACATGTGATTAGTAGTCATTGCCCGCCTTGCTACCGTTCCGCGTGGTCGCCCTAGATGCCAGCAGCGTGGGCGGCACAGGCTCGCCCTCACCAGCAACAGCCCTAATCCTCGCCTTCGCCGTCCGCACCAAAAACGCCTGGTATTCTCAATACAGATCCACGTCCAACTCGTTCAAATAGGGAAGGTTGACGCTCGCGTGGACCGGCTGCTTCATGTTAGTCGCCAGCTGGATGGCGAGGGCGTTGCCCAAGCTCTCCTCCCCGCCCAATCAGACGTTTCACGTCACGTCCGCCGACCCCGCCCGCACCGCAACCCCGTCCGCGCTCGGCCGCACCGCCGAGCACACGTGCAGGTCTTCGAAGGACTGGTTGCGGACGTCTGAGACGTACAAAAAATATGAACCCTTCAGCGGCAGCAAGTGGAAGAGCACGGGCCGACCGTCGGGCGCAGCCGCCACGAAGTTGTCGGGCTTCAGGACCATCTTTAACGTTGAGATCTTTGTTTATTATCTGTTGGTCTGGAGGTGCTTTCACGAAAGTTTACTAAAAGTTGTTGCAATTTAGGACGACGTACACACGAACCACGAGAAAGGGTCGAGAAAAATATTTAATCTAAGTTGCATCATGTTCATGCTGAAACCATCTGCTGTCTCATCTTGACGTTCGGTGAAACCAAACATGGAACACAAAACTTTTTTAATTTTTCGCTTCAAAAAGTAGTTAAGTTAGGCTTAGGCTTAGAAATAGAACCTCCACAATCACGATGACAATCGCCTAGCTCCGTTCTGGCTCCCGCTCGACCGCTGGGGGTCGAACAACACCGGGAAGATCACCACGACAACGATGATCAACATGACCGAAGTCATCCAGCACGTCTTCTTGTACGCGGCCCACTGTCACTTCCTCGCTTCAATGAGTTCTTTCTGCGCCTCCTCTGTGTGATGCTTCGTCTTCGCCACGTTGATCTCGATCACGTCCATAATTCACCCCTGGTGGTCGATCAGCATCGCCATGTCCACGAACATTTGATGGAGTTGCGCTACATTCCTTTCCAATCTTCTGACATCTCTGTACTTGTCCTGCACCAGTCACAAGTTTTCTAATAGGATTGCGTGACTGCCTCACATTTGCTTCTTCACGACTGAATCCCGAGTTTCACCTTCTTCAATCATGTGCTCGAGCTCCTGCTCCGATCAATCCGGACACGCAATCCGCAGCTGCCGCTTCCCCTTGAGTTTGACCTCCTCGCAGAACATGGTCTGGGCCTGCTGAAAGCTCAGAATCGTCTGCTGCAACTTCTTCGCCAACGACGAGCACATGTTGTTCCTGATTCTCTCCTCGCTCGGACTCGTCGTCGCGCGCGCGTTCAGTAACTCCAAACTACTTTTAGCTTCTTGCAGATCTTTGTTACCCTCAGCTATTCTTTTGTCAATATCATCTTGTCACTGATCTTCTGCAACCCGCGTCGTCGCGTTCAGCAACTTATTGGTGTCGTCGTCAATTCTCTCAGTATTTCTTTTGACCTTCGAAATCAAATCCTGGATTCCTTTGACCTCCTCGAAGAATCTAGCAGTTGTCCGGATCGGCGTAGGGTAATTTCCGGGTAGGTTCAGTACCCACCTCAGAACATCACCCCACATGCCATTTTCTAAATGATTTTCTACGCAAGTCCGTTGATAAACAACAACAAATCGAAAGTAGTGCATACCCTCGTTTAAATGAAATTTTTTTGTCGCTTCAGGATGGGGATCACAAGCTTGTCTGAACGGCCACTTTTGCAATGCCAAAGATGACGTTTTCATTAGGTGCCAGACCCTACGCCGATAGACCCTACACCAATCCAAACCATGGCTGAAAAGAACTGTATCATAAACTGCTTCTTCTGCTCCTTCCGCCGCGCCTTGCTGCTCTTCCGTTTCGGCGCGTCCTCGGAGGCGGCGGTCTGCAATATTGAGAAAAACTGTCATGTATGAGTAAGATTAAGAAGTTGAATCATAAGAAATGTTTGCAAAGTAAGAACCCTTACCGTGCTCCCGTCCACGCTCCCGTCGATGCTGCCGGCGCGCTCGCGCTCCATTCACTTAATTCCTATGACAACATCTGCCTCCAACTCGGAGATGTGTATCGTAGGAATCTCGCTCTGCGCCGCGATTCTTCTAAAATCGCCCCACCGGTCCCGCACCACCTCGCCCATGTGGACGCAGTCTACCGATTGACTGCGGCGACGCCAGTCCAACCCCTCCGCCGGCGTGCGGGGCGTACCGCCCATGCTCCCCGCGGACGTAGATTTGGTTCCGCCGTACCCTCCACCATACGCTGAAGAGCCATACTGCTGCGCCTGCGGCTTACCCCCGTAGGCTGAAGAGCCCCAGTCGTCGGACGGGTAGCTCTTGTAAGACATCTTCAGGGGTCTGAGTACTTATGAAGGTTCTTGAAGTCTTGAACTGTCTAATGTAAACTAATCGGAGTTGAAGAATCTGCAGGAGGACGCACTATTAAGCTCTTTAAGCAAGTTCTAACGCACGCGCCCAGCCCACTTCAGCCCACACATACGGTTACTCCCTATGACAAATCAAATCAAATAAAATCAAAGTCTGTGTGTCGCCCTAACTGGAATCCGCATCTCACTAACATTGTCGACACCATAAAATTCTAATTCAGAACTTCCTACGCAGCACGTAGCAAGATGAAACAGGTATCTAGTGTACTTGGCACCAAAGATGCCGACTAAAAAGTCTACAAAATAGACAGTGCGATTCTAATTCTATTCAAAATTTCTAATTCAATTCGACAACTCAAGTAAGTGTAAGTACATCATTACGGCGCCTCCCGCGCGTTCGGATCCGTCTGCACCAAGATATCTCCTCGCAAATTAAAAGGCTCCGCCGCCGACCGATACAAATAAGTCCCCGTCTGCGTGGCTTGCCACTTCATCAGGCCCATAATTTGGGATTGGGCGCCGGTGAGTAAACCGCCCACCGCCGCGCCAGCCGGCGTGGTGATCTGGAACGGGTGGCCTCATACGTCCAGCTGAAACGCAATAGTATCTCCTGTGTATACGATCAGGGTCGGGTTCTCTACCGCGGACACCGTTCGCTCCCCCGAAAAGTGATCGGGGTTCCTAAAGCTCCCCGTGAACTCATAATGGCTACCAGAAGCGTCAATTCTAACTGAGAGCTGGTGCGTGAAGCAGGGGTTGCACCATCCCGGCGGTAAAGTCGTTGTGGTCGTCGTTGTTGACGTCGGCGGCGCCGTCGATCCTCAAACTGTCGTTCAAACGATAGGCGCAGCTGTGATAACCACAGGCGCAGCTGTTGTTGTGGGTGCAGCAGTGGTAGTGGTAGGCGCAGCGGTAGAAGTGGTCGTAGTGGTCGTCGTGATGATTAGAGGTGCTGCGGTCGTCGCGACAGCCGCCCCCACAACCGACGCGCGTGTACTCTTGATAGAGTGCGACCGCGAGTCGTGGAGGAACGCTGGGTTGTTGAAGAACTCGGTCTGCAGCTGGCCGCTCACCGCTATCTCGAAAGGACTCGTCCGCCCTCAGCTCGTCGCCGCCACCGCTCGTCACAGTGTCTGCGCGGCTTCCATACCTCAGGCTGATATTCGGTAGTCCACGTCCACGTTTCGGTCGTCTCTTGATCCTGTCTGCATAGACCGCCGCAGCCGCGCCGCAGTTGCCGCCGGTGTTGCAATTCCCCGGTCAGTCACTCTTGTAACGCGCACTGTTCCACGCTCCACGTCTCAAGCCACTGCGATTCAGTTTCTGAACGCGGTCTTGAACTGCGGACTAGTTTCCACGAAGATGTCAGAGGAGACTTGAACGGTTGCAGCTAAACTCCCCTCAACCACAACCGGCGGCAGCGTCGTGCCACCCGTCTCAGAAGTCATTGCACCCGCGGCAGCAGCAGCCGCAGCCGGTGCAGAAGACCCGCCGCCGCCGCCACCCGAGTCACCACTTTTCGCGAACACAAAGAAGTAGACCAGGGCGGCGATTATCAGCAACGCCACCGTCACGACTGCGCATGCTATGGCTGCCATGCGCGCCTTTTGTCGCGAGCTCTCCTCTCTTCAATTCATCTCCTCCACCCGTTCAGCTGCCTTTCCGCCCAGTTCACCCCCCGTCTCGTACGCCTTTCAGATTCTTTGGGCTCTTAATTCGGCCAACATTTGTTTCTTCGACTGCTTGTCCAACCTGTGTGATGCAAAACAAAATTAACGTTTCCGGTTGGCAGTAATCTCCGATTTAAGGTGATGACTTTCTCAAGCAATTAGCGTCAGTTTTGCTGAAGCTTTAAGCGACTTAGCTCGAGGTATGGGACCCATCGTGTGGACTCAATGTCGACGCTAATTCTTGGACTTTTCCACACAACTCAAGGTGCATGACCTGTCTAACAAAAATGGCCACATTTGCACTATAAAACCTGCAGTCAAACTCATATCAACGGGAGGGTATCATGCTGCCAACTTTTTTGTCCGATTTTCTCTGGCAGCATAACGAACGTTTTGTCGTCCAGAACTTCCTGCCTCCAAAGCTGCCCCTTCTTCATCCGTTTGGCGTAGTCCGCCTGCCTCGCTTTCCGCTCCTAGTTCGCAATTATGTGCTCCAGCTCTGAAACGGTTTTTTGTTTCTCCAACTTGTTCATCTTGGTGGGGGCGTCCCCATCGCCGTCGAAACTTTTTTGTTTGTCTAGCTTATTCAGCGCATCAGTCGACGTCAGCTTTTTCATCCCAGGCTGCCCGCTCGGACGGTAGACCTTGCTTCCTTTAGGTGCTCTGCTAGAATCAACTGACTCCCCAGATTCTGCGCGGTGCATCGCCTTCTTTCCGTTTCCATTTCCATTTCGTCTTTCCTCAAGCCCATCTCTCGACTGCGTCTTCTGCATCATCATTCTGTTCAGCCCCATTCGTTTCCCATTGCTGTGCTTGCTCACCGCACTCTCGTCCGACACGACCGACTGAACCGAACTCCTATTCCGCTGGCTGTGGCGCGATTTTCGGGGCGACGCCGATGCCACGCCCTCTTCGCCGAAGTCGCGCTTGAGTCGATCGGCGGCCTGGGGCGAGCCTTGGTTCAGCTCGCTTTAGTCGATGACACTCGCTCTGTCAAACACTTCAACCTTGCTCGCGCTGCGGCCGCGGGTTAGGGCGCCATTCGGTGAAGCCACCGCGGCTGAGCCCAATGCACCCGATGCTCACCCGCCAGACGGCCTAATTCCATACGTCTAGCCCTGCCCGCCGCCTTTGCTGCCCGCGATTCCGCTGCCTCTCATACTAGATGCAGCTGCGCTCGCGCCGGCGCCACCGCTCGGCCTCGGCGGCCCTTGGCTCAACTTCTTCTTCTCCATTTGATTTCATGTGTCATTGTACGCATCCATCGAGAAACTGTCGTACACGTCGAGCCCTTGCTGTTGCTGTTGCTCTTCGTCTCCTATCACTTCGGCATTCTGATTCTCTACCCCACCAGATCGACGTGGCGCATCCATTGTCTGGGCGCGAAAGAGTTGCGGTTGCCTTTTCTGCGTCACCTTCTTCGACCCCCGGTCCCGCTTGGTCTTCGAACCCCGGTCCTTCCGCCCAAGGTCTTTGTCGCCGCCGCTGCTGCGCCGCATCCGCCCAGGAAGCCCCGCGCTGCCCGTGCCCATGCCCGCGCTCTTGCGGCTGCTCTTCCGGCTCTGCGACCCCCTCCTAACATCAAAGGTGGCGCCTTTGTGCGCGGCGAACGCCTTTTTCTTTGCGCTGGCACCCGGCATCGGCGTGTTACCCGCAGCATGCGCCTGCATCGCGTCTATCAGCTTCGTGCCCGCCTGCGCTTTGCGCGTGTCTTTCGAAGTTTTCGCAGTAGTTCCGGTAGCGGCAGTTGTTCCATTTTACTTCATGCCATCTACGGAGGTGCCGCCCCGCCCCCTTGCAGTTGTGAAGTACGGGTTGTTATAAATTAAATCTGGGTCCGCGCTCTTGTCGTCCGTCGACACCTTCGTCCGCGGCCCGGGCGCCAGCCCGCCCGCCATCTCCAGCCCGGTTTCGCTCGCGCCGCGCCCAGGGTGCGCGTGCAGCGTCTCCCACTGGGACAAACGCCTGGACACCTCGTGGTCGCTCGCGACCTTCTGCCAACTTCCGTCCCGCTTCCGGCTCGACGACCGCTTTTCACTCGACGTGCGGCGCGAGCTCGTCTTCTTCCGGCTGGACGAGCGCTTACCGTTGCCGACGCCGCTCGACGTGCGTTGCCGGTGTAGCCTGTTCTAGTTATTCCCAACACCGCCGCTCGGCCGTGGCCCGCTCGACGGCGCGCGCGGCAGCGCGTCGATCAACAGCCTTTTTTCGGTCGTTTTTTTCTTGGCAGCTCCGACTCCATTACTAGCGTTGTCAGCATTCTGCTCCCGCAGCCGCTTCAGCGCGTTCTTCACTCTGTCCGCCGCCTTGGGCTTAGCCCCAGCCCCAACTGGACCGGCACTTAAGGCCAAGTCATTACCCTTGCCCATGCCCTTGGCCAGCTGCCGGGGCGACGGCAGCGCCGCCGGAGGCCCATCTCAGTTTTTATAAGTGATGTTGCGTGCGGCCATGCTATGAAGATGTTTACTTTTATGTTATGATGCAATGCGCTATGATGTTATGCTTCTTCACTTACAAAGTAGAAGTACTCACAAAAAAAAGTCTACTACTCTCTCAAAAAAACTCAGACCCTAAACTTTTTGAATGACGGTGGCGGACAGCAGCAATATGATGGAATGCGATTGCATTTGCATGGATATGGAAGTGATATTCAAGTTCAACGCACAAACTCTATTTTTCAAAAGATGATGAGTGTCCTCGTTCTTTTTTTTTGATGGTACGCGTTCATTTTTCATTTATTATATGGCAACTATCTATGTACAAGGCGGTCTGTGTACCAGCACTGTCAAGTATCAACTACTAAAAAATCACAACTCACACATCTTCTTCTTCAATCACTTAATCCGCTTACTCCTGCACCTCGCCACAATCTTCAATCACGATCTGCGTGCGCGGCATGCCGCTGTTGGATCCCTGCTTCTCGATCGACTTGACGACATCTATCCCCTCAACAACTTCTCCAAACACGGTGTGCTTGCCGTCGAGCCTGCGGGTTGATACATAAGAATAAAAAAGTACTTTATGATTATGTTTATGAAATCAATGCGTTCTTTGTTTAAAAAAGTATATCCCTCACCACGAGCACGGCACAGTCGTGATAAAGAACTGCGAGCCGTTGGTGTTCGGCCCCGCGTTGGCCATGGACAATAAGCCGGGCTTGGTGTGCGACACCTTGAAGTTTTCGTCCGCAAATTTCGCACCATAAATGGACTCCCCGCCCGTGCCGTTACCGGCAGTGAAATCACCCCCTTGTAACATAAATTGAGGGATGACGCGATGAAACGCGGAGCCCTTGTAGTGCAGCGGCTTCCCGCTCTTGCCAACGCCCTTCTCGCCCGTGCACAGGGCGCGGAAGTTCTCAGCGGTTTTCGGGACCGAGTCCGTGTATAATTTAAAAACGATGCGGTCTTGCTTAGCACCGCCGATGGTGGTGTCGAAGAAGACCTTCTGCCGCCGCAGCAGCGAGCGCGCGAACATCTTAAAAGCGAATACTCAAGTTTTAAAACTTAGACTTACCACGTTCCTCAAAGTGCTTCCCCTGGCTCACACGAAGATCGTGATCGATGAATCATGTTAATGTTCACGTAGCACAAAGACAAACGCCCAGATCAGAAACCCGATACATACAACAAACAAGACGAGTAAAGAAAAAAGACGAACGTAACAGGCACAAGAGCAAGACGAGCAACTACATATGTCGGCAAGGCAACGTAGGTTCTGCTACAACTTCTACAGGCTCAGCGTGCCGACTGCTCATCTGACTAAAGCTATGACGTCGCATGGTGTCGGAATTCGGTTCTGGATCTCCAACATCTAATGGAACCTTAATATAATTTTTTGTGTGCGACTACCCAACACTAGTAAATTTTTTTATTCTAGCGTAATTCGTAAACTAAAACTAAATGATGGTTGGTAGTGCCGAAAAATTCTAATGTTGACAAAAACCCATCCTTACGTTCCTTATGTCAGGAGTAGCCTGTAGTAAGGTGGGTGAAGAGTGAGCGGTTGACGTTCTTGTTCCTCTTGATGGATGGTAAGCAGCTCAAATGCAAATACTCCATTCTGATGAATTAGATAAAAGTGCTGTGCACTCAGTAGCAGTACGTAAAATCTGTATAATCTCTCAATTAGGTCGGCGTTGGCGCTCCACTCGCCTCAACTTCTACTTCTTATGATCCTAGCGAGTATACCACTACCGCTCGGCTTCCAATTACGGCTCTCCATCTCACTTCGCCCTCTGTCATCATAACCTGGCTCAAAGTTTAGGATCCATACCTGAGGCTCATGCTCATGTCCTCGGCGGCGACCCACCACGCTTTCTCAAATTAGCACGGAAATCAAACGTTGGAGGTGCCGCCACTTCACCATCACCAGGCGAGGGAGGACGCGAGTCTAGCTCTCAGCCCTTCCTTAGGCCTACCATGGATCAGAGCCCAGATAAACTACCACTCAGCTGTTTGACCACACTGCGCGGCGGAGATGGCGCACGTGGTCATGGAACCGGTGGCGTCGGAGGACGGATTGTTGCAGCTGAACTTGACCCAGTCTCTCCCAACTTCAATCGTCAAAACCTGGCTTTAAGCTCATCTGATTGTCATGGTCATCATGCTTCAGTTCTGCCCGAGTCCCGCGGCGGCGACCCACTGCGCGCCTTCAATTTAAAACCACCTGCAGGCATCACCGGCATCGGAAACATTCCTTGTCCACCTCCTCTCATTATTTTCGCTAAATTTGCCTGCTTCCGCGCCTTTTCCGCCGCAGTCTCAGCATCTTCTTCAACTGTAGCGGTGGTGGAAGCTTCTTCAACTGGAGCGGTGTCAGATGGGTCTTTCAACGCATCGCGTGCAACCTGACTTACCTGTTTAGTTCTGGCTTTACGGCCCCTAGCACCAGCAGCTCGCGCTGGACCCGTCAGATCGTTCACGCGCAACCCGTGCACATCCCCCGTGTTGAGCAGCGCGATGGCGGCCGAAGCGACGACGAGGCGAGACATCTTGCACTTGAACTAATCCTAACCTAACCTAAGGCTAAGGTCTAGAGTTAAACACCGGTTGCGTTGTTGCTTGAAGTTGAAGCTCTTGTTGTGGTTGCTGTCACTGCGTTTCCGATAAAGCGGAATATGCAGCTGAGTTCTCTCTGTGCTCAACAGCAAAGGACGTGACAACAGCGAAATGTTTTTTTGTAGCATGACGTTCATGATCATGAAGGTAGATTGCGAACATCCACGCGCACAAACGAGACCGACGCACAGCAGATACAATGACAATTCGTTGGAATAAATCAAGTACTCAATAAAGATGAACTCACAGAAGTTAGGGTTGCGGTTACCATCATTTCCATTTTCCTTGATTTCCCGTAGTACAATAACAAATAGTATGACAATCGTTCGCGTTAGCGTTAAGCCTGCTCAAACGGCCCCGCCCCGAACATGATCGGGAAGATGACGATGACCACGATCATCAGCATAAACGCGGTGAGCATGCAGTACTTCTTCTGCCCCTCCCACTGAGCTTTTCGACTCTCGATCAGCTCTTTTTCGCCCCGCTCCACATAGTCCTTCGTCTTCGCTACATTGACTTCGATAACCTTTAGGCCGTATTCCCGATCACAATTTTCCATTGATTTCGAGTACAAAATTTTTGTGGCGCCCAAAGTGGATGGACTCTTCATACTTTGCATGGGCCTAAGTCGGAAGAAATATGTGAGGAATGATTAACTGGCGAATAGCTGATGCCCTTGCTATGTCAGCCCCTAAATTTTAGCGTGATCGGATGGGACCCAAAAGCTGCATTTCTCAAAGCTCAGTCTTTGCAGAATCAACAACTTCTGCTACAAAATTATGAAAGTTTAGGATGAGCTCTTGATGATCAATTTCCATAGGCGAGAGATAAAATACGTGGTACCCATAAAATTCTAAGTCGTCCAAGACGAAGAAAGTTTGCACTTTCGCCAGAAAAAAACGATACTTTAGGCAGAATTACGGGACCGGCCAGGACAAGCCTCAAGAAATATCATGGGGTGAGTGTAGGGAGAGTCTCAGGGTTTGCATGACAAATCATAGGATTTTGTCAGGAAAATTACAAGGAAATTTAGGGTAAACCGCGGAGTCTTACGAAACTTTGTTACATGAAATTTTTAAGGAATTTTGTGACCGGGAAAGAAGTGTTTAATCAATAACATCTAAAATCTCCCCCTGCTGATCAATCAAAAGCGCCATGTCCGTCATCATCTGGTGAAGTTGGGCGACGCTCTGCTCGAGTTTCCTCACGGCCTGTATGAATATGTATATGATTTCGAAATAAATGAAGACTTTTTGTTGGTAGCAGTGATGAAGTAAAACACCCTCAAAGAGAAACTATGAATCTGTTTCAAACGGCTCTTAGGGACCGGCCGCTTAGGAGTAAATTGAACCACTGTTTTACTCGGGCAAAGGTCATTTTGTCTAATGTCCCCACACCTAACGCAAACAGCCTTTTCCGCAAGAGTACAGTCAGATTTTTCCAGGCCTCAGACCAGGTTCTGCTGACAACAAAACTCATCAAGAATTAAAAACTGCTCTGGCAGCGAGTTGTGCCCTAGCCTTATCTTGGACCATCGTCAGATTTTCCAGCAGAACAGCGTGGGCGCCTCACATCTGCTTTCATACAACAGTTTCTCTAGTCTCCCCGTCCGCGATCATCTCGTTGATTTCTCAGTCCGTCGACCCCGGCAGCGCTATCCTGAGTTGGCGCTGCGCCTTCCCCTTGATCTCTCACGAAAACTGCTCCTGTCACTTCTGGAACTCGCTGATCAGCGCCGCCAGCTTCTTCGCCAGCGACGTGCACATGTTCGCTTTAATTCTTTCTTCACTCGGCGAGGACGTCTGCTTCCCAGTAAGTTTTTCTAGATCCGCCTTGCACTTCTGCAATGTTTTCTGGGTGGTTTCCATCTCGTTGTCCATCGCGTCCTGAGCGCTCTTCTCCTCGTCTCGCGTGGTGGCATTCATATGCCGCTCTCACGCCTCGTCTATCCTCTCGATCGACCGTTTAGTCTGAGTCATGCCGTCCTGAATCACCTTGACTTCCTCGAAGAACTCGACCATAAATTTCTTCTTCGCGTCCTTCTTCGCCTTCTTCGCGTTCTTGCTGTTGCCCAGCAGCCTGTTGAACGCTCCGCCGCCACCATTATTATCTTGGGAATCATCTCTTATGTCAATCCTTAACGTATCTCACTCAATCTCCGATATGTGCGTCACCTGCAGCCCGTTCTCGGTCGCGATTTTTCTGAAGTCCTGAAACCGGTCGCTCACGCACACCGCGGACAGCTGCGGTCTGCGCTGCTCCTCCGACATGGCTTACGATCTATTGTTACACTACTTCTGAGTATTGGAAAATATTATACGATGTCGTTGTTTGGAAAAGAGTATACCAACAAATGGGAAACCACGGGCGGGCGGAAAATAAACAACGTACACTTGGGGCCGTACTAAAGTAGATTCGAGTTTTTTGATTTGGAAAGACGACGCATCTCAAAACAGCAGGGACAGGTTCTCAGCACTTCTCACAATACCGAACATACACTACCACGACAGCGACAAGACAGTTAATTTGACGGTGGACAGTTGATGAGTTTAGGTTCACATGCATGATGTCATGATCTCGCACCTTAAATACGACGTCCCGTGGTGAAATGTTCTACTACTCCTCTAGTAAATAAGTCTCCTGTTTTCTTGGTGAAAAAAATTACGGCTGAAATGAAAATCATACTGCCTAGACAACGGTGGAGAGTGAGCTCTTCACCTGAAAATAAAAGCGTCTATTCGATTCGTTCCTATTGGTACACACTCGTCACTGACTCCCGAGAGAAATGGAAAATTTACAATGGATGCATCTAAGCACCATCCTACTCCAAGCAACAACATTCGAATTAAGTTTAGCTTTAGAAGCTACTGCTTTAGCACTCTTGGCTGCTGCTCGCCGAGCCGAAGGAGACGCTGCCGCCTCCCCCGACCGCCTTCGCCTTGCTGCTCCCCTTGCTCGGGCTATCATTGTCGAGGTCGGTTGTCGCGATTAGGTCGCCATCATCATTTTCTTTCAGCTGGCCCAGCAGGATCTTCAGCGCACTTTGGGTGATGAATGGCTTTCCGTCGACTTGGCCGATCTTCAGTTTAGCGGCTTTCCCCTTGCTCGAAGAAGACTTCCTCTCCTTCTTCGCACTCGACGATCAGGATGGAGCGGCGTCGATCGGGCTCGTCTTCACGCGGTAGCCCTCCACCAGGCCAGCTGGAGATTCCGTAGTGTCCTTGCTCGAGCTGCCACTGCGATCACGGTCCTCCGCACTCCTAGCTGTATCGACTTGCTTCCCTGTACGTGGGGCTGGCCGAGATGAGCTCGAGCTCGACGCCGCGTGCCCACTGCTCCGCGTCTGCGGCGGCGGCGCGCCCGCGGCCGCCATCGCTCATAGTTTGCGGTTCTTCAGCTCGGCCAGCTGCGTTCACGCTTGGTTCACGGTTTCCTCAGCCGCAATCGAAGTTTTGTCCCGCAGCACCGAGCTATGATAGCCAGTAGGTCGTCCAACGTCGCCCGAGTCCACAGTGCAAGAATCGCGGTCCTTGCTCTGGTTGCGCGACCGCCCCTCGATCTGCTCGACAGCGGTGGCCACTTGGCCACCGTACTTCTCCTTAGATGAATTGTTCGCCGTATTATAGATACTTCCGGATCTCGTTCTCGTCCTGGAACTCCTGCCAGACGGAAAAAGCAGCTTTTCTTCTAATTCAAGCTGTTCGCGGATGCCGAAGAACTCTTGAAGTTGAACTGGTGAACCAAGGACGTGCGGCTGCGGCGACCTCGCCTTCGGCGACACAGTTCCTTTCGAACCCCCGTACGCGTCGGAGTCGAACGTCGACATCTGGTTGATCACCTCGCTTGCCAGCGACTGCTGCACCGTCACTGATGTCTCGTTAGGAAACACGGTCTGCGGCGCGGTGTCGATGTTCAGCACCGATTGCGGAACCGTTTGAGGCGCAGCCGGATGAACGTCCACGACGGTCTTTGGCTGTGCTTCCGGCATAAAAGCCGAGAGGTCGTACGGCTGCGCGATTGGATCAGCGACGTTAGTCTCTTCCTCATCAGTCGTCTGCGGCTGCGGCTCCGGCTGCTGCTACGTAGACTTTTCAACACTAGCTTGCATCAGGGCGTCGTCCAGCTTCGCTCAGTACGTCTTGCTCCTTCTCGCACCATTTACACCACCGCCACGACGCTTCAGCCCGTGCGATCGTGACTTCCCAGCATCAGCTCTCATAGTAGCCAGTCATAGCGCGGATGGCGCGCGGTGGTAGCCAATCGAGTTTGGCTTCTTGCCCGAATCACAAGCTGAATGTTGTCCTTCAACCAATTGCGTCTGCGAAACGAGCGGGGTTTTTGGCGTCTTCGTCAGGCTAGGAGGATCTGCCCGCATGTACTGGAACTGCCTCGAATTCGAACTGCTCGAACTCGAAGGAAAGTTATTGTTGTTCCGCGCAGTGACTGCCGCGGTAAGCACGTCTTCGGGTGCAGCCGCGTAGTGGCTCGACTCCCACAGGTCGGTCTGCGACGGGTGCTCGGCCGGCGTCATCGCCTGCTGCGCATCAACTTTCGGCACCCCGCCCTCCGGACTCGGCTCGGGCTCGCCGTCTTTGCTCCCGTTATCACTGCCGCCCGCATTCTGCTCGTCCAAGTCCACCGAGTTGTTCCGGTTCATCATGTCCCTGCCGGACTCGCCGGTGCCGCCGAACCTGTCCGCAGATAGAAAACGTAAGCAAAACTTTACCACAACCCCCGCGTACCTAAGTGTGTCCAGATTTATGGTTTTCCTTGTGCAGAAAGGGCATTTCCGTTATAAACCGTCGGCCACTGCAACTCGATGTAAAATTCAATTATCCAGCGAGTAATTATCGGCACTCGACCCGGGTCCCAGAGGCCTTTCAAAATGGAAGTTTTCATTAGGATTTCCTGAGGACTTTCACTGGTAAATAATTTACGGTAAGAAAGTAGAAGTGGTGCACACTGTTGAGTAGAACCTGTCCCTGTCCGGACTCTCCTCCCGCCCGCTCTGGTACGCCTCACCGTCCTGCGCCCCCAGCACGAACGTGTTGCCGTGCATTCTTGAACCAACCTGCTGCTGCTGCTGATGCACCGGCGGTCGCACCGGACTGCTCGCTGCAGATCCTCCAGCAGCCATGTTCTTGTACAGCACTCACATGGCTTCCTGGTGCGCCTTCGTCGGCCCAGCAGTACCAGAAATTCTGTTCTGCACTCCAGATGAACTACTTCCTGCGTTCTGCTTGCCGTGAGGCCTGTCTTTCGAAGAAGACGACTTCGTCACGTTCGAATGCTCCGGCGCACTCGCCGTCGCGGTCATGCCGAGATTGCCCAGGAAGATGTCGAACTCCTTCTCTCAAACGTAGCTCGCCACCTTCTGCGCATGCACGGCATCGACCTTCTTCTTCTGCAAAAACCGAAAGAACTCCTCCGCCTCCTGGTCCGAGTCCTGCGGCAGCATGCCGTAGTACTGCTTACCATAGGTGTTGTAACCCTGTCACTGCGCCCACTTCGCACTTTGTCAGGACAAAGCGCGCTGCTGTTCCGCCGTACTCAATCCAAAAGCATTGTACCCTGTGTTCTCGTCGCTCGAGTAGTTGTAGTTGGGCGGGGGCATACTCCGGCCGCGCTGGCTCGCGTTGCCCATCTGCATCTGTCACTGTCACGCTCATAACGCCTTCGGCTCCCTATTTTCCGGCGCGAGCTTGTTCCAGATCTCGGTCTGGCTGTTCTGCAGGTCCGTTCAGCTTCACGAAGCACTTCACGATCAAGATCACGCGATGCTCAGCGAGTTGTTGTAGCTGTACCCCGTCCGGTCCGCCTTTCTTCTTGTCTTAAGCGGCCCAGCGTTCGGGTCCCTATTTCACATAACAATTCCGCTTGCTCCGCGCGAGATAAACGAAGACTGCGACTGTTTCATGTTAACACTCTAACTGTTCTCATGCAGCTTGCTCACGCTCGCGTTAGCACTTGCAGTCGCAGTCTTGTCAAAACCCGGCTTGGCGTTGTGCTTGAACGGCGACAGCCTGCCTGCGGGCTTCTCAAACTTCTTCTGCGCACGGCTCCTGCTCGCCTGCGTGCTAGTCTTGATCGTGTTATTCACGTTGAATATCGAGCTGAACTTCGGCTGGGGCACTGCAGATCCTGGTTGCCCCTCCCGCGCCGAGCTGCTGCTGCTCACCGAGTTCTTGTTGTTCTTGAACGGGCTCACCTTGCGGTTCTGCCGCTTGTTGAACACCTCCGTCGCCTGCGCCTGCTGCTGCGCTTGCGCTTGGTGCGCGTTGTTCGCTCAGAACACAGCCTGCTGCTGCGCCTGCTGCGCTTCCCAATCCGCTTGCATCCGCAGGAAGTATGTCATCTGCTGCTGCTGCTCCATCTGCAGTTGGCTTCAACGTTGAGCCGAAGCCTCCGACATCAAAACCGGATCGTAGTCGCTGCCGCCGTTGATCTTCAACCTGGCGTCCTTCGGGCTTCACACAATAGTGGTTCCATCAGCCTTCACGAACACCATCTCCACACTCGGACTACCCGCGGCAGGACTCGCCTGCGGGTGCCTGACGGCCTGCGGCGCGCTGCCCACTCAAGCAGCAACCTGTGCGGTAGACAAAGCGTTCCCAATATTTTCAACAGGTTCGTTCGGGTTCAAGAGCAGGGCAGTTCTTCAGGCCTCGTCGAAGGGCGTCAGCGCTCAAGGCAGCTGAAACACCTGCGTCTGCGGCGCCATGCCCATTCAAAGGCTGTAGCTTCAGTTTGACGTAGACGGTGCGCCATAGTTCGGAACCGTAACATCAGTTAGAGGCGCAGACGAACTGGAAGCTGACATCAACTGCTGGTTCGTGTTCGGCACGATGTTGATGATGGTGGGCGGTTGGGACGCGGGCGCCGGGACCGGCGGCGTTCACGCCGCGCGTGCGGTAGGCGAGCCGGAGACAGACCGCGAACGAACGATGGAGTCGACGGCGCCTGCTTTTCACCTGGCAAAATCTTTGATCAAGTCGTTCCTCTTCCCCATATTCGCCATGTCCTCGACGACCTTCAAGCCAACAGACTTCAAACCAACGCTCTCCAGCCGCAGGAACCCGCGCTTGTTCGGCGAACTTCCTAAACTTCTAGCTGCATTAAGAGAAAGGCTAGGAGGAATCGTCAGGCCGCCGGAGGCCCAAGCAGCTTTGTCCTTCGAGGTCATGATCCCTTCGCCAGCTCCGGCAGCCTCAAAGCTCGTCTCACTTCAGTTCATCATCGCATTATATCTTTCTTCCAGACTCATCATCCGCACCCTTCAACCGCCGTCGCCCAAAGGCCGGAAGCTTCAACTGCCCTTCTGCAACAAAGGTGACGAGCTTCTTCAGAGCTGGTTCAGGGCGGACTTTAGGTTGACGCCAATTTACTCTAAGTTAATTTTTTCTGGTTCCGCCAGTTTTTCCAAGCGTCTCTTCCCCGGCGTCAGCAGCTTGTGCAGCTTCCGCTCCAGCGATATCTTCTCTCACACTTCGCTCTTGAGCAACCGCAGAATTTCCAAGTATTGCTGTATATTCAACCCGCTCGCGACGTTGATGCTCCCGCTGTCGCTGCCCGCGATTTCGATTTCGAGATCTTCGGAGAGCATCATGACGGCGCGAAAAACGTCAGAGCTTCACAGCCACCACG
>Ga0099797_100627_pt1 | contig 22158 bp, 18 predicted proteins | sample Uncmet_Sort48C_1_FD_89871 | JGI IMG/M metagenome (GOLD analysis project Ga0099797, IMG submission 89871) | Marine eukaryotic communities from CALCOFI LINE 67, Pacific Ocean - C012_Sort48C_1 | ecosystem: Environmental > Aquatic > Marine > Oceanic | place: Pacific Ocean: Monterey Bay | collected...
AAATGTCGTAAGATCATGATGTCGAAAATCATGATTGTGAAAACAAAACATCAGAATTCGTAAGAATGCTAAGTAGTGGTATATTGCTGGTAGACTCAGAGTCACAGTGGTATCAGCATTCAGATTGAAAAGGCACGGAAACCATAATCGGCGAAATCCACGTGCTCAATTCACCTCGTCATTCCCTGTCACAATAGATTTACTCGACCGTAACACTCTTTGCCAAATTCCGTGGCTGATCGATTTCGCATCCTCTCATTTTCGCGACATAATACGACATGAGTTGTAATGGGAGTACATTGACAACTGGTTGGAGGTATTGATCCACCACTGGGATTTTCAGCACATATTCCGAAAATTTGTCCAACTCCTCATTTCCTTCATCCGTGATAATAATCAACGACCCATTTCTGGCAAAAACTTCTTCGATATTCGCTTTCACCTTGATATAGGTCGGATCATTTCTCGGCGCAATCACCACTACCGGCATAAACTGATCTATCAGTGCGATCGGTCCGTGTTTCATCTCAGCGGCTGGGTATCCTTCTGCGTGGATGTACGAAATCTCTTTGAGTTTGAGAGCCCCTTCCAGAGCGACGGGAAAATTGAGACCGCGCCCGAGAAAGAGGAAATTGTTGGCCAATCGACATTCTCTAGACAATTTGTGGACAATGTCTTTTCCGCCGTTGATCACCGTTTGGACTATGTTAGGAACGTCGAGACACTGCTGGGAAAGGTCTTGGAAATCTGAATCCGAGATATTATTCGACTTCTTCGCAAGGTATAGAGCCATCAGAAACAAAGCAAGGACCTGTCCGGTAAAGGCCTTTGTACTAGCGACACCAACCTCGGGACCAGCGTGGAGGTACATACCTGGGTTTTGGATTTTTGAATGGAATTGATTAAGTGAAAAGTTGTTTAGACAAGATTTTTCTGGACAGAATCCGAAATAAATTTCAAATTTCTCAATTGTCACCCTAATATTTCATGACTGCTACTTTTTTACCGTGTAAGAGGTGCAAATATTGCCACATTTTGTGACAGATTCTGTCGAACAACGATCCATACAACGATATTGACATTCGTCTGGTTTTCAACCCAAGAATAGTCTTCAAGAAGGAAAGAAAATCAAACTTCAAATTCACAATACCTGCATCCGTCTCCCTTGCAATGGTGCTTCCGACCACATTCACAACACCAAACGTTGTTGCTCCATGCGCAGCAGCCAACCTAATTGCCTCCAGTGTATCTGCTGTCTCACCTGACTGTGATACGCCTATGATTACATCTGTAGCCCTGATAATCGGCTTTCGGTATCGGAATTCACTTGCATACTCGACTTCCACATCTATCCTAGCAAGCTGTTCGAATAGATATTCGCCGATCAAAGCGGAGTGCCATGACGTACCACAAGCACACATGACGACTTTGCCTTGGTCGGATATCATACGTTCACCGACTGTGATGTCCTCATCCTCTGAGATTTTATGCTCCAGACCGCCAAGAGTAATTGAAAAATCTCCGGCTTCCACATGACGAGGTGAATAGGCGGTTTCCTGAGAATTTTATTTGTGATTTCGAGATTGAGAGACGATTTTATTTGTGACAGATTTTTTGAAATAAACTCAAAAACAATAACAGCCACAGATTGAAAAACGATCAACGACAACGAGAAACCAAAACGCATCTACATTGATTAATTCAAAACAAAAACCAGTTTTCAAAGCACGATGAACAAAAAACCAAAGCCAAAAATAATACCGTTCCCCCACTCTCTTTCTTTTTGAGCCTTCCCCTAATACAGTTTGCCAGAGTCACAGGCTGATCATGGATCTCTTTCAACATGAAATGGTCATATCCGCCTTTTTCAATTTGCTCCAACTGCATTTCTAATCGCACAATGGGGTTTTCCACACCTCCATCCGTACTTGCACCCCCCGAACCTTTTGTCCGCGCCTTCTTCGCCAACCGCACTGTGTCATGGATCTTGTACCCCTTTGTGGTGAGCTCAACCGTTTCACCGTCCTTGATGTATATCACATCGCGCGTGTGCTTCACAATCGCACAGGCATCCGAAGCCATGAAAAATTCTGGCATTTTCGACCCCGAATTAGCTCTCTCGAGCGATTCTTCTTTTGTTTCTTCACCCTCTTCAGCACATCCACCGACGTTTTTCAAACCGAGGATGAGTGGACTGCCTCGTCTGGCACCGATAATCCTATCTGGTTTGTCCTTAAACATGAAAACACACCCAAATGTTCCGACACAGACGTCCAAAGCTGCAGAAACTATCGTGACGAGGTCTTCTTCATCTCCTCCTAGCTCTTTTCGCATGTCCATCACCAAAACCGCGAGGACTTCCGAATCGGTTTCGGAATTGAAGACGTATCCTTTCACCTCCAATTCGTGTTTCAGCTTAGCGTAGTTTTCTATGATACCGTTGTGGACAACCGCGATTTGGTCTGCGACATGCTGCTGCGAATTGGGAGCTGTAGCGACATGAGGATGCGCATTTGCGTTGGTTGGCTTTCCGTGTGTGGCCCAACGGGTGTGCGCGATACCAGCGTAACCAGGGTTGGAAGTGCCGTCTGAGCCCAATCCGCCCCTGAGGGTTTTGATATCAGCCGAGCCGACTTTGTCTTTCAAGACTGAAACTTTTCCGGCAGCTTTTTCGACAAAGAACTCTTGCGATTCTCCGCCGTGGACGCAAACTCCACTGCTATCGTAACCTCGGTATTCCAGGCGTTGCAAACCCTCTATGAGCATACCCAACAGCTCAGGGTTAGACCCAAGGTAGGCGAAAATGCCGCACATCGTTTGTTTTGGGAATCGATGAAATTAATTCAGGTCTCAGAGGTCCAGAGGAATTCCAGATAGGGATCAATGTGACCTGAATTCAGATCGGGAAGAACGAGGAATCGATTCGTGAAACGAAGAATCGATGGTCTGGAAACGAGGGTCGACCAAGGGAACGAAATTTCAGATCAGAATTCTATCAGCAGCTATTCCTTCGACTTAGAATTACCATGCATGTACAGTATATGTAACTATGTTTCAGCTCAACTACAAATTCGAAAAGATTACACAAAAGACACGAAAACACATGATAAATCTTTATTTGTGGAAAACAATTCTATAGTCGTGATATCGATGTGAGCCGGAAAAGAAAAGTGATTTGTTCTTCTCATGATGAAATCAGAAATGCTCTCAAGTAGTCAAGGGCCCAAAGTTGAAGTCGTACTTTCGCCTTCTTGTCCCTCTCTACACTCTGTATGCCGTGCTCTCTCTCTCCATCGTGCTCTCGAATCTTGTACGTGGTCGAATCGATCTTGCATAATCCTGTCGTTTTTACAATCGCTCCTGTTAAACTCAAATGAACACGCTGTCGCTTTTCGTACCACTGTTGTAAAAATCGAAAATAACCTAAGCCGTCGTCAAAATCGAAAAGCGTTTCAATTTCGTAAATCGTTTCAATTTCGTCAGTCGTTGCAATAGTATCGAAAATCGTCTCAAAATCGTAAATAGCAAAATCGTACTGCACTGAAGCCGTTAACTTTCATCACAATTCTTCGAAACCGAGACAATGTGTCTGCTCGTTCATATACGCAAAAAGTGAATTGAAAAAGTTAAAATTAATCATGTTCATGAGCATATGCTGTGGAAATATGTGCTACTTATGACTTCAATACCCAAAGTTTTTTGCCACTCGCGACGCCAACTGACTTCCCCATCCAGTTCTTTTTTTTGGAAATGGTTCATCTAAATCCAAATCAGCTGACTCCGATGGGCCCAAGCTGTTTCTTTCTTGTTCGCCAACTCTTCCTGCTTGCCGCTGGGCCTGCCTGTTCACATAGCGTGGGTCCTCAGAATCTGCGTTACCACCACCACCACCATTAACCTCCTCACTGCCATTTTGATGATCACCATGTTCATCATCAGCACTCTGAACTTCCACCACCCTTCCTCGATTCACATAATTCGAATCTGTGGTGCCGAAGCCAAGTCTTCTCGCTTCCTTCGCGCTTATCCCGTATTGATGCAACATTTTTCGATGATCTAATTCTGCTAGAGAATTTTCACTATTTTGATCGTGGTCTGGAAATTCTTCGCCTGCCAATGCAGCAGCATCTCGAGCCATTGTCTCTTTCAATTCTGGACTCCTTGCATCTCGCACTCGGTGGCTCATGTAGCCGGCGATATTGGTGAACGATTGCGCGAGTTGGTCTTGGATTTTTTTCGTATGATCCTCTAGCCGCCCGCCAGTCTCGACCATTTTTCTCTGCACTCTGTCGAGATCCGAAACGGCGTTCCGCACGGTAGACCATTTTGAAAGCAGTTCGCTGTAGGTGGCGAAATGGTTGTGCTGCTTGTCGTGTTCCAAGGATTTCGGATTTCGTTCCGATCTCGGACTTTGTTCTGGGTCCTCAGTTTTGACGTCATCTCTCTGTGGTTCCATATCAACAAAAGACGACGCCTTCTTGTCCTCAACAGACCTTCTTTCTTGTTTCTGATTCTGCTCATTACTGTATTTGTGACTGTTTCCTTTAGCCAATGCCACTGCCACATCATGATGGCCTTCTTGTCCGCCCTGTTCTGCTTCCGCACCCTGCTGCAGCACTTCCCGCCACAAATCTTCTGGTAATTCGACTGTTGCATCCGACCCCAACGCCTTTCTATGTTTCAATTCGGCTTCTCGTTGCTGGAATTCGAGTCGTTGTTGCAACGCAGCATTTGTTTCTATCATGCTACTGGAGTCACGTGATGCTGCGTCGTTATGATCTTCTGAATCTGCAGCATCAAAAGCTGAAGCGTAGCCAAGTGTGTCTGATTTTCGATGACCTGGATTGGATGCGTGGTGGTGGTGTTGATGACCGTGCTGCTTTCCATGATTACGGTTTCTCCCATGGTTATGATGATACCCAGAGCCTTTCTTGTGTGGATGTGATTTCGGATTGCGCATCTGAGTTTTCACATGATTGCGCGAGGGAACTTGAGAATGTAAATGTGCAGCAGGACCATGATCAGTCGTCTCAACGAAAGAACTGTCGCCATCGACATTTTCAGAGTCTCCATTGAAAACATTCAGATTGTTCTCCGACAAGTCGTGCGCTATTGAGTTTTGCTCCGTTGATGTTTCTGCCTTTGATACTTCCTCCTTTGCCGCTTCCTCCAGCATGCTGATCGTGCTCGCATCCTCCTGTTGTGTATGGACAGGTGCGCCATTCGCCCCAATGTTCATCGCTGCGTCATTTATGTTTGGTGCGATGGGTGGTTGCTGGTTTATAGGAGCTATTGGCTGGCTCACAGCCGTCGTGCCGGACGAAGATACAGGCGCCGCAGGTGGTGCAGGTCGCGCTATACTCTGTTGTGCAAATTGCTGTTGAACAGGTATCTGCTGCATCTGTGCTTGTGTTGCCAGACCCTGTTGCACAGGTCGGATTTGTTGTTGTGAAACAGAATTCGCTGCCGGCTGTGATGCTGATTTCTGTTGGCCTAATGAAGGTGTTGGTATTGGTGCAGCATTGTTTGTCACTGGCTTTCCTGCCTGTCCTGGATGCTTCTCTTCGACGCTCGTCTTTTCTTGCTCCTTGGTCTGCTGCTGTTCCTGCGCCTGTTCTTTGCTTCTTGCAGTCGCAGATTCTTTTATCTGGATCTTCGATTCTTCCACCTTGGTCTTCGTCTCTTCGACCTGCGCTCCCGTCTGCATGAGAGAAGCAGCCACAGCACCTGAAGCACCTGTCGCTCCATTGTCATTTTTCCTGTCTTGAGTCTCCACAGCGTTTCCATCTGATACCTCCACTGCACTTTCAGCACTCGCCGTGCTGTCGGCTTTCACCACATTGCCTTGCTTATCTTTGTCACCAACCTCCAACGCAGATGCTTTTGCGTTAGTATCGTCGTCTAGGCCCTCACTTTTCGAGTCCAGCACTATTTCCAGTATCTTCGGGTTCCGGGTCGCTTTTTCGGCGTCCTCAAGGCTGATTGGGCCACTGGTTTTCGATTCCGCGTCTTCCACACTGATGGCGCTACTTTTTTCCGGGACATCCGGCGACGCAGCATTGTTGCTGACACTCACCACAGTCTCTTTCTCCTCGTCTTCTGCTAATTCTCTTTGTTTCTTCTCCGCGAATGATTGCTGCTCTTCCGTTAGCAGTCTTTTCTCCGTTGTCTCCGAGTCTCCGGTTTTTCTAAGGTTATCCTGCGTCAGCTCGTCGAGTCGTCTCTTGACGCCTGCCATTTCGCTTTCTTCTTCTGCTTGGAGTTTTTCGATTTTGCGCTCAATTTTTGCATCGAGCTTCTCTGTGGCCATTCTCTGTTGAGCCTCGAACTGTGACTCCTGATGCTCAAACTGCGATTCTTGCTTCTGCAGCAAGTGCTCTTCCTGCTTTTCCAGTTGTTGTTCCTGTTCTTTCAGTGCCTTTTCAAGCATGCTGGAGACTTTATCGGTGGCTATTGACTCTGAGTCAGAAGTGGCTTGCGCTCTTTCGAATACGCTGGGCTGTTGTTGGAGCTGTTCCTGCTGTCCCAACGCTTGGTAAAACTGTTGCTGTACCTGCGGCTGTATGGGTTGGAAAGCTGGAATTTGTTGGGCCATCTGCTGGGGCCCATATCGCTGCGGAACGATTGTTGACCCGTACGTCTCGATAAGCGATGGTGGCTGCATTGGCCCTATCTGTTGCATTGATACAGGCTGCTGTATCGGTACTTGTTGCATTGATGCAGGCTGCTGTATCGGTATCTGTTGCATTGCCACGGGTTGCGTTGGTATTTGTTGCATCGCCACGGGTTGCGTTGGTATTTGTTGCATCGCCACAGGTTGGAATGACATCTGCGCGAGAGATTGTGGCTGTTGCCAAGTTTGGTAAAACGACGAAGGAGGTGCATACTGCGGAGTTTGTTGCTGATAAAGCTGCGGAGCCTGCTGATACCCTCCTCCAGACGGGCCTCCGAAGGTGGGTATCTGAATGAATGACGTGGGAGAGTCAGTAAATTCTTTGTGTTTTTCCGCGCCATCCGAGACTTTACCGTTTCTACCGGGTCTCGTACTGGATGCCTGTATGCCTGTGCTCGACCCGCTTATCCCTGCATTCGCTCCTTTTGCGGAGGCTATGTCATCACTGGTTTCTTCGCCCGCAGAAGAAGTGACTGTTGCTGCAGAATTGACAGTGTGTGCCTTTCCATGTACATTTCCAGCCGCTGGATCTGCAAATCCATGCGTGCTTCCACGTGTTGCTTGAATAGTTGATCCAAGTTTTGTAGCAGGCCTCTGCGGTCCTCCAATTGGAGGTACTATTCCTGCTCCTCCAAGTGGTTCCGAACCAGGAGAAGGATCGTGGACAGAAACATCGGACTTCGATTCGAGTGCCGAGGAGCTTGATATACGTGGCTCGTCTTCGGAGCGTGGCTCCCGGCGCATCAAACGCGCCTCTGTAAGCGGGAAGAATGATAGAGAATAGAGCGCCAAAGAGACTGAGTAAAAAGACAGCACCCTGCTGAGTGGGCGAGAAAGCCAAACTTGTCGCTGTGCTGCCTGTGCAATCATGTTTTCTGCGAAAATCTTGAAACAGACTCTGTTTAACGCGGAAAGAGAGGCGGTATCCCAAAAAACGATCCAGACACTCCAAACTGGATGAAAGAGAGTATCACAAGCGATAAAATGAAATGTCGTTGTCCTTATGTCATTGTCCTTCATGTATCGTTCTCCACTAGGCCAAAGATCACAAATGTGCCAATGCAGGATCTTTGACCACTCTCAGTCGAACGACGAAATACGATAAGCTTCTCTGAAAACCAGATCAGCAAGGTTGTATCTCAAATTGATATTGCATTGCTGTAACACAAAAACGGCAGAAAAGGCCTGAATTTGCTGACTAAGACAATGCCAATATCGCTCGAAAAAAGATTGCTGATAACGAATTCTAATTTTAGATCTGTGCCAAGATGTGGCTTTTCACTGTTCAATTTCGAAATTGAAAATTTCCGATTTGCGACAGAAGTCTTCGTCTCCGAGCCTTCTCTTCCGATTCAAACTCCAACTTTCTCCAGTCAAAAATCTCTTCGATTAAGTTTTCGCCTCATGTTTGCACACAGTCACTCTTCATTCTCAGACTCGTTAACAATTGACACATCATTCAAATTGGGAAATTTCGAGAAACAAATGACGTGGTGGCCTCAGAATCACCCCAGTTCGAATACTCAAGCCACAAATCCAAATCAAAATGTAAATCGACAAATCGGCATAGTACTTTTTTTTTTGTAACGATTTTGCAGTGAAATTATGAATCAACATAACAGGATAGAACTTTTTCTGATCGCATAGTAATAACAGGATATAACTTTCTCTGCCTTCAGAGCTGCTGTATTGGGATAAATCAAATCAGGAGATCGAAATAGATTAGGGATAAATCAAATCAGGGATAAATATTGAATCAGAAGATAAACAATTTCAAAAGATACTGTATTGGGATAAATCAAATCAGTTTTTGTCGGCATCTGAGCATACTGTATTGAAGAGTTCCGCAGAAGTTCTGCACAAACCGGAGAAATCATGTTACTAATGATCGCGAACGATTCACAACACCTTCCACCCTTTCTTCCCCCCTATGAGTCAAAGAAAATATTCCACTCAACAAGTTCCCAAAGGCATAGTAAAGCCGTAAGTTTCCCAAAACACTAAACAAACTCCTCAGACTCAACTCGCCATCATGGCCATATTTTTGACGGTCTGCCCTGCTTCTACGACGACTTTTGTTGCAAGATTTTTTGCAGGAGGAATGTAATTCAAGTTCACACGACCATTGACGACGAACAATGGATTTGGTTTCTCTAAGACTTCATTGTTGACAGCCACACCATCCAGGAACTGTTTCAAGATGCTCCTCAATTGCTGATTTTCGCTCTGCAATTTGAATTTCTCCTTGTTGATCGCCAGGGTGTCCAAGTGCACTTTGTTGAAGCGTTTGAAGAAACTATCAAGGTAATTCCATTCGTCTTTGCTCTGGTCCTCCAAGATTTCTTTTATCTCGTCCTTTAGACCCTGATATTCGTCATCTTCTGCGTCCGAGCCGTCGTCTTGCACCAAATAGCCAGGAGCGATTGAAGCATTTAACCTGTTTTTTGTTTTGTTTCAGAATGTTGGCAACACACTTCAAAAAAACTCAGTTCACATGAAAACATCATTGCGGCACAGAACAAGTCTTCTGTTGCCAAAGTTGGCATTACACACTTCGCCGTTGGTAACTTGACTCCCGCTCGCTTGATTGATCAAAAGAGAACCGCATTGCACACAGCATTCGCAAATTTGCAACAGAACACACCTACCCTCTGATATCTCGGCTTGCACTTTTGCCTAACATGCACGTGCTTACGGTCCAAAGTTGAACCTATGTGAAACACTCTCGCTCCATCACTGTTCCTCGAGAAACTAAAACTCTCTCCCTCACAAATCACTTCTTCTCCCCTGGCATAGACTTCTTGTCACTCTTCCTGAAAACCGCCTGCAGCCATATCCGTCGCATTGTGATTTTGGATTGTCTGTTTGTGATTTCCCGAAACAGATATCGGTTTTCCAATGTTTCGAAGCCTTTCTCTTTCCCAAACAGAGTTTCAGATTCAAGATCCTCTTTGGTGAAAAAGTACGACAACGTCCCATCCTGACGGGCGTAGAGATGATCCTTCAGTTTCGCCGGCGCGTGTTTGCTGTCACAAAACCTCGACTCGGCCCAGTCGGCGCGTCCGTAGTCACGGAAGAGCAGGATGCCACCCGGTTTGAGTAGATCGAAAATCAACTCCGACACCCGAGAATGTTTCTCAGGATCCACCGCGGAGAGGCAATATAGCAGTAAAACGACGTCACAGCGACCCTTGTAGCAATGGATTTTGTTGCTCGTTTCTGATAGAGCTGTCGTGGCATCTGTGACGAATGTTGTCACGCGTTGTCGGGCGAAGGGAATTATCGTGTCGTTTTCCTCAGACGCGTCTTCTTCAAGTGATTCTGAAGTGTCGAGTTTGTTGTTGCTGGGACTCGAAGATGTTTCCGTCTTGCTGTCATTCGGAGAAGGCTGTGCCGGCGATACTGCAGCAACATTCCCACCATTATTCTTCAGCGCTATTTTCTCCCTTTTTCGCTTTTCTTTCTCTTCTTCTTCAGCTTTCTTCTTCGCAATCTCCGCTTCCTTTCTGCGTTTTTCTTGCTCCAACAATTCCTGCTTCTCTGCATCATCCTTCACAATAACCGGCGTCAGCTCCTTCAGTCTTTCGTCGAACAAACCAATCGCGACATCCGAATAGTCACAGGCTGCTATCCGCAGTTCCGGAAATTCACGGAGGATAGGAATGATCGAATTGCCTACACCACACCCAATTTCGCAGAGAATGGGTTCTTCTTGTATTTTTGTCTTTTTAGAAGAGGAAGAAGAGTCTCGCACAGCAATACATCGTTCTTCAATATACGCGCCAAACTCCTTTCCGAGATAATGCCGGTCTTTGAAGAAGTTAGTTTCATTTCTTTTGTAGAAGCGGTTCCAATTCTTACTCGTCTCCGTCAAGTATTTGTTCTTCAGAAAAGGGGTGAGCTCTTTTCCGCCTGTATTTCCTGCTACTGCTGTTGCTCCGTCTCCTTTTGATCCATCCTTTCGAATTGATTCTTGGCCGAGCCAGCTCTCCGGTATCCGGTCCAATTCTATGACGTTCTCGGCGACTTCTTTTCTGTTTTCTGCATCGTTTTTTGACGACTCGGCGGAGAGAAACGCCTCTCGTGTCGGTAGATGAAAGAATGATCCGGATGTTGGAACGTTGCTGCTTAGACCAGGACTGGACTTCTTGGCGCCAACAACGCATCTCTGCGTAATATGACGCTGTCTGAACAAAGCCCGGTTTCTCATGCTGTTGTACCATCTGGAAATAGATGGGAAAGCTGCTTCATCCAGAAATTCCGCGCTTTCTTTTGTGACACCCTCCGCAATCCACAAACACAATCCATAATCTTCCTCCGAAAACGTATATCCGCCCACATATGGGTGTAGTGAGAGCCACGTCTCGAGCTCAGAGGGAACAAATTCGAGTTGAGTAGACATGTTTTCAAATCCTGTGTGGATGTGTGTATTTACCGAAGCCTGGAGTTTATCCGTACGTCAATGACGAACGATTTTTGTTTTGTGTGTGTCAGAAATCGTTGTTCGAAATCGCGATACCGAGGTTGAGACAAATATCTCATCGATTGTTCGACATGATTTGCGTTTGATTGCATTTCAGATATTTAGACTTAATACGCAACTAAAACGCAACTAAAACGCATAGGCAACGACGCAAAAAAAACTTCTAAGTTACCGCACGCTAAGAATTATAAAACTTCATTCATGCATCCCATTCTGCAACAACACAAATGCAATCGCATAGACAGATACAATCGAAAAAGAAAATGAAAACAAGTACCCTCCCGTAGCTGCGCCTGCGCCTTCAAACAGTTCCATTTTCTGCTTTTGGAGTTTCAGCTTTTCCTCTTTCTTCGCGTCTGCACGCGTCGACGCAAAATCCACTATGAGTTTGTTATCAATGGGCAGATTGTCCACATCCTTCCCGGTGAGAACAGTGTTTTGGTAAAATGGCAAAACTTTCTCTCGCTCAGTTTCGAACCGACGGCATTGCTCGCCAAGTTTCAAGATTGCTTCGCCGAGGGCTGTTTTTTGGAGATTTTTTTGATGGTTGGTTATGGGAAGATTCTGCTTTTTTGGAAGTAATGTGCCGCAAATTCTATGGGAACAACATTAATTTGCCCAACCACCGACAATGACGAAGAAACAAACCGAGAACATCAACCAAAACCTGCCATAGAAAAACCAAAACAAATCAGAATACAGAATCAACAACGAAAGCAAAAAACAAGAATCACAAAACCAGATTCAAAACAAGTACCAAGCCTCTCCCTCAATTTTCCCAATGAATTGCTTCCATTCACTGTTAATTCTGTCAGCCTTTTCCTCTCCTCGTCCCTAAACCTGTTCATTTTCGTCTTCAGTTCCTGAAAATGTTTCAACAGATGCTCTTTTTCCGTCCGCAAATGAGCATTCCTTTCACCTGATTCTTGCCTATTCTGCAGGATTTTCACCCTCCAATGCTGTATTGAGGCTTGCATCCGCTCCACTTGTCTGAGTTTTCGTTCGACGTGTTTGGAAAGAGTTGCGTCTCTGGCCAAAAATGTCCTATAATCCGTCGAATTTTGTTCGGTGGCTAACCGATATTGATTCAACGCCGAATTGCATTTGTCTTTCATGGCTTCAATTCGCTCTTCCAGATTCGATCGCATCTGATGGTCGGACTCGATATTTTTGTTCCTTATAAGCTCGTATTGAGATTGATGCTCCGTGATATCCGCCTGTTCTTTCACACGTTCTTCCGCTGAAACTTCGTTGATCACGTGATTCAGCTCCCTGACTTTTTTATTCGCAGTTTCGACTAGCTCTTGTTTTTCCTGCTGCCACTCGGATTCCACATTTTTGACAGAGTTCTTAAAATCCTCTTCCAAAGATTCTAGTCTGGACTGTTGGAGTTCCATAAGGGTGTCGATGTTCTGGAGATGTGTACGAATCGCGGTGAAATGCTGTTCTTCTGCCTCATCCAGGTCACGATCCAACATCTGCATAATGGCATCTTTGCGGTCCATATCCCGCTCGTGGGTTTGGGCGATGATTTCGACCTGTGTTGATTCAGTTTTTTCAAAGTCTATTGCGTTTATGATTGAGAACAGACGAGTTATGGAGAGCCAATTACCAATCGTAAACTGTCGATCACTTTCAAAATAAAACCTTCACACAGGGAGTAGCCCATCTATCGTATCAAAAGTCAATCCAAGAGAAAAAACAAAATAATACCTCTCGTTTCAATTGTTTCGTTTTGGCTGATCTCATGATTTTGAGCCATGACTCTTGTATTCTGCTGGAATTGTATTTCGAATGTTTTGATTCGATGTTGGATTTGTCTCTTAGCCAGGTTTTACGGACTTCGTGGAGGAATTTCTCCCTGTCAGAGTCCTCCATAACCTTAACCTTGTCCTTCATCGCACCTAGATTCTTTGGCGCCATTTTGTTTTGGGGGTTTTTGGGTAAGTTCTACTACTCAAGGCAATTCAGGAGGGGAATAATTGAATTTAGAACTTCAGCAACTTGCAAGCTGCTAGCCCTCAAATGACTGTCAACCAGTCTGCTTTGGGTAACTATTAGTCCTGCGATAATGGATCACATCAACATCGCTGGTAATGATTTGAGACCATCATGGTGAGGTCCCTGTTATTCACATTTCCACTGGGTTTTAATTTTTCACTTTGGATATCCTATTGGGGAGCGGTTTTGGGTGGAAAATTGGATGTGACAGAGTGAAATTGATGACTGATGGCTCTCAAGAATTGCGAATCTCGCTTTTCGTTCCAACTTCTCAATGAGACTGTATCGTATCATCTCGCTGTGTACCTCTCGAAATTCGTTTTGACCTCGAGTCTTTGGGAATACTCTACACAGCTCAGTCTTCCCGACATGACATTGTCTTGGGTGAGTCCTCTCCTTGAATGACACTGTGGAGAACAATTGCAATTGAACTAAATGCGAGGCAGCTCCGGCGCCTCAAGTCGCAAAATGTTCTCGGAAACAAAGAAACAGCTCGATGAAGAGATGAATACGTAACACAAGTTCAGCTCAATGAATACGTATGACACTCGTCCGAATGTAATTATCCTATCAAGAAATCATGGCTTTGAAATGTCACACTTCGAAATGTCCACAAATGAAATCAAAGCAGCAGATCAAAGCTCAACAGCGATGGACAGGCTAATCGCTATGATCGTCTTCAGTAGTCGACATGGGTGTGGCATTTCCACTGTTTGGATTTCCTTGGAATGCTTTCCCAACCTGTTTTCGTCTTTTCTTGACACTCCTTCCCAACATACCGACGAAAAACAACGTTAGAGCTCCGCCAGCACAAATTGTAAACGTGGAAGCCATTTTCCTGTTTGGAGAGTGTCGAACGAATGACCTCTTCTGATATGTGTAAATGTCAACGTGAGACTCCAAGTCCTCGAGTCCAATAATGAATCGATTATGAAATGCGAAATATGAAACTTATGCAGCTCTCGTTGCTGTGTCAGACAATAGAAACGATGTCACTTCTCAGCGCGAAGCGCCTCATTTTCGTGAGCCATTTTTCAGATCGTCTTTTGAGCTACCGCGTTTGGAATATCAGGGATGAGTCCATTTAAGAAGCGGACTGTCAGGTCAGAAAATTGAACCCCAATATCACTCCTCTCTTGGTGTGATTCTCACAAGTCACAATGTCGTCTCCTCTCCTCTAACACAACTCATGACAAAGCTCTTTATCCGCGTCTCTTCATTACAATTCAGGATTATCCTCGAGTCAATGGGATTGCCACTCTGTTTGGCTTTTCTATCTCGGAAATCATTTCTCAAAATCTCACTCAATATACCGTATTTCCAAAAAATCTCGAACAACGTCTGTGCCTCGAACAACGTCTCCACCTTGAACAACGTCTGCACTTCCTGTAACTGCCATTCTTGAATCCCAACAATGGCACACAGCATTGGAATGCAATAAAGGATCGAATTCACGAAATCGAATGAGCTGAATCGATTTGCAATCATGGTAAAATTGAAAAAAACCCTGACTCTGAGTGAGCATCATGCCAAAATGAGCTGTGTGTGTCATTGTCAATATGGATCACACGATTCACTGCAAATATGAATCATGATCAGTATGGGATTGAAAAAAAACCGAGTCACGTGGATGGATCATGACCAGTGTATGGACAAACGAAATCCGATCGTCGAAATCGTCACTGTCACAATAAGTACAAATTCACTGCAATCAATACAAAACGCCACTGCAATCAATACAACGCCGTTTGTTTCATGATATTTGTGAATTCTGCCTCGTTAATCCCCCCATCCAAATCTTTATCAAATTCATCGATCATGGCCTGCAATTCGTCATCTGATAACTTCTCACCCAATTCTCGCGCCACTCGTTTCAGATTTCTGAAGGTTATCACCCCAGAACTATCGTCGTCGAACATTTTGAACGCCTTGCTCAATTCTTCCTGGGGGTCCTGGGCCGCTATTTTTTCGGTGAGAATCTCTTTGAATTCTTCAAATCCAATGTAACCTGTCTCGTTGCGGTCATATTCTCGCATCAGCTCCAACACCTCTTGTTTTTTCGTGTTTTCGAAGCCCAATGCTCGCATCGCCACTTTCAGCTCGTGATAATCGATTTTACCCGTTTTCTCGCTGTCGAAGAGGTCGAAGGCTTCCTTGATTTCGATTTTCTGCTCTTCCGAAATCTCGGGTCGGCCAGGTCTGTTGTTGTTGAGAGGAAGTTAGTGACTTTTCAAAAGTTTTTTCAAGAGGCTCAATGACTAAGACATTTTCATGAATCATGACGCAATGACAAAAAGTTCTCCATTAATCTTTGGAAATCCTCGGTTAGGTTCTTATAAGTACCTTCCAGGTCCAGGCCTCGGTCGAAAACCTCCATATCTGGATTTTGTTGATCCACCAAACCTCAGCAATGAGGTACCTGCCGCGTTTCGACTCGTCATTGCCAGTTCAATTATAGCAGCGGAAAGAACCTACTACAGAGCTTCAACTTAAACTTCACCGTTCGTTTCCCTTGCAACACGGTGAATATACCTCTTGCCGAAAAAAAAATCCACAACAGATTCAATTCACTGGACTTTCACTACATAACGGTTGTACGAATCGCATGAAACAATCAACCACACTCCTAAAACAAAAGAAAAGCAATCCTCTCATTTCACACTCTCACTATCATGATCGAGGAAACCAACGCCATCCATTTTGTCCACTTTTCTGCATTCCACCAGCTCCACTTCTCTCACACTTTCGAAAAAAAAGGGAACAAACGGAACACAAATGTTAATGTATCACTGCCTTAAAAACTGTCACATGTTCAAAATGTTCAAATTATTTTGAGCCTTGTATCCGCAACATTTACACTCGGTCCACTCGGACCGATTGTTAATAAGTTACTAATTCGCTATGGAATCACTACTCAATATATCGCGTTACACGCCGCGCACAATCTGATTGAATCACTGTTGACACTGACATCGATTTCAAAATTTTGTGTCCATCTTCTAGACAAGCCTCTCGTCTTTTCGAATCACGAAACTTTGTTCGATCACGAACCACGATGGCAGCCAACGCCACAGAAACACATACTTTTCACGTACCAGATGAATTTCGAAAAGTGTCATATTGTTGAGCGACGAGCTGAGCTTTCCAACAAAACTTCAACTTGTTTGAGAAGGTTCGCAACGAGATTGAAGCTTCCCATCTACTACTAGACTTGGTTCAGATTCAGGAAGAATCGAGAAAATACCAAGTGTCCTCCTGGACACATTATGCTGGACACATTGTACGGAACTGCCGCTAAGTTACTAAATGTTTACTAAATGTAATTCTAAAACTGTCAGCCTGTTGCAATTCATATCTTGACACGCCTTCTGAATATGTTTTGTGAATTTGCGATGTGTATCATGTGGTTCAAAAAGTCAACTTGGTGGCTCTGCAGAGCAACCATTGATACAATTTTCATGGTCCCAACTGAGCAACCATTGATACAATTTTCATGGCCCCGACTGAGCAACCATTAATATGAGCTTCATGCTCCGGACTGAGCTTTTTGTTCAGATCGAAAGACAGGTAAAAACAAAAAAACAACTTCACATCATTACTTCTGGTAATGACCTTTCTCGACCCCTAAAATAAGCTCTAATCGACCCGATTATTGACGACGCATTTTGAAAGATACTCAATTTTTCGGTGTTAATGAGTTCGTCTTTCTTAGCGCGCACAAGAGCCCACTTTTTGAGTTTTTTATTCGAATTATTGTTTCTCTCTTCTTCTTCTTCTCTACCCGCACCTCCATGTCTTCTGAGTGTACTACCTCTATTATAATTCATCGTGGCTTCTCTGCCTGTTCTTCCTCCACTGAGTGAGAGTCTACTACTTTCTCTCCCATATTCGAAATTTCCACCCCTAGTATGACTCCCGTTCCACCCTCTCGTAGCGCAGTATTCGTGTTCGTACTGAACAGGATTAAATAGTTGCTTCTTCTTCTTGCCCTTCTTCTTCTCATTGAGAATTCCCTTCTCACTGAGAATTCCCTCACTGAGAATTCCGAGACTCTCCTGTTCAAGATCCTGAGTATATTTCTTCTCCTGTATACATTTCCTATCCATCAATGCATTCCTGATGTTTTTCAAGGCCTCCCCCAAAAGCGGATTTACTATTTCATCCAGTTGCTTCATCTCCCAACTGGTTTGTTTGAACTGTTTCCTTTCAAATAAGTAATCAGCCCGTGCTACACCAATAGAAAATGCGATATGAGGATTGATGTTTGGAGGCGAAACACCGATACACTCTCGGAATGTGGCGGAAAGCTTGGCTATCGGCATCAGAAAAAACCTACAGCCTTCTGTATCGATCTTGTTTCTGTATAGTTTTCGGATATTAGAATTCCCTGTAAACATGATGAAAGAAGCGAGCTCGGTCTGCATCGCAGTTCTAGCTTCTTGGAGCGGTGTCTGCTGTCGGGTTTTTTTGCTGTCATTCCAATACCTATTATCCCTTTCCATCTCATTGTTTCCGACTGTTTGTTGTCCTTGTCCGCTACTGTGAGCTTGATAAGAAGGAGTTTCCTTGTTCCTCAAAAAGAATGATTGTATATTTTCCTTGAAGAATGCGGAAGCAATTTTCTTGCTCATATCAGCGGCCAATCGAGCTGCTTCCATTTCTACGCCTTCAAAAGTGGTATGTCTACTGAGTCTCACTTTCTTCTCGCTCATATTTTCCTTCATTGATCTCAACACCGACGAAATCGCCGGTTGAAGGATTCTGTCACTCACAATTTGATGTGTCTTCTGTTCATTCGCTTTATTCGCGGCCTCCGCCCTTTTTACAATTTTTCTATTTCTTTCAGAACTCAATTCTCTTTGAATCGTGCTCATTTCGCGGACAATGATATCGGTGACTAGTTTTGGATGCGCTTTCGCTTCCTTTGTTAATTCGAAGCCACGTGGTCCTTGAGTAGAACTTTCGAGAAAGCTGAGAAGAATGATTTGAGCAACGTGAATTGCGTTGTAGTACGTGTCATCTGCCTCGGGATCATCGTTGGAATCTTCCTCTATTGTTGTATTTTCGTCTTCTGAGACTAGTGTATTTTGTCCACCTCCCATTTCTGTATTTTGTCCACGACCACCCTTCCGAGAGACACGACCACTCTTATCGTGTCCCTTCTCGACACGATGCGCCAATGCTGTGAGTATCAATTCTTCTGTCCATCCGAAACCCGTTAAAACGTATCTGGCAGCAAGATCAAGCAATGTTGTAGCGCCTCCCGCTTTTGAAAACAGATATTCACTGCCAGTACTGCAAGTCGATGCACGGGGATCGAAGGTCTCAATCGTTGTTCCACATGAATAATCATTCTCAGAAGAAAACAACTCTTGTTTGAGATGTTGTACTTCTTGCTTCCAGAATGTTTTATCCGACGTTCTACTTTCTGGTGATGCGAATTTGGAATTCAAACACTTTTCCAAAAGTTTTTTCTTGCTTTCCTTGGTTAGACATTGCACCGTCACAGGGCGGAAGGAAGATTTTATGGAAGACCTGCTGCTATTACGTTCAGGATTATCGCTGTCAGTCTCTTGTTCTGTCGGCTCCTCAGGTATGGGCAAGTCACGGTCATCGGAGAGTGCAAGATAATCTGATTGTTGGCGGCCACCAGGATGTCGTTGCGATGGCTTTGGTACTAACCGTTGAGCGCCAGTTTTTTGGTAACCATTTTGCGCGATCTTACCTCGATATTTAGGCGCGGTAACCAAGTTCTTACCTCGATATTTAGGCTCGACCAAGTTTTGAGGCCTGTCAGAACTCTGCCCCCATAGCCATGTCGTTGATGGCATCATTGATGACGCTGTATCCCACCATGTAGTTGAGGATGGTAGTAGTGACGCTGTATCCCACCACGTCCCTGCTGGTGACGAGCCATTCCGGCTCGCCACTGATAACGCTGAAGACGATGACGATGCTAATGAATCTGATGGCGCTGTAGATTCCCACCACGTAGTATCTGATTCCAACCACGTAGCATCTGGCATCACTGATAACGCTGTGTCCCACCATGTCCATGTCGATGATGGCGATGCAGATGCAAGTGACGATGACGTATTACTATCTTGCCATGTCACTGTCACTGGTGATGTTTTTTGCAGAAAACTCAGACTGAGACTCGTAGCATTAGGAGAGATCTTCTTCCCCTGTGCCGAAATGCCGAATCGTTGAGTTAGCATTTCTGCTCCCTTCGAATATCCATTTGTGTGTCCTGAAGAAATTTTACAAATTGAAAAATGTTTGAAGTTTGAATATCCTCATGACACGTTGCGTTTGAAATTTGAATTTCAATGACAAACAAAGGCAAATCAAACATTTTCGAATCATGAGGAAAAATTTAGATCCGAAAAGAACAGAAAGAAAAGACTGTCACTCTATACCTCGACACGGATCGGCGCTTTCTGAGTCGCTTTTTTCTTCATGAATCGCAGTAACTACAGATAAATTGAAGACCAGAGAGAAACTGAGACTCGCGGTGACTACCGAGCCGGAAACTAGAGAGAAAACTTCAGACATTGAGACGGTTGAGACCAGACTCAGAGAAGAGACGAATATGCGCAACATGACTACGCATTGCCTGACCATTATGCATCTATGGGGGGGGATTCTACCTCGATGAAGAATGGTTCTCGCAATGATGGGGACGCGGATTATCTTGATTCTTTTCTTATGAAGGGGGAGAAACGCTGCTGGGCCTGCTTGATTCTTGCAGTGCCGCTGGTTCGAACTTGGTCGTTGTTACTAACGACGATGCATGTCAAAGGAAGAGATACTCAGATATGGCCCACTATGTCACATGATATTTAGACATGAACAACCAGATTGAATCTGTTCCTGGATTCTCGTGGACAAGATTTTTTTTTGAACAGACAAGATTCAATATCAGTATGATTCACATAAAATACGCGCGACGCAATGATTTAAGATTATGACTCATGAAATTTGGAAACGAATTCAATTCAATTGAATGACATATGATTTCTGATTTGCAAATCACGAATTGCACCTCAAAACGCTGGACTACGCGGCGTGCCATCGCTGCCACATACGATCACTGAATAACATCGGAAACGATGGAAAAAAGCAAATGAAAAATTGCCAAATGAAAATTTGCAGTTGCCAAATGAACTGTAAAAATCATATGAAACACGTTACACGAAACTCGCGTTACTGCACTATGCGCTACACTCTCAAAACCAACAGATGTTCTATTCGAGAATGGAATTTCGGATTTTAATACTAAATAGAGAATCAAATTTAATTACGACACTGGGGCACATATGATTCACGATCTAGACTTGAAACTTAAGGCCCAGGGGAGGCCGTCTCAATGACAATGTAATTTCAAATTATGTAGTTTCAAATTATGTATCGTGTACAAATTGAGGCAAGGGAGGCAAATTTAACTTCTATGATTCTGTAATGATATGACACAATGCGTAGTAGACTGCCACTCTCACAGACCCGAAACTATCTGATTCTCTAACTTGCGAAATGAGAGCCAGACATTGAATCAAAAAGCCGTCTTGTTGTTTTTTAAAAAAAATTTTTAGTGCCCTGAAAAATATGATTTTTGCTACCCTGAAAAATATTTTAAATACCAAAAGATCCATGATGAATGATCAGGATTAATTTCACGAGTCAAAAGAGTCATCACCTGTGGCAGGCTTTTTGCCTGTCCATACAAAAAATCAAAAAATATCAAATCAAAAAAATATCAAAGAAAAGTCGTATCAGATACTCTTCTGTGAAATCGTATCAGGTACTCTTCTGTGAAATCGTATCAGGTACTCTTCTCTAAATTGTATCCAAGGTCTTTTTTTTTCACACACTTTCTCGTAAGTTTGACAATCATATGCATTCATGAGGACTATCTCTAGATACTATCTCTGAGATAAAGCTTGCTTGCTAAGCCTAATGTTTGCTTGCTAAGCCCAATGTAGTATCTTTTGAGAACAAAAACTAAGTCACCGACTTAATAGGGTTTGACTTAATGAGGTTTCTCTGCTACAATAATGCTTTTTTAACCAACAAATACTTTCTCTGCTACAGTTTTTTAAGCAACAAATACTTCTAACCAACAAATGTTTTCAATTTCTTCGTTCAGTGGTCCAAACTCTTCTGCGTTTTGAGGAAGTCCAAATTCTTCTTCGTTTTCAGGAAATCCAAGTTCTTTTTCTTTGTTCATCTTTTTGTTCCTCTTGTTCTTTCCTAATGATTTTCCACAGTTCCTTTTGTTCCTTGTTCTCTTGATGATTCGTTGTCGGGACCTTGCCCATTGAAGAATTCATTGATAAACCTCTTCCCGTTGTTTAGAATGTGTTCAGTATTGATATCTCGGTTCACATCTTTGTTCATCTCTTTGCTTGACATTCACTTCAGTGCTCTCATACGCTCTCATAACCTTCAATCATATGCTCTCACAATTGAACCTTCAAAATCGGTGGAAAAATAAATTAAATTTTTTTCGATGGTAAAATTGTACTTTATGCTCGCTGCAAGTTTTGCTGCGTCTTCTGTATTCATTTCCTTTGGTGTGCCTCTTCTGTACCCACTTACTCATTTCATCTACTGCCTTAATTTCTCGTGAACATTCGCCATTTTTTCGTGAACATTCGGCGTTTTTTCTTTTTCACGTCGTATGAAGTGTTTTTTTCAACACTAACAGTTTCCTCATGCAGGAACTCCTTTCTGAGAGTACCACCCTGACACATGTTGGCACTCTGAAACACGTTGGCGGCCGCGTTGGGCTGTTCTATGATGACAATCTCCGGCTCAACTGCGATGATGTCGTCAACTGCAATGCCGCTGCTGCGGTCACTGGCGGTGTCGCTGTTCCTCTTCTGGTCACTAGCAGTGCCGCTGTTCCTCTTCTGGTCACCCACAGCACTCACTTTTAGTACACCCTCACCATACACATCCTCCTTATTCACATCCTCAATGTCATTCACATTTGAAAGCT
>Ga0099797_100631_pt1:0-20000 | contig 22139 bp, 22 predicted proteins | sample Uncmet_Sort48C_1_FD_89871 | JGI IMG/M metagenome (GOLD analysis project Ga0099797, IMG submission 89871) | Marine eukaryotic communities from CALCOFI LINE 67, Pacific Ocean - C012_Sort48C_1 | ecosystem: Environmental > Aquatic > Marine > Oceanic | place: Pacific Ocean: Monterey Bay...
GCAATATACATTCTGTGCTGCTGGACGCTGTCCTGCTCAAAAGTTCAATTCTTCCCTTGCATGGCCGATCTGTTCAGGAATTACTGGCCTTGCAGCTAGAGCGGGAGTCTGCTGTCAACATTGCGAACCTATCGCTCGCTTCATTCGAAAGCCTGCATGGGCTAGGGGCGCCTGGGCGCATAGATCACGAGGGGAATTGCCGATCTGGTTTCAACGGTTGTCCAGCTGTTTGTCGAAAAGGCGAAGCCACAGCAATTGGCTTCAATGAGTGTTGTAACACAGTGCATTGGGGCGCTGCTGGTTGGGACGGCTGCTGGGATGCGGGCGGGAGCTTTCAGCACTGTTGTGTTGGAACTCTCTTAAGCGCATGCGTGCTGGGTTGTGATGCCAGACGTAATCCATTGGTATCAGGTGTGTCTGAAAACATGTGTAGGGATGGCTTTAAGGTGCACGTGTGTGACCTTGGGTCGGGTCCTCCACGGATCAGGCTGTATGTGCAATGGTCACGAACTTACTTTTCTTCATTGGCATGGATGCTCAGATCACTCCGTTATGCCGAAGACAGTGTGCGTGTGGTGTTACGAGAAGTCATGGACACACGCAATGTTTCCACCGGGGACCAATTCAGTTGGGGTAGCACGGGCTATCTGCGCCAGCGGGCAGTGCGGGCAACGTGGTTTCAGAGCATTGTGCGTGCCAATTACAATCGAGCAGTGGTAGTATCAGACACAGATGTGGAGTACTACCCGGGCTGGCTGGAACTATTGCAAAATTGTTTGCGCAAGACTGGCAGCGACTTTTGTGTTGGCCAGCAAGCAGGTCTTTGGAGCGATCGTGAAAGTTCCTTAAACCCAGGCTTCATAGCTTTAATTGGTAATGGCCGTACCCTGGCCATGTTCCAAGGCATGGCTTCTTTTGTTGAGAAAGTTGACGGTGGCTATTTCTCAGAACTCGCGGCCTTCAACACATATGTGAATCAGCATCCTCCCGAGCTAGGAGGGCCAAGTTTCGCGGTTTTTCACCCAGAGGTGGCTTCGACTGGTGTTATAAAAGGTATGTGCCAGATAGAAGTGTGCAGTTTCAAAAATCATGAACAATGGCGAACAAACTTAAAACCCACTGGGAAATACAGTTGGCAGAGTGTAACATTTCATGAAAATGTAAACACTCATGAAAATCATATGTAAATAACTTGTAAATTCAGTCCAAATGTATTGAACTATTCACAGCGACTTCAAAACTATGCTTTGTGCTATGTAACAATATATCAATTTGTGCAAAATGTGTGTGAATCAGTATCCTCCTGCGTTCGGAGGACCACACTTTGCAGTATTTTACCCAGAGGTGTTGTTAATTGGTGTTGAAATTTACATATATTTTTTGTTTCTATATGTATATATACACATGTAATATATATATATATATATATATATATAGGCTGCATTGTTGTGGCTGTAACTGCAACATATCAATCAGGGCCAAACATACAGATGAGTTTATATCGGCATCCTGCCTACCCCCGGAATACACCATCTCACATGCAGTGGGAACTCTACATACTCACCATTCCCATAGAGTGGTTCTATATGGCGGTATATATATATATATATATATATATATACATATATATATATATATATACAGAGAGATGAGCACGAAATGTGGGGCCACCGGTTCCAGGAAACCGCTGAAACTATGCAACAAATGTATTAGGCCAACATCACATGGTGATCTCAATATAAAGGCATACTCGGAAGGCAAGTCCCCGGTTGGATTTCCTGGATGGGCATATAAAAGTGTGCATCTTATGGAAAATGTTATCATAAATAACATACAACATGAAGTGGACCAGATCCAAAGGGCGTCTAGCCATCAAGATGAAAACCCAGATTCCTCATCTGAGTCTGAGAACATGGAGGAGGACCAAACGGGCCTACTCCATATGATGAGTCATACGAGGGTTCCTCAAATTCTGATTCTGATTAAGTCACATCTGTTCTTAGGGTCCCAATAGGGTTGAGGAGGATCTATACGGTTCCCCTTACCATCCTTATAGAAGAACCATAATAAGGTTCCTCGAGTTCCGACTCTGATTTTGTCATATCTGTTCTCAGAGTTCCCCTCACATGCAGTTGTGGGATGCGCGCCGCTAATCCTCCGGGGTAGGCCAAGTGACCAAACACCATCAAACTCAACAAATTAATAATATACCTATACATGTGTATATAGGTCACGCTTTACAGTTTTTGACCCAGAGGTTGTGTTGACTGGTGTTGAAGGCCTGAATGTGCGCCATCTCCGAAGGCGCATTCACCATGCTGCGACGGGAGCAGTGCCCTACAGAGAAAAGGAAGAGTCCATCAAGCTATTGCTCTCATTGCAAACACTCTGTACATTACGAAGTCGCCACATTTAAGGCACATCGGTCTCACACCCAATTGAACACATAGTATATATACATATATATATATATATATATATATACAGAGTGCATCTATATATATATATATATGTGAAAGATATATTCGCAATATATGAAGCGCAGATGTGGCACTGATGTCTCATATAATTGACTGTATTCGAGCTCGATGGTCCCATATAGCCCATGGGCCCACATTTGTAAAAAACAAGAAACAAGTAGCACACAAACAAACACATTGTATATACCTGATTTCTTAGTTTGTAGATTTCGAGTATATTGTGCATATCTAGATTTCTCAGACATCTATGAACTCGTATGCGAAAAACATCCTCAATAGTGGCCCATTCTTACAATGCGCTCAAGAACCTATAGGTTCAGGAAGTTCTGCGCAATATCTGGTGCAGGACGCTTCCCTGCGCACCCCATCTGCTTCCCTGCTGGTGAGACCGGTCTTGCAGAAGTCCCAGAGGAGTTCCGCATCGGCCGAGAATTCGACGTAGCAGACCGGGACCGCATCATCAATGTCTATGATCGCCAAATGGATAAGTGGCTCAAGGACGATACTTTTCAGGCGCTTCTCATCGAGGCATGCTTTCAAACACTGAACATGCCAAAAAGTCTTCTCAAGGGGGAGTTTCTGCTTGACTCACTCACTGACCAGCAAAACAACAAGAAAAAACGTCACATTAATATCTTATGGACACATGTATCCCAATGCCTTCGGCCAGCAACCGCCACCACGCTGAACCAGATATTCAACACATAATAGCTAAACAAATGTGCACTGAAACATCATAATCAATATAGAACGAGGACCGAGCCTCGTCGGTGTTATCGCTGTTGCAGTGGTCACTGTGGATGTCTTTTGGCTGCTCATTTATTTATTTTTGGATGCACTGGTGTTCCTGCGGGGTCCTGTCGGCAACCTTGTCGAGGTTGTTACCGTTGTATGCCCCCCTGGGGTACCAAAGTGCAAAGATAAGTTGAGAGGACCGAAATAATGAGTTTCCCTGGCCGCATGCAGGACATGTTTGGCATCATGTGTGGTAGTATTAAGTATCGCCAACTTGGGAATGTTTTTATGTTTTTGTTGTGAAGTCGTGATGTGTCGATTTGGGCTGATCCCGGCACCCAGAAACTTCAAAATCAATAGTTTTGTTGTGATACCCTTGCGCAAACTCAGAGGGTGGTCAAAACTGGCAAAGTAGCTCTTAAGATACTTTTTGGCATTGGCGACCCGTGTCGGCTTGCACCAAATATTCTGCCACCCACAGATAGAATTCACAAATAAATGGATCAACAAATCACGCAGGAGCTCACGGGTAATCGAGGAAAACCGCGAGTATGTGCGGGTAGGTGGTGTGGCCGTCCCCTCAGAAATCATCTCAAGCCCCACCCAACCCATAATCAAGAACACATAGCACATCATACCCCTCAACTTTCAGATGGCAGGCGGGTATACATCTCAAACACGTTGAATCTGCACAATATAATATATCACCGGATGTGTGTTATAACTATTCAGCATATGGCATGTGGATATATATATATATATATATATATATATATATATATATATATGGGCCTGCATGCAGGCCTACGTGCTGAAGAGCCTGTTCCATCAGTCGCCACAGCATCTTACTCTTGGGACCTCCCGAATGAGCTCGTGACGAGGCGAGCCCAGCTGACCTCGAGCACAAATCATGAGGGGACCAGCTGCCATTGCTCAATTTCATGCGATCCTTATCGGTACAACTATGCGGCATTCACGCGTTCAACCAAATATTTAATATGGTGGCCTTCAGGGCCAAACAAGCACATGGCAACATCATCCCCATATATTTTGATATAATGGACAAAACAGGGGACCGCGGCCTTCGGCTGCCGCTCCCTTGTGGCTTCAATACAATGATAGTATTTGGGTATGAGTTTTGGCATGTCCTTGTTGGGCCTTGGAGGCCACCACATCCCGAAAACATTTGGTTTAGCATTAAAATCCAAACAGTTGCCCCCATAATATGCACATGAGGAGTACACATACACATATACATATATATGTATCGTGCTAAGTATTCATACTAACGAGAGAGCCAAACTAACATATTTGAATTTACAATGCCTAGCTCATCACTGTGAACTAATGAATTCTCACCTTCACTTCCACATTGGATTCTCACCAGCTTCACATGAGTTTCATATCGAATTTCCCTGTTCACAACGGTTCTATTCTTGTGGTAGTATTTCACACATGTATCCCACATCATGATTGTCAAGCATCCTTTCTCTCCATTGTATGTGGTTTTGCAACTCTTGCACAAATCCTTCTGCCGGGCACCAGTTGGCACTAAGTTGAACAAATCACATGTTTGCTAAGCATTGAGAATCCAGAGAGAGAGAGATGCTCAAGCATCTTTATGTTCAATGCTCAGGTTTGAGAAAGAGAGCGAGAGAGGCCAAATGCGCTGTGACTAGTTTCGCTCTACCACCGCACCTCACACCCGCTTTATCTTTTCTTTGGCTCCTTGTCTATTGTGCTCGACCCTGGTTTAACAGTGCCATCCACCATGTCCCATACATATGTTGGTTCAGCCTCAGACAAAGCGTGGGTGCTGTGGACCGATGAGCTTGCCGTTCACATTTGAAAGGTATCCTCATAGGTACGGTGCAAATGTCACGCTTTTGCCAGCCACCGAGGCGGAAAGGAGGAGGGCATGATTTGGAACCTAAACAAGTTGACTCTGGCATGCGTCGAAACAAGATAATAAGAAATGAGTGCAGTAGAAAGGTCTGCTCCGGATCTCCGTCTTTCTCTCTCTCTCTCTGTATATATATATATATATGCAAATATATATATATATATATAATATTTTTTTTAATGTATAGAGAGACATAATGTTTTTCAGAAAATGTGCATCTGTGTTGTACATTTGTCTTGTCAAAATGTTCGTCCCGTGCTAGCTAAAAGTATAGTTGCACATGGTCATAACACATAATTCCCTCATGCAAGCATGGGCAAGGTCCTGGGTGTCAGGGATCAAAAGAATCACGTACAATCAATCACATTACATGTAACCCTCACGCTATCCATTTCAGGGTCGTGATCATAAACACAACCAAGCCTATTCTGGACAGGCGGCAGCTGATCCCTTCTTGCGTGGCTCTGCGTGAATCCTCCGTGGTCAGCATGACCGTTTAGAAGCTAGCTATACTGAAGGATTTTTTAAGTGCCAAATTTCACAGGACCCAGGACCTATACACCCCTTCAATGGGATTTCTGAACATTTGGATAAACTACACTTTCATCACACATAGATGTTGGCAGTATATGCAGGTTTGGGAGGTATGGCAGTGTGCAACGTGTGCTTCGGGGTTTATGCATGAATGCCACAACATGCATACTCAATTATGGTAAACCGTGTTTTGGGCAAGTGATGACAGTGTTGTCTCATGTACTATCGCATGAAAGTGTGTGTTCGATGTGGTGTGGTGGTCCAATCCATCGCCTAATGGGGGCCCTGCGTGCTAATTCTTGAGGTGCATGATGGTTCTTGAATCCGGTATTGTTCAGATTTCTCTATTTGTCCATGTGTGCAGCTGGTTCGTGTCCAAAAGGTTGGCAGAGGATCAAAGTCGATATCTGATTTCATGAATTATATTACATACGGTTGACGGTATAAATTAAGCAACACTTTGGTGTTCTGAGGCTTTATTATTGGTTCGACGAAGAAAACGTTTTCGCCACGAAACAGGTCCAGAAAAATGATCTCGGGCGGATATTCGGTGTACCCGGCTCCGAATGGTGTTGCGCGTCTTTTTCGTTTCGACGGGAGTTCCGGGTTTGCGAAGAGTTGGTGACTGTACACATCTACCAGTTTTTACTGGTCCAAAACGAGTTGTCCCACGACCAATTTGGATGATAGACAAATTGTCAGATCAATAATTGATACCATAAGTGGTTTCTGATGTATCCCCATGTCAAAACCGGTACCAAACCAAATGCCGGATTTAATTTGCCTTTATTTCAATATTTGTCTAAGAGTTCTATATATTTCCTGTAAGATGTTGCTTAATTTATACCGTCAACAGTATTGGAACCCGTCACATATAATGACAGCAGTTATAGTGAGTCATACCCATAAATTATACACTTACAAGGTTGTCAGGGAACCCTTGGGAAATTCTGCAGAACTTTGGTATGGAAATTCATTGTGTACATCAAGTGTTGTGAGTGCCATGCCCCAGACAAGCCCCATTTTTTGGAAATTCCGGAAACATTGTGTGAACATGGTTTAATCACTCCGCCCAATCATGCCGCCCCAAAACAATGGTTTTCGAATCACTGTTTAAACACTGTTTAATCACTGATTAATCACTGTTTAAACACTGTTTAATCACACTTTAAACACTGTTTAATCATGATTAAACAGTGATTAAACAATGATTAAACAGTGATTCGAAAACCATTGTTTTGGGGCGGCATGATTGGGCGCAGTGATTAAACCATGTTCAAACAATGTTTCCGGATTTTCCAAAAAATGGGGCTTGGCTTGGGCATGGAACTCGCAAATCAAGTGGGCGTATCGTCCTATGGAGATTTCGGCTCCGCTCGAAGTGTATGTCAGTCTGTGGGGAGTCATGTGAGGCCTTTAGATATGTGCGGCTTAACAGACAGACCATTTGAAATATGACCCATCTATATATGTATACAAATTGAAACACGCGAAAATATATTAAATATTCGGTTGCGCTAGCACTTTGATTTGAAAAGTCCGAAAAAGTCCGAAAAGCCCGACTTTGCTCAACACTTCGCATGCGCTCACGCTCGAGGTTTTGCACGTCAAAGGCGCTCCCGCTCGAGGTTTGGCTCCAAATCAGAGCTCCCGCTCGAGGTTTTGCTCCAAAACAAAGCTCCCGCTCGAGGTTTGGCTCCAAAACGGAGCTCCCGCTCCAGGTTTTTCTCCAAAACGGAGCTCCCGCTCGAGGTTTGGCTCCAAATCAGAGCTCCCGCTCGAGCTTTGACCATACTTTGCTCGACTGCACTTTAGCAAACACAATAATGTAGTAATTCGGCAGCTGTGCCTGTGCATAGTTCTGACTTGCTTATCTTTCCTTCGAAACCACTGCACTGCTTTGCACCTGAGCCTTCACTTCTAAAACACAACAAAAATATACTTCTTCGGCTGTGCCTGCGCATAGTTCTGACTTGCTTATCTTTCCTTCGAAACCACTGCACTGCTTTGCACCTAAGCCTTCACTTCTAATACGCAATCAAAACATTACTTCTTCGGCTGTGCATGTGCATAGTTCTGACTTGCTTACCTTTCCTTCGAAGTCATTGCATTGCTGTGCATCTGAGCCTTCGCTTCTTAAAAACAATAAATACAATACTTCTTCGGCAGAGCCTGCGCATAGTTCCGACTTGCTTATCTTTCCTTCGAAACCACTGCATCGTTTTGCACATGAGCCTTCACTTCTAAAACACAATAAATACAATACTTCTTCGGCTTTGCCTGTGCATAGTTCTCACTTGCTTATCTTTCCTTCGAATCCACTGCACTGCTTTGCACCTGCACCTTCACTTTCAAAGCACAATAAATAAAGTACTTCTTCGGCAGTACCTGCCCATAGATCTGACTTGCTTATCTTTCCTTCCAAACCACTGCATTGCTTTGCACCTGAGCCCTCACTTCCAAAACCAAACAAATACAATATTTTTTCGGTTGTACCCGTGCATAGTTCTTACATGCTTATCTTCTTCGGCACCACTGCACTGATTTGCACCTGTACTTCTTCGGTTGTGCCTGTGCAAAGTTCTGATTTGCTTATCTTTTCTTCGAAACCACTGCACACCTGACCCTTCATTTCTAAAACACAATTGATACAATATTTCCCCGGTTGCAACCGTGCATAGATCTGAATTGTTTTTCTGGCCTTCGAAATAGCTGCATTGTTTTGCACCTGAGCCTTCACTTCTAAAACACAATGAATACAGTACTTATTCGGCTGTGCTTGTGCATAGTTCTTCGAATGCAATGCACTGCTTCGACCCAAGCATTATATTGGACTGTTCTGAGTTCTGACTTACTCATCTCAAATTCGGAGACACTTCACTGCTTCGAATTTTGCTTTGTACGAATCCACAGGCTGCGTAAGGAGCCATATGCGAATCTAGTATATATATATATATATATTATTCAAGTTTCAGAGTCAGAGGCCCCCCGCTGAGCGAGGTATGGTCCCTTAGCCCTCCCAGGGTTGCAGGCCCCCCCAGGCAAGGTATGGTCCTTGCCCACGGTATTTCCCTTCAGAGGCCATCATCCTGGTCTAGGTAGCCAAATCATCAAGAGGACCAAAGCAAAAGCAACGAAAACCACACCCACCCACCACCACCGGGCGACTGGGGGGACAACCACACCTAGCCCGGGAAGGAGGGCCTGCAACCCTGAGCATCATACCTTGACCGGGGGGGGGGCTGCCAACCCTGGATCATATACGTATATATACATATATATATATATAGATGTGAATATTTACAAAGATTGTATTTCTCGAATCCCTAAACGAGCGAAAGGGTGACACACATATTAATAAGGTGTTGAGGAAACACACAAGTGAACAAGTTCATAATATGTGTCAATGTTGTTTCACATTTGTGTATTGTTGAGTTTGTTGGCAGTTGTGATAATTGTGTTGCGTTATCGTTGTTAATCGGAATCGGCCGACTTCTTACATCTTCAATGGGGTTTGACGTTATTAGCCAGCGTTGGAGAATGTTCACGAATGTTGTCAAAACCAACAATAAGTGCATTGTGTTGGATTTCCTTCGTTACTCCGAGCAAGTATGCGCCGATGATAAGGTCACTGCAAGGCGATTTGCAATTGTTTCTGTCCATTTGGGACCCCCTGGTTTTGTCGGAATTGGGAAAGTTGCATGCGTCGTTCTCCCTTGCGTTATGTATTTGTGTGATTGTGTACAGTGTTGCAGCTAAGGCCGAGGCTAGAGGAAGAGAAAACAAATACAGTGTTGCAGCTAAGGCTAGGCTGCTTAAGATGCTAGCAGCAAGGTGCGGGCGTCATAAATTATGCTTGACCTTGCTGCTCCTGCCGGGTGTGGGGGCACACCTTGCTTCTTCTATCGGGTATGGTCGCGCTCCTTGCTGCTCCTAGTCGGTATGGTCCTTGCATCTATTGCCCGGTATTGTCACACAGTTGGCCGCTCCTGCTTTGTATGGTCCTTGTTGTTTCTGATTAGAATATTTGTAAGATCGGTCTCGTACTTCCCTCAAATATTATAAGGAGTCATACCTTATCACCCTAAGCATCCTAGTCTGAGTCACCAGTCTGTTTGTATGAGTTGAAGCTAGATCAAGATTGCATAGGCAGGCCCAGTGCATATGCATTGCCTTGTGCATTGAATCTTCTAACGGCGAGTGCCAATATGAGTTTCGCCCAGTGTTCGCAAAAGATTCCCGCATGTGGGATGTACAGGGATACTCCATAAATATCTGAGTAACTACTCTGAAGCCATGTATATCTATATGTATTTGTGTGTTCACATATTGAATACTAGGTTATCCGATCCAGGCGAAGCCGGAAAAACCGAAATGCACCGGCTCAGCCTTTGAAAACGAAGTATATACCATAGCGGGCTGAAAAACTGAAATGCACCGGTTGAGCCTTCGAAAACACTGGAAATACCATATTTCCATCGGTTGAGCTTCTTCGCTTGCGCCTCCGACATCAATGCCGTTCGATTCGATTGTGCATTCCGAATAACTTTTCGGCTATGCCTTGCCTCTCTTCAGTTGTTTATTGTTTCAGACCGTGTTCCTCGCTCATTTGTGTTCCTTTATGTAGTTAGTTCGTTTTTAGGTATGTCGTTAGGTCGTGCATTTGTTGGCTTGTTTTTGTTGCTGTGTCAGTCATTAGTTCAATATGTCATCCGTGATGTATATATTTTGATCGTGGTCTCTTTATTTGTCATGGATGTCTTGTGGTTGTGTGTGTTCTTCCGTTGCGTATTTCGATATGTCTTTCTTCCGGTATGCCTTGCTTTCGTTCGTTTGCCCCTTATGTGTGTATGTCTGTCTTAATTTATTCAGTTCTGTATTTGGACCTCTCGTTGTTTTTCGTTAGGTCCGTAGTTATGTATGTAGTGTCTGTAGTTATTTATGTATTTGTATGCGTCGGTATTTCGTGTATTCATTCGTTCCGTCCTCTTTTCTCTATTCATTGATTTGTTAAGTCGTTTTGACATTCTTTCAGTAGTTCCTTCGCTGTGTATATATTTCGTTTTGTTTTCCTTCGGTTGTTTGTCTTGTCTTTCTGTACGCATTTACGCCGTTCGGTATTTCGTCCGTTCATTGTGTGTGTTATTTGGGTTGCTCGTTAGTTATGAATTTCCTTCGTTGTGTATTTATTTCTGTCGTTAGTTAGTTAGTTATTTCATTCGTGATGTATTCCGTGTGTGAGTCCGTTCTGTATTTCTTCCTTCATAGTGGTGGAGTCACATGTTTGTTGCGAACAAAGAATCCCAAGTGTGAAAGGTATGCATGCAAAACAAGTCATCTCCTGCTAGTATTTGCATGCCTGGATTCATTGTGTTACTTCGATTGGGTGGCTGCCGCTGTGCATAGACACTGCTGCCAACAATTGTTACAGGCGAGCGGCTTCATGGTGTTTATAGGCACAAGGGTGTCACCATTAGTATGCTGTTACAGGTGCTTCTACAGATTGAGTGCCCCCGACCGCAGACTATGCCTGGCGATCGGGTGCATCAGGGTTCCATCATGCATGTGTGTTAGTGGCTGCTTTGCATCTCGCTTTGATACACCCATGTTGCCGTTTAAATTACTCAGCAGCAGTGCCCATTGCTGTGCAGCTAGCAGACATGTCCATCACAGGCAGCGCGTTGCGCTCAAAGGGTTGTCCAGGTGACACAGACAAGATTGCCACATGGCTTCATAAGCATGACTTATTTTGTTTTGTGGACTTGGCGTACGTAAAAGAGCCGAACACCTTGGATGGTGAGTCTCATTGTGTAAATTGATTTGCACGTGTGCCCTCTCTCACTAGCAAGGCCACGAGGAATTCGGAACCGAAACACTCGACCTGCTGTTGGAGTGTGGACGTAGCGCGCGTGACAACGATTCGTTTGCAGAGTCTCAGCCAGAACCGATTATTAACCAGGTGCATGTCAGCAAAAACCATGAGCAGTCACTACTCGTGCGTCGACATTTGTGGGGTGGTTTGTGTGTTTCAGGCTCATGTTCCAGGTGGGCAGCCAGCTAAAAGACATAAAATGTCATCAGCTTTCGCAAATGTGAGGCATATAGATGCCTGCTGTCATGTCTCACAGCGATGCAATAAAATAATTACTCCAGGAAGGACCCGACTAGCAGGTCTACCGAGGAGCGTGTCCTAGCAGTAGCGGATGCTCCTGCCATTTTCCTAGACGTGCACGGACTGGGCCCGAATGCGGCGTTGAGGCGTCTCCAAGAAAACCTGCCCATTGATAAATCCCAAAGAGACGAATTTTGGGCGAAGGCGCGGATGTCTGCAATCACAGGCAGATCCGTGAAAACTAAAGACAGCAGACGCTCAGGTCTTGTTTTGTGTTGGCCGACAGGCAATCGGCGGTGACCTCTTGTTTTCTTGCCCAGGTCTCAAGAGTTGGTTGGCCTTCTCGGCTTTGAGGCATGGCTCAGCGGTTTTTCCCCCAAAACTCGATGACCTCTTAGAGTGGGCCCACACTTTCCGTTGTGTCGGCACATACGCCAACTACTTGGGATACGTGCAAACAGCCAGCCTGGCACTTGACAAGCCTTTTGTAGAATCAGGCCACCCGGCGCTGCACAGGGCCAAGGCGGCCGTAGTGAAAAGAATGATGTTCACCAGCAGGCGCGTTGCATGATACCATGAATTGTGTGCCACATACTATAGCAAATCTTTCCTGTAGGCCGCATATGTTCTTACAGCGTTCAGTAATGAGAAATATGGTCATTTCCGTTGAACGCCACATTGAAACGCTGAATTTCGCCATGCTATGGCTGGAATCACAGACCTTTCTGCTCCGAGGCTTTGCCCATTGTGCGTGGTGACGTAGACACGCCAATTGACAGTCAGGCGCTCCTCTACCTTGAAGATGCGACCACACTTGCCTTACGCTTAAAGTGTCGTAAAAAAAAACGCGCGGAGGCACCCTCAGGAGGGCATGTGTCTGCGAAGCCGATCCACGGACATGCCCGGTGCATGCACTGTGGCACAAGTTCTTAGCACCGATGGCGATAGCTACACAGCCGTGGGCCACTATCTCTGCAGGTGAGGCCCGAAGTCACCTGCGTGCAACACTGGGGCGTCTAGCGGTACCGAACGCTGAAGCCTATGGCACGCATGACTTAGGAAGAGGTCACGCCAAGGACATGCAACTGTCTGGTGCCTCAGCCCACATCCTCGCAGCTGGCAAATGGAAAAGCAGGGCAATGGCAACATACGTTGACCTTGACCGCCTCGAGTATGATCTCGCCTTGGAGGCGGCAATGCATTCCGACCATGAAGACTGTGATTGGATCGAGTAGTTGTTTGGGACCAGTGCGGCAAAAAGTGCCGACGATCGTCTTCTGTTGCCGTCTTCAAAAACACCGCTCAAGCACCAAGTGCAGTGGGTGTAATGGATGCTACACGATGTGTTTGGCAACGGGCGCCACCAGATTACTATGGGTGGCGGCGACGCCCGGTGTCAAACCCATCGCAGTGACTAGGCATTACTTCCGGTGGAGGTTCACGATATATGAGCTTAACCTCCCTCTCTCTCCTTTCACGTTCTACTGATTTGTTGTGGAGTCACATGTTAACAAATCTCAAGTGTGAAAGGTATGCATGCAAAACAAGTCAGCTCCTGCTAGTATTTGCATGCCTTGGTTCATTGTGTTACTTTGATTGGTTGGCTGCCGCTGTGCACACATTGCTGCCAACAATTGTTACAGGCGAGCGGCTTCATGGTGTAGGCACATGGGTGTCACCATTAGTATGCTGTTACAGATGCTTCTACAGATTGAGTGCCCTCGGCCGCAGACTATGCCTTGCGATCGGGTGCATCAGGGTGCCGTCATGCATGTGTGTTAGTGGCTGCTTTGCCGCTCGCTTTGCCTCCCAACCCACCCTACTTGGGTCTTATCGGTTCTACCTTTTGGTCCCAACGCATGCTGCCTGCGAGTTCTCGGCAGAATGCTCCCACCTCCCGAAACTCCCACCGGCGGCGACGCCCAGTGTCAAACCCATCGCAGTGACTAGGCGTTACTGCCGGTGGAGTATCGATATTATTAGCTTAACCTCCCTCTCTCTCCTTTCACGTTCTACTGATTCGTTTTTGTCATTTCGTTATTTTATGCATGTGCTCGTTTGTGCTGCTTCCGTTACGTATTTAGTTCGTTCTGTATTCCTTTCCTTCGTGATTTCGCGATTTCGTGGTGAATGTCTTTTGTGTATTATTTCTTTTTCTCTGTTTGTCTTGCTCTTGTTATTCCTTTCTTTCGTTCTTTCGTTTGTTTGTTTTCTGCTATTCGTATGCTATTTCGTTCGCTCTGTCTGTCGTTTCGTCTTGGTTTATTTCGTCAGGTCTTTCTTCCGTTCTTTCTTTCTTTCTTTCGTATGTTCTCCTATTATTTCGTGCATTATGGATGTTCGCTTGTTCTTTATTATTGTCTTTAGTTCCGTGTTTCGTTGTTTCGTTCCGTCTATCCTTTTTCCGGCGGTCATTTTTTAAAGTTAGTTAGTTTTCGGTTTCCGTGTTTAGTCATTTATTTGTTAATTTCCTTCGTCTTGCCAGTATTTAATGTTTTGTCTGTCGTTCGTTATTGTTTCATTTATTCATTGGTTTCGTTCGTTTGTTATTTCGTTCTTTATGGTGTTCGTTGTTTATTTGTTTCTGTCTTTAGGTTTGTTATTCTTTGGCTATTTCGTCTTTTCGTTATGTACCCACATCTGCCCATCTGCCCTTCTTATGTGTGATTCATTGTTGACATTCTTTATTTGAATATTCCGTGTTGTTTCTTCGGCGTGTGTTGTTTATATCATTGATGTGTTCGTTGTGTGTTTTGTTATCTTTCGGTTTTATAGTGTGTGGAGTGCTCATTAGTTCGTTATTTCTGTCTCTCTTTCGTTTTATTTATTTATTTATGTTTGTTCGTCGTTATTTATGTCTGGTGTTAGTCAATGTGTTCTTCAGGTTCTCCGCTATTCGTTCGTTGTGTCTTTATGTTCGTTTTCAGTTATGGCATATGGTGTGTCTTTCTTTAATTCATTTTTTCTTCCTATAGTAGTTAGTGCTTCATATTTCTTGTTATTTCAGTGTTTCTTTCTTTCGTCGTGCATTGCTTTATTGAGTTCGTTTGTGTGGTTGTCGTTGCTTCCTTCAGTTGCTATTTCATGCGTTGCGTTCGTCTCCTGGTCTTTCTTTATGTATATATTTCGTTCCGTCTTTCCTTCGTGTTTTCTTTCTTGGGTTGTGTCTATATGTATGTGTTGTCGTCATTCCGTCCTTAGTTGATGTCGGTCGTTCGTCCTTTCGTTCTAGCTGTATTCCTCCAGGTATTCCGTTGTTTCTTTTGTTGTCTTCATCTTTCAGTATGGTGTTAGTTCGTGATTCATTTCGTTCGTTGCTTCCTTACTTTATACACTTCTTTATGTGTAAGTCATTCGATATTTCTTTCTTCAGTGTTCTGTTTGTTTCTTTATGACGGTTTGTTTGTATTTCTCTGGTGATGGCGTGTTGTTAGTTGCTAGGTGTTCACGTATCTGTCGATTTGTTGTCTTTGGTTCCTTACCCATTCGTTATAAAGTCGTTTATTTGTTTCTTCAGTTATGCATTCGTTTTTCGTTTATCGTTTCAGTCATTACATTTGTCATGTATTCATGCTGTATTTGTGATTTAGTCCGTTCGTTATATCTTTCCGTCGTTCGTTATGTGTATCCTTTTCGTTGTTAAATTAGTTTTTAGTTCCTTTAGTTCGTGTGTGTTTGTTTGTTGCTTGTTTCGTTGTTGTTGTTGTCGTCGTGGTTGTTGTTGTTGCTGTTGTTGTTTGCATGTTTATTTTATTGCTTGTTTGTTTTCTTCCGTTCTTTATTTCTCGCTTTCTTTATTTGTTCTTTATTTCTTTCGAAGTCATTGTACGACTTCGGATTGTTCTTCGCACGAACTTACAGGCGCCCTACGGCGCTCCGTGTGAATCTATGTCTACATATATATATATATATATATATATAGGGGTGAACTTTGTACTCTGCAGGCCTCCCCCCCCCCTACGACATGGTGTGGCCGAAACCCCTCGGGTGCGGGAGTTTGGGCCCGGAGCCCCCCGGCGCTCCTTTGTCCACCCCCCTTCCATTGGGGGGAAGGAGCATGCCCTTCTCCACAGGGTTGCGGGGGGGGTGGCCCCTTGGTGTCGGTTTGGGGAGCCTGCAAGGGCCCCCCATATATATATATATGTATGTGTATTGCATCGCCAACGACTTCATCGCGTCAAATTTATACCATCTGATAAATTTGTGTCTGCTGTGAGAAATTAGCACACACACACACCCATCACACAATCTTGTATCGTATGGAGGAGTGATAGTTTGCACCAATTGTGGCTCGACCGCCATGACTAAACTTGTAAACCTTAAAGGAGCCTGTAGAGGTGGACTTGAGGATGAATACCTTCATGGTATCACAAATATGAAGAGGTACAATAAAGGTAGAGCGCCTCTTGGTTATCCAGGATGTTCCTACAATAAGTTCAGCATCTCTCATGATGCAGTAAAAAAAGGGCGATTCAAGGGAAAATATAAGGAAACGCACATTCCTGTTGCATGCCTGCCCCTGAACCATCAGATTCTGAGTTGGACTCGGTCTCAATAAGAGCAGGAACAGCTGCTGAGAGTTCATCCTCCGGCAGCTGCAGCTCTGACCAAGGCATTCAGTCCGAATGTGCCCTCATAATAAAATACGACTACCAGAATTACCATGCATGTAGTAGTGAGCTTGTTATTATTAGGGAGCCATCTCGAATGACATCCTCAAACATTTTGCAAACAACTAAAAGTATTGCATCGCCAACCCGGGTGGACGGTGTTTGTCCACTTCCTCCCCCACCCCTCCAGACACGTAGCATTGCGCCGCCAAATGGTAAAGCTCGTCATCGGTATGTACTCGGAAGTGTCAACTCCCATCCGAGTCTGGCACCATGTATTATTCTAGCGGCGCTTACCTGTCATCGCCGCATCGCCAAGCATACGAGACATTCTGTATGAGCACCATTCCTCCGGAACAGCACTCATTTCGGCGAACCTGAGCCTTTTGTTGGGCGATAGGTTTGCGCGAGCCTGGGAGATTCCTGTACTCACCAGCAAACAAGGAGCCGCAATCCCCAGCAAATATTGTCATTTGGATACCAGTTCTTATGGCGCAGTAGGGTTCGGTATGAGATTTCTGTAAAGTTGCGCTCTTCCCGCCAATGCTCGGGCATACTTTGATTTTTTTTATTTCCACACTGTTCAGAAATATGCGTTCGGACACGAATCTGACCGCCAAGGACGCTACAGATGCAAAAACACCGGCACATTCAACGTCTCGGCGACCCGAACCCAATGGAAGCCGTCCCGGACCAGGAATCGGCCCCAAAACGGAAAACAAGTTGAAACTTGATTTTGCTTACCCGAGCAACCCTGGGCTTTTGCTAGCAATACACAATTGTACAAGAAACCTTGCCGCTTGCTAAGTCTTGACGCGAAAGATTTGATAGGGATGGGGCCTGTTGTAAGCTCAACTGCCAAATTTCGTGCGGGGGCCTCAGGGCCCACAAGGGCCCCTAAAGAGATTATTAAGTATTATATAGGGAAGTTATTTAAATTATGCATTTTCTGATATTTTCCGGATTTTACATTAGATGGGCATTGGGAAACTCTAGAATAGCGCAAAATACTCCCACGGGGCCCATTAAGAGTTTGCCCACAAGGCAAGCCCATTTCTGAGAAGCTCATTTTGGGACAAAATTGTCAACTTCTGTGTAGTTAAGGCTCGCGTGAAATTTGGCAAACTCAACATCTCTTCACTCTAAACCAACTTTCTTGTTCTGCGTATTCCGCAGCTTTCGTATTGGACACGTCTGACAGCACAACATGATGTGTGTACAACCCTTACCATGCTACATTGCCTCATACCCCTCCTTACCACAAGCCATTCTCTGACCGCTCCTGTTCCGCTTTATGGCAGTCGTTGATCGTGAACATGATTTGGTATGATAGTTTTACACGGCCAGGGCCGAGGACTTGTGTGTATCAGGTGCAGTAGGTGAGTACAGTAAGCTAAGAACATGCATATTGGGGTCTAGTTTGTTTCACCTTCAGGGGAATATTACCCCACTTATATTCCTTGTATATCATATATCCTTCAAGGGGTTGCCACCATGCATCTAGGTTCTTGTATTACAAATGCTCCCCCTAACAGTTTGTAGGTCAGATGGGGAAAGGTAAATGCATAAGCAAATATGAACAAGGATCTGCACCTTAGTAACACCCAAAGTGTCACAATTTGTTATCATGTTCATAGATTGCTCGTAGTAGTTAACGATGTGTGTTGAATTGCATACAACTTGTGAATTTATCATTTATATGGTTGGGGATGCTTTGTGAGTATCTGCAGTTGTTCATGACTTAAAATACAAGTGTGGGCACGGTTATACATGCACTTGATAAGTTTTGGGACCGTTTCTGTGTTGCACACCATCTTTGCAGAAATAACTAGTCACTTGCATGGTCTTACCGTTGTCAGGTCCAGTGGCTTGCTTAGCTAAGCAGGGTCAAGGTTGCTGGCCAGGATTGATCAACAAATTCGGATTGCCTCTCTGAGATATTAAATGAAAGAAAGGCATATCTATGTACATCCGGGGTCTTCACATGTCGCCATTTCTTTCTGTGGGCCCGCACTCAGTTTACACATAGCTGTGGTAACTGCAATGTTGTTCCACATGTATGCTTGGCCATGGCCTATATGTGGCTTGTTGGTGTGAGGAATATTGACAAGGCTGATTGCCGTCTCATGGTTGAAGATATGAAATATTATGTAAACAAATCAAGCAAAACTTGCGCTATGGGGTTCTTACTTGCGTTTGAATTGCTAAGTATTGTCAGTATTTCTGGCTGCCAGGGGGGGTCCCAAGTAGCCCCAGGTAGCTCCAAGTAGTGGGTTGTGCATTGTGAGGGTTTCCCGCTGTCAAGGGCAGCCCTCGGTAGCCCTAGGTAGCCCCAAGCACTGGATTGGCACGATTTCCTGTTGTGAAGGCTAGCCCAAAGTAGCCCAAAGTAGCCCGAGGTAGCCCCAAGTGGATGGCTAGAGTTCCCCGTTGTCAGAGGTAGCCCAAAGTAGCCCCAGCTAGCTCCAATTAATGGATTGTCAGGATTCCTCGCTGTGAGAAGTAGCCCCAGGTAGTCCCCAGGCAGTGAATTGTCAGGGTTTCCCGTTATGCGAGGTAGCCCCAAGCAGCCCCAGGTAGCCCCAAGTAGTGGATTGCCAGGACTTCCCGTTCTCAAGGGTAGTCCTACGTACTGAATTGCCAGGGTTCCGCATTGTTAGAGGTAGCCCCAAGTAGCTCCAGGTAGCCCCAAGAGGTAGCCCCAAGTGATGGATCGCTAGCATTTCCTGTTCTTAGAGGTAGTCCCATGTAGCCCCGGGTAAGCCCAAATAGTGGATAGCCAGATTCTTCTTTGTCCGATGTAGCCCCAGGTAGCCCCAAGTAGTGGATTGCCAAAAGCTATTGTTTTCAGAGATAGCCCCATGTAGCCCCAAGTACTAGTTTTTTAGGATTTCCTAGGTAATCTGATATCTATGGGCGTATCCTGCCAAGTAGTGGATTTCCCGAAGAAACGCAGGGCACAGTGCATGCCCCCCTAGCCTAGTCTAACCTAGCCCAGACTAGCGGCTACCAGATACCAAAGATTAGAGGAATGTCAGTATTTCCTCGTAATCAGACGGGCTGACCGTAACCATTGACCTCAGGCGCATCACTTGTTTCGGAGTGTTTGCACAAGCTCTCCCATGAAAGTTACGATAAGAATATCCAAAGGGCCCGAGATATCGCATTGCTTAATATTGACCGCCACTTTTAGTCAATATGTGCTTGCAGCTATGGTTTCGAATATTTTGCAGCATTATTGTATTGTGTTGCATCGGAGAAACCCTTTTTTCAAGCACCGCTCCCTCGCGTCTTGCACTTGGTCCCAGCGTGGCTCACGTCGGCTCCGAGGAGAGAGAGATCAACTAGGTGGGCAGTGGAGTACAAGTTGCAGACCCAGTTGCATCATGCTGCATCAGAGCAACAGGATAGACGCAAGGCTCTGGCATGCAATCATAGGTTGCTGCGTGACAGCTTCCAAGACTGAATGGTAGGCTACCAAGACACTAACCCATTCAAGCACACAGGCGATGCAATGTGTGCACCTTACCATGCATGGATGTTTGCATGCAGTAGAGTTTACACAGACAGTTGCCCTATTTGCATAATATATGTATACATATACACTGGGCTCATTTCTAATTGTG
>Ga0099797_100161_pt1 | contig 22105 bp, 19 predicted proteins | sample Uncmet_Sort48C_1_FD_89871 | JGI IMG/M metagenome (GOLD analysis project Ga0099797, IMG submission 89871) | Marine eukaryotic communities from CALCOFI LINE 67, Pacific Ocean - C012_Sort48C_1 | ecosystem: Environmental > Aquatic > Marine > Oceanic | place: Pacific Ocean: Monterey Bay | collected...
TTGTGTGTTTATGACTGTTTGTTACCGGCGAGCACAAGAAGGTTGGACAAGGCATTTTTGGCTTGCGCCAAAATGGCTACGGCTTAAATCCAAATCCCCAAAACCTAGATTTGATGTACTCGTATAGCCACCCTATACACATCCCAGACCACTAACATATTTTATATACATATATATATATATATATATTAAACGATAAAGCCAACTAAAGTTGGATAGGAGGATTGGGGGGAAGGGGGCATCTCGCTTCGATTTCACTTCGAAATTACGTCGATTTCACTTCGGTTTGACTTCGGTGTCACTTCGAGTTCACTTAGATGTCACTTCGATCTCACTTCGGTGTCACTTCGATTTCTCATCGATTTCTCTTCGATTTCACTTGGGTGTCACTTCAAGTTCACTTTGATTCCACTTCGATTTCACTTCGCGTTCACTTTGGCTTCACTTTGATTTCACTTTGATGTCACTTCGATTTCACCTCGATCTCACTTTGGTTTTTTCACTTTGATTTCACTTTGATTTCACTTTGAGTTCACTTCGAAATCACTTCGACATCACTTCGAGTTCACGTTGGTTTCACTTTGATGTCACTTTGTGTTCACTTTGATTTCACTTCGAGTTCACTTTGACTTAACTTTGATTTCACTTCGACTTCACTCCGACTTTACTTTGATTTCACTTTGATTTCACTTCGGTTTCACTTCGATGTGACTATAATTTCACTTTGATTTTACTTTGACTTCACTTCGATTTCGCTTGGAATTCATCCGATTAAACTTTGATTCCACTTCGATGTCACTTCGAGTTCACTTAGATGTCACTTTGATTTCACTTTGATTCCATTTCGATTTCACTTCGACATCACTTCGATTTCACTTTGATTTCACTTTGATTTCACTTCGATGACACTTCGATTTCACTTCGACATCACTTCGATTTCACTTTGATTTCACTTCGATGTCACTCGGATTTCACTTCGATTTCACTTTGATTTCACTTCGAAATCACTTTGATTTCACTTTGATTTTACTTCGATTTTACTTCGCTTTCACTTTGATTTCACTTTGATTCCACTTTGATTTCACTTCGATCTCGCTTCACAGGGACAAGGGAAACATGGCCTCTCAAGGGAAAAGGGAAAACTCGCTGGGGCCACATGGAAAAGGGCAAAGGGAGGGGGTCAAACCACCATTTCGACCCCCGATCTCACTAGGGTTTCAGCGCGCACACGCACGCACGCACGCACGCACGCACGACACGAAACGATTTCCCGGTTGGACTCACTCCCCCAACCTCCGATATATGTGAGCATCGAGAGAGCATGATAGTGAGAGATGGGCCGGAGGACTCTTGGAGCTGAACCTGGTTACTCCTGTCGTTTTGAAGGTGGCCTTCGGCCACCCATGTTTCTAGTCCCGTGTCATTTTCAAGCAATTTTCTTTGATGTTGGTCCGGGGCGTCTCCCTTGAGGACATCAAAAAGTGCGTAAGCAGAGTAAGGTCAAGTGTTATGAGGTGCCACTGGTACGAAGACCTTGGGAATTATGTGAGTTCTTTGCAAATGCAAAGGTCCGACACAAGACCGATGCTAATACGACGGCAATGTGAAACTCATACGCGCATGATGGCATTAATAATGATTACATGATCACTCGCTTCATAATCAGTGACATCATTACACATGCTCTCACATCTATGTGGGACTCAGTTCATGACCAACACCAAGAGAGAGCCCGTGGATTTAGTTTTTGTCATCCAATGTTTAGGGAGAAGTTCTAGCATTGCTGACACTGGAACACCTACCTACCACAATTGCACATGCACATGAGAGAATTCATGAATTATATGGTGAATGATGCTCTGAGCGGAGCTGGGATCTGAATCAGAAGCCCACCGTCTTCAGGTTGTGAGTTCCAGTGACCGAAGACAGGCTTTTCTGCCTCCGAGCCATCATCACTTGGTGATGCTGGAACATATGTGTTGACTATGCCATCCTCTGGGCCGTGAATGTTCTGAATAATGGCTGGATCGGAGAGCCTGTGGATATGTGCATAAACATATATATATATATATATATACCGATAAAGCTAACTAAAGTTGGATAGGAGGATTGGGGGGGAGGGGTGATCTCGCTTCGATTTCACTTCGATCTCGCTTGGGCTTCATTTCGATGTACTTCGCTTGCACTTCGGATTCACTTCGGTATCACTTCAACTTCACTTCGATTTCACTTTGATTTCAGTTCGATTTCACTTCGGTTTCACTTCGATTTCACTTCGGTTTCACTTCGACTTCTTTTCGATTTCACTTCGGTTTCACTGTGTGACTTCACTTCGATGTCACTTCGGTTTCACTTCGGTTTCACATAGATCTCACTTCGATTTCACTTCGAGTTCACTTCGAATTCACTTCGGTGTCACTTAGATTTCACTTCGATCTCACTTCGGTTTCACTTCGACTTCACTTCGACTTCAATTCGATATCACTTCGGTTCCACTTCGATGTCACTTCGGTTTCACTGGGATTTCACTTCGAATTCACTTCGACTTCACTTCGGTTTCACTTCGATTTCACTTCGATGTCACTTCGGTGCCACTTCGATTTCATTTCGATTCCACTTCGATTTCACTTAACTTTCGCTTCGGTTTCACTTCGACATCACTTCGGTCACTTCGATTTCACTTTGATCTCACTTCGATTTCACTTCGGTGTCACTTTTGATTTCACTTCGAACTGTCACACTTCGATATCACTTCGATTTCACTTCGGATACACTTCGATTTCACTTCGGTTTAGCTTCGATTTCACATCGATTTCACTTCGATGTCGGTTCGGTTTCACTTCGATGTCACCTCGATTTCGATTCCGTTTCAAGTCGGTTTCACTTCGAGTTCACTTCGATTTCACTTCGAAGCGGAAAGGGAAACATTGCCGCTCAAGGGAAAGGGAAACCGCCCCAGGGGCATAAGGGAAAAGGGAAAATGGCGGGATACATTTTTCTCCGCGTTTCCACTACCCCAACAAACCGCGCATACGCACGCACGAACGAAACGAAACGATTTCCCGGTTGGACTCACCCTCCCAACCTCCGATATATATATATATATATATATATGAACATCGATAAAATGTGAGAGTGAGAGATGGGCCCTGGGACCCTTGCAGCTGAACTTTGGTACTCCTGTCTTTTTCAAGGTGGCCTTCGGCCACCCGTGTTTCTAATTCCCTGTCGTTTTCGACCCATTGTATTCGATGCTGGTCCGGAGAGGCTTGCTTGAGACAATCATGGTTTTTGTAATGCGTGTTCACCGAAAGATGCATCAACTTCAATGGACATCCTGGAAGCCGGAAAACATAATAAATGCCTCCCCCCTCGGGGGCTTCTGGCGCTGCTACCGGTCTTCCGGGACTGCTTGGAGCGTGCTGAAAGGGCTGGCTGCACCGGAGGGGCAGTGGCAACCCAAAGGTTAGGTAAAGTTAGCTGAATACTGCGGTGTGCTTTAATATGTTCAATAGTGGAGGTGCACCGACCAAGATGCACTGATATCTTGCAAGTCGGGGCAACCACACTTTCGGCGTCACTATCGCATGGTGGGCATTTTTTCAATTTTGTTCAATTCAACGACGTCATGCGAGGACTGCAGTAAGTCAGGAAAATCCATCAAACTAGAGCCTCGATGGTGAGAGCTCACAACTATGTGAGGGAAAGTTGGCAGCAAGGGACTCTTGCCTAAAAACAGCCATGGCCTGACGCTCTTCAGGGGAAAATTGGACAGAGCCACCATTTTCAATGGCGAGGGGCCCTTCAACTGAAGGAAGGGGGGCAGCGAAGTCTACATCCGCCCTGTCTATTCTTGAGAGGAAGTAGGCACTAGAGACCGACACGACATGCAAGCACGGCTTGGCCAATCCTTTGAGCCTTCACACCCCATAGCATCCGCACTTGATGCAAAAAATGTACTTGCCGAAAGCAGCAAGTGTGTGCGTCTCGTGGGTAGTTTTCCTACCAAACTGTACTGGGGTATACAACAACGAGGGTTTGCAAGGCTTCGCACACACAACTGAAGTGCACGGAAAGAGTAGAAACTCTTGGGCTCGAGTCCGAGGGTCTTTCAAATGGACCCGACCACAGCACAAAGGGCACACTAGATAGTCTCCAGCTTCAACTACTGAGTGCTCCGTAACAGCTCGTAGTACAGCAAGCGGGACAGGACTAGCTCTGGCTTTGGGGATAACGGGCACTTTAGGCTCCTTCGCCCTAGGTTCTATGTGCATCAGGATAGCTGCATACCTAGCCTGGATGAGAGAAGGGAGTTGACTATAATGCAGCACTGGCTTAACCAGGTTCATTTCTAATTCGACTCTAGCGGCAGCCTGATCGGCTGCTTTGTCTGCCAGTTCATTTCCGGAGACATGCCATTCTTTGGCCCAAGTCGGCAGCTTGGCTGCTTTCTTGGTGTCTGTGCGGGAGTGACTAGGCATCCACCAGGCTATTAAGTGGATGTGTTTTTTACAAAGTTTTTTCAAAAATGCTCCCAAACAAGTCGGCATGACAAGACGGTGGGGCAGTCGACAAGTCGGTGGGGTGGGCAAATGCCGAAGAACATTTACCAATGCATTGCTCGCGCCTCAGCTCTCAGCAAGCCGATTCTCCTGAAAGTGCCCATGTCAAACGGCACTGCAATGATGCCCTTGAGGTCTACATTCAGCGCTGGCATGAATCTAGCATGCTCATGCTGCCAATCGTCATCACGGCTAGTGCTGGCCATGAATTTGCATCTGCCGGGGGGTAGTTCCGTGAACATGCAACAAATGCATAAGCAGAGTGAGCGCAAGTATTCTAAGGTGCAAGCGGTATGACCTTGCGAATCATGAGAGTTCTCTGAAAATGCAAAGGCCCGACACAAGAGCGACACTAATATGACTGCCATGTGTAACTAATACGCACAAGCTGCGGAATCACGGATATACTGTAAACTCAAAAACCAGGTGACACTCATACAAGCAATGCAAACACACCCACATTCACCTGTTTTCATATAATACTCACATGGTTCTCGTATTTGCTATTATTATTATAATAGAGACATACTCTTTCTGCATATCATGCCATGTTTGGAAACTCAGAAACCCACACAAGGTGATGCATTTTCCAACGTAGTTTCCATTTGGAATAAACGGGAAATGATGCAACTCTGCGGTCACATTGGAAATTGAAAGCAAATATGGGACGCATGCACCCACTTTACTGGATAAGAACATCTTGCAGTGAGAAACGAAGCGTCTTGAGGCAAAGTGCGTAAAATAAGAAGTGGCACCCTTCCCAAGAAATACTACAATAACACAAGAAACACTCTGTATGATTAAGAAAAAAACCTTTCGCTCAAACAAAACCACCCCGACGCCAAACCAATTTTGGGAGCTTCTTTGGCCAGCCCTCTGGGGCAACTACAGTTCGGAAAAAAACACCCAACTCAATTTGGTTTTCACAATGGTTATGTCCTGTGCAATGGGATGACTCCTACGACTGCCAACGGGTGGCTATCACTTGGACAGGCATACTACTCTAGCAATGAATTCACTTTATTGCTTTAAACTGTGGCGCCACACACAAGGTGCAGGCACAACAGCCCACACCCAACTCAACAAATCGGTCAATCACATTTGAGTTTCATTGATTTGGCAATTGCAAGAAATCAGACCTCTTTGCCAGCGAAATGCCTGTCCATATGAGAAACCATAAGGATCTCGCAACATGGATAAAATTATCTTACCTAGCGAAGCAGGTGTATATGCACAATGTGTGAACAATAAACGTGAGATGTATGCGAAACCTGACTGTCACATGTTTGACACCTTCGTGGGACTTGAAAACTCAAGCCCCGGAATTTAGAATTTAACATGTTCATCGAATTACTTTTAGATGTTGTCTCACCTCCCACGGATCCGCCCTTAGAATGCAAATTGCAAGTGCCACATTTCTCACAGCATACAACCGCACAAGCCGACACTCACCTTCATGTACCAGGCGAGTGGAGAGCATTCGAAGCTTCTAGGAGAAGGCACTGGGCATCGATGGCACCGTAGTTGCAAGAGATGAGTGAGTTGCATGTGTGGCAAGTGTATGCACACATACCCGCAACGATATATATATATATATATATACTGTATATACGTACTAGAGCGTATCCATGCATATGCATGAGCAGAGTAATGTGGAGCAAGTTGAAGAGCGCCTCGGCGGCTCGGAATGCCACTTTGATTATCACTTTCAACATTTGCGGCACCTGTGCAATGGATTTGCGGTGCGAAGGCAGATTTGCAGCGCCTGCGCGGCGGATTGGCTGAGCTTGAGCAGCGTTTTCGAACGTTTGCAAACATTTGTACCGGATTTGCTGCCCGAAGCGGACGGCGGGCGGAAACACCGGCACACACATCGGAACAACAATATGGGTCAGCCCCAGAAATAGATACCACATTGGGTAGCACCCCTATGGGCTCTATTCGCAACAATAACACACATATACCAAACGCATGAAAGCAAGCATGCTATCGTAACACGCAGTGAAGTATAGACGTACATACCCGCATGTAACTCTGCAGAACACATGAAAGTCATATGCAACACACATGACATGCACATGTTCATATTTTCTGAAATACAGTGGGCCATTTGGTTATCATTTTTTTATCAATTGCAGCAAACAGATCTCTGTTTCCTGGTGGGGGGGGTAGAGGGGGAGGCAGAGCAAACAGAAACGCTGGAACACACATCGCGTGGCCAACGGCGCCATTTGCCAGCCGAGCCGTTTGCAAGGCTCCCCGTGTGGAGGGGTAGGTTCTGCTTGCTGTGGGGGGTTGGGGGGCGGGGACTCTGGGAGCAAATAGAGATATGTTCGCTATTGCAATAAAAACAAATCCATTGCTGGAACTTGGAATGTCGGATGCGAGGCAATTGTTGCTGGTTTTTACGGACTCGGGAAACAGTTTGACATGGCTGTAAAAAAAATACAACGGAGACCTGACTGCAAATATACAACTGAAACACCTATACAACATATTTACCATATAACACCAGAGTGCGCTGTAACAACCCAAAATCATAGCTTGAAACACAAATGTTCAAAGGCACAAGTCGCTATCATTGTTGTGGCACCACTGTGGTGTCACTAGAATTATATATATATATATATATATACATATATATATCATGTCCCTTTCCCTGAGGGGGGTTTAATCCAAATGGGCTTAAACACCGCTTGAGAATAATACAACTAATATCCATAACACAGTCAAGGCCTCTAACTTGTAATTATTGTAAAAACATATTTGTATTTAGCATCAGAATTTCTGGAAAATACTGTCAAATACAGAATTTTGATAAATGTTGAAGATTTCGTACTATTCTATTATTTTTTGGTATTTGTCATATTCTGGAGGGGCGGAGCCGCGCGGGGGGGGGGGGGGGGGCCCCCCCCCAAAAATAGAAAAAATTTAAAAAATTGTTAGAAAAATCATACGGAATCTTCAATATTAATCACATGGCTGTATTTTTGCCGTATTGATACAGGTAATGTGCCGTAATTTGGCCTGTTTCCTGTATTTGCCAACACTCACTAAAACGAAACTTATACTTTTTGAGTAATTCTGAAAACGGTCTCAGGCCACCCGCATAGTGGTGGATGGAAACTAATACCCGTACCCAATGAAGACCACTTTTCCACTTATCATAACTAGAAGTCTTGACTGGGTATGGGCACTAGTTGTATGATCCTCACCATTAGCGTGAAACCCTGCTGGCTACCTTTCAACTCCAACACTCTGCCCCTTTCCCCCTTCCAAACAACGAATATGCAGCACCGTGCTCGCCGCGAATTGCCAGCAAGTGGACGTGGTGGGCTCCAGTGAGATCGAATCCATGTGCACCACCATGGTGCGACAAGGGCGCATCCTCCACGCCCCAAATCGACAAGAGGAACCTGAATAACGGAGCACTTCACAATAACTGGGGGGGTGCTACAGGACCAGGCGGTAAATAATTTAGGGGAGGTTAGGAGCCCCCCCAAACCATTGCCAGGCTGATGCAGGACCGCCCCGAAATTATTGTGAAGTGCACCGACAGACTGATGAGCAAATGGGGTAATACTACAAACCTGGTCAACACATTTTTGCAGGATTCTCCTTTCAAGCGTTTAGGTGTTTAGGTGATTGCTTGGCCGGGACCCTTCGATGCTGTGCTGCTATCTACTTTTCTCCCGCAGTAGATGTGCACGTGGGGGGGGAAACACCACCTATGTATGCATACATACGGTTGATGGATTTGATTACGCAACATATTGGTCTGCTGGAGCCTTACAAGTGGTTCGCCACAAAAACACGTTTGGGGCATTGTAGATCAAATATTATGGTAAGGTTTTCGTTTTGGGTGGGGGGTCGAAAATTTGTCCTCCTCGGAGGGCTGGCAAAAGAACTCCACGAAATGATAAAAAATCCCCACATGTTAAGATCTGATCGATTGTACAATGGTTTTACCCATTTCCACATGCACATTCGATGCAACAAACACACCGGATGCATTTAAACACGTCCATGACATGTTTTGAAGGGCCCCGGGACTTGAAAATTGGGTTTAGGTGTTGCTTAATTTAATCCGTCAACCGTATGTATATATTATATATCCGCCACCGTGCCTTCGGCACGAGCTGGAGTGACTGCGAGGAGTTTTAGTACTTGTTTCACAATTGAATTGTTTTAAGGGACTGCACAAGCCCGGGGCATGATTCTTCTATTTTAAGATTGATGTTCGGGACAATTTGGTATCGTAACAGTTGGGTTTTCGTCACAAAAACCTGGTAAACGAATTTATGTGAAGTGCATTTACACCTACAAATATGCATACAAATGCGATGTCGCGTTTTGGGTGAAAAAATGTTTTTTACATTCCAATAAGATGCGATTCAATGATTAAAACACAACGAAGAGTAAAAGCTTAGCACAGAAAAAAACTCTTAAGAACAAACTACAAAAGATGAAAACCGGTTCTACTGATACCCAGAGCAATCTCATGGATTTCTTTCTAGGTAGTGTGTAGGCCGGGACTCACGAGTCACAATGTGACTATTCATAAAGTGTTGGCAGTCGGGGTGAGACGACAGCTGACTGTAAACAGAATGCGCTACGGCTAATCTTCGAAGCTTAACCACCGAAGGAACCGCTAAACACAATCTGGATTGGACAGATAAGTCATCTTCAATCTCAAAGTGTTTGGAAACAAACTGCTGCAGAATGGGACATCTCATACAATGCACTAGGTTGTCATCACTTTGATTACAACCGAAACAGCAAGGCAAAACTGAGGTACCAGGCATGTGTCTGAAACGGTAAGATGTGCACCAGGCACCGGCAACCGTTTTAAGCCAACAACCTCTCACAAAAGGTTTGACGAGTTTTAGAAGAAGACTAAACTCGTCGAACCAGTTGGTTGGAAGGAAAACTTGGGAGGCAAACATCTCCCCGTGAAGTAGCGCCAGGAGCGGCGGATGTAAGAAGTACCAGGGGAAAGGTGACTGGCAGACTGCCCAGACCGAGTGACCGAAGGTCGCAAGGAGCAAGGCAATGACCAGGCAGCAAGCCACGAGCCAAAAGGCCGAATACCGAAGGGAGCAAGGCAACGACCAACCACCTAGCAACCATGCACCAAATTGTAATGCACCGCACCACCTGACCACCTGCGTGCCCGAAAGCGAAGGTAAGCGGGAGGTGCAGCACGCGGGGCACCATGAGCTCAAGGGGCCCAAGGGGCCCAAAGGGGCCCAAGGGCCCAAAGGGCCCATAGGACCCATGAGCCCATAGGGCCATATGGGCCCATAGGGCCCAAGAAGGCCCATAGGGCCCAATGGAACCTTCAGAGCACCCATGCACCCCGGATGTGTCCCAGCATCCAGGTACATGCACATGGGGCAAGGAAATATATAGGATTCCTATAATATATATATATATATATATGTTGTTTATTGTCTTTCTCTTCATTCGCTGCCAACTCTGTCACTGTCCTCTGGCGACCATTGCTGTCGTCCCCAAGTTGCCAAGAATACAACCGAAAACGTTCCCCCAGCCGCAGCACGCCACCATCGCTAGGTCCGCAAGCCCGGGGACAGGCTCCAGCAGTGCCTCGTGCAAGACGGCACCTTCATCCCGCAATATAGCTCGAGCCACCGCTTTCTGCAACTCCACAAAAAAATTCCCCACCACCTGCTCTGCAGAGCCAGCACCGTTCCTCTGCGAAGGCGAGAATGGAGCAATCTGGTGCGCTCGCGAACGAGGGCATCAACGAGCTCGATGCATGGTTGCCCCCAGCGCCCGTATACCTGACAGTACGAGGCACCAAGTCCCGAATCCAACACCGGACAGTAGGTATCGGCATTGTCGATGTCCGCCAGCTCCCACAAACGGCCACCACGATTGCTGGTATGCAGCTGTCCATTCCCATTCCTGGAGACTGGGCTCACAACTGCCACATCACAGAACAAAGGTAGACCTCTGGCTGGGTGCAGACCCGGTGCAATTAGATCCACAACAACTATTAACTAAATCCGGCAAAGGATTTGGTACCCGTTTTTGAAATGGGAATACTTCAGAAAGTCCTTGTAGAAACAAATATTGCTCTCAAAAGTTGTCAATCATCGAAATTTGTCCTGTGACAACTCGCTTGGGATTTGTAAGAAACAATGAATTCGTCCGACCACCAAATCCTTGCAGACCCAAAACTGCAATCGAAACGAGAAAGGCGCACCACGCCATTTGGAGCCGGGTACACCGAATATGAGCCCGAGGTCATTTTGCTGACCCTTTTGGTGAGCAAAACGTTTGTGTTGTAAATCCGCTGTGAAGCTCCAACATATCCCAGGTGGTGCTTAATTAATTAGGTCAACAGCATTAGAGATGATCCTTAATTATGTCATGTCGGTGAAAGGATTCGCTTTAGAGGTGCCATGGTTAAAGTCGTTACAGTTAAAGTGCCTGGGCCATGCATGGAAATCGCGGAGCAATTCCAGAGGCACCGCATGACAAGAATTTCACGAAGAGAGGCTGATGGCCAAGCTCAAAACTTAGTATTGCATAGGCAAGGTCTGTAGAAGTAGAACGCTATTGGATATAATTGTTTGAAGATATTCACATCATAGTGAACAATGACATGGGTGAGCTTTCGAAGCTTATGTATTTGTTTTTTGAGAGTCTGGAGGCAGATGAGAAGGCTGGGACGGTACTTTTAACGAAACAACGGGGCACCAACTGACTCCACAATCGATCATTCTCACAATTGAAACTTGTTTTGTGCACGAAATTTCAAAGCTAACGCCAAACACTGACTGACGCAAGTCGGTGACCCACTCCCCCAGTTTCACATTGGGAAGACCAACTGTGGCATTGGAGCTTGTTTGCATTTCGTTTGTATTTTTCAGCAACATACAATGCCCACTTGTGTCTCCACCATCATGACTGATCATCCAGAAATCCGTCCTTGAGCACAACCGTAATGATCACGCCAAGATCCCCATCGCTTGCTTGTTTTTGTGTTTCGAAGGGTTGTATGTGCTTCCCCCGGGCTTCATATTGGGAATATGGATTTGCAAAAAACAAAAACGCCGCAGATACCTGTTGCAATGTTAAGGCTGGGGGCCGAATTAAGCCTGGTTTATATAGGTTTCTCAACGTTTTCCTGATTTCTCTGAATTCTTCGGAATTCTCAAGATGTTGCTTGTATGTTCCGGTTTTGTCTTGCTATTCTTAGATATTTCTGGATCTGGAGGTGGATTATCATGGGACCCTCTTGGTAATCCTACGAAATCATAAGATTATGTTGGAAATCATAGGTTTAAAGAAAATACCTCGCCACACACAGCTGTCGCAATGTTAAGCCTGCGGGGCGCCACCGAATTAAACAACAATCGAATTTGGGCGGACTGCAACGACTTTGATGGTAGTCTCCATCAACTGTAACAAAACACTCCACCGGGTGAAAAACAAGCACACGTGTAAAAGTACTTTGACAACACTCTCGATGTACACAGAGATGCGTGTGCCCACCTGTGTGGTCACAACGGCCACGTGAGAATCCATCGACTTCGCCTGACCTAGCGCACAACTCAAGTAAACAAAAAATAAATGCAAGCGGTTTCACCAACTTCAGGAATAGAGCTGCTCGCTGGACTCGCCAGGTTATAAAGCAGATAGCACTTTGGGAAGCTCTCCCCCCTCCGGTACCATTTTGAAATGGTACTTGTGACGACATTTTGCACGGGATTGGTCCAGATTCCAGAATTCTCAAAATCGGAACCTGATTTCGCAAGGAATTCCCTCACGGTTGCTGTGAGTACCACTGAATTGCCCAGAAGCCCATAAAATGCATCAATAAGTAGGTTTGGGTTCGGGGGTCGGGGCCCCGTTTTTTTTTATACACCCATGAAATGGTATGCCAAACATGTGCAACAAATGTGAACACCATGTGCAACAAAACTGATTTTATTTGTTTTCTTTGCACTTGTTTCACGAAGGGGGAATACCTCGAAAGCTCAAACTTTCAGCCCTAGTGACATTCGGACATTCGAAAAAATTGAAAATGGAAACTCTCAGATTGGTCGGCCTGGTAGGCAAAATCTTAGTTGACCCATATGAGTATTTTGCCCTACATAATGCTTCCACATCGACCCACCACGGACCAACAATCAACAACAAGTATGGCAATTCCTAATATGTCATGTTAATTCCTATAATATCCTGTGCAGGGACAATGGGACACCCTAAAAAGCCACTCAAATTTCACATGGTTTGCGCATTCCCCAAACATGTCCAAACTCGGCACAGGCTTTACACATGCATAGTCATGTTGTTTGCACAAGTGTTTCACATTTCGATTTGTCTATGAATTTGACAGGGGCTCTGTGGATGTTGCTTATGTATTGACATCAAAGTTGTGAAGCGGTTTCTATGGCTTTGCCATGGACTCCGCTTGTAACGCGGAATATGTTTTGAAGTCGTGCTTCTAAGCAATCTTGACAATTAACGAATATAAATCGTAAGTGCCATGAAATATTGTAAAAGTTGCTCGATAATCCTCCCGGCGGTGTGCTAAAGGGCTCCAGGCTCGGGTCCGGGGCCCTTTAGCACACAACCGGAAGATTATTAAGCCACTTTGAGACTATTTTAATTCGACTTTCATTGATTTGGCCAAATTGCTGAAACTGCTGTTTTCTGCATCGCAAACTCTGTGCACGGCACATTGTGAACCATGGCGCGCCGCTCTCCAATGCCTTCTGGCAATAATTGAAGGCATCCAGCACCTGCGAAGGTCCTAGCAAGCTTTCACCTGAGGCATTGCAAGCTTCACGGTAATTAATTTGAGGGGTCTAAAGGACCAGGCGGCACAATTATTTGGGGGGTGTAGGACGCCGCCCCCCTCAATCATTGCGAGACTCATGCAAGAATACACAAAATGCCTAGAAAATTTGATGACGTCCTCACCTGCCCTAAATCCAAGTAAACACAATGTTTTCTGCCGTTTTGGGTATGTTTTAAAAGCGCGTTCTCCCTAAATCCCAGGAATGCTAAAAAAACCAAAATGCATCTCATTGAGTGTACGATGGCTTTGACCATTTCAACATGCAAACTCGATGCAACCGAAAAACAAACATCTCAGACATTCCCAGACTTGTTTGATTGTGAAACTTTGTTTTTGTCGAAATCGAAGGACAACGAGATAACTGGGGACAGCATGTATATACACCACCACCGGGTGTGGTGTATATACAAACTGGTGTATATTTGGGGGCAGTTCGCATATACACCAAGAAGTGGCATACACCAGCCATGTTGTTTTCTAGGCCCGAATCCGGTGGTGGCGTTTTTTTGTTTTGTCTTTATGCTGTCCCCGATAATTATAATAAACAAAAAAGCACGAACTGTTCATTATCGCCTGGCTGTGTAGACCCAAAGGAAATATTGATGCAGCACCACATGTTGAAGCATCCTGAACCAACCCAGCCTCATGGGAACCTAGGGACCGGAATAACTCAAGTAGCAGTTTCATTGTGCCTGGATAGGGAAGTATCGGTATTAATAAGAAATCATTTCAAAATCTATATAGTTTTGATTGTTGTTCCCTGGGGGGGCGGGGGCGATATGGGGGCATTATGTAGGGCAAAATATTCGTACGGGTCCAACTAAGGTGTTGCATGCCAGGCCGGTCAATTCTGAGAGTCTTCATTTTGGGATATTTTTGAATGTCCGAATGTCCCGAAACACATGTTGAGAAAACCACCCAGAATGAACAAGCTGAATATATATATATATATGGGTACTCGTTCATACCGACCCCCCTACGTTGTCCCACTCTTTCAAAATAGCATTTGTCCCCGTTGGTGTTTGATTTTCTTTTTGATTATTTTGTGTAAAGTCTTGGATATCAACTGGCCTCATCCGGGGGACCCCTTCCACGCTTGAGATGTATATAATTCAACGTGCTCCATTTCAAAACCATATTTTTATACACAAAAACAAGGTTTTCAAATCAAGGTTTCCAAACCATTTTTTTATTAAGTTTTTCAACATTTTGGAATGCCAGATTGCAAAAACCAATGTTTTTTATATAATATATATATATATATATATATATAGTTTTGGGACATGTTGGATGTCTGGAGGGTGATGGTGTTAGCTGGCTTCATCCGGGGGGCCCATTCCATGCTTGAGATGTAATTCTACGTGCTCCCTTGCAAACCAATTTTTCCATTGCAAAGCACAAGGTGTTTAATCAAATTTCTCAAAGCCATTGTTTTTTATAGTGTTATTGGACATTTGGGAGAACCATCTAGCAAAAAACAAAAAATATAAAACATTGGACATGTTGGACATTTGGAGGGTCCTGGTATTCAGCTGGACTGTTCCTGGGGACCGAGGATTCTTTCCAAGACCTTCAAAACATCCAAAATGTCAAAAAACTCTATCAAACGCAATGTTTTTGCAATATGGCATTCCAAAGTGTCCAATAACTTTATCAACAACAATGGTTTTAAAGATTTGTGTGAAAACCTTGTGTTTTGCAACGAAAAACAAAGGTTTTGAAAGGGAGCACGTAGAATTACATCTCAGGCGTGGAATGGGTCCCTCGGATGAGGCCTGCTGAAGTCCAAGACCGTAAACAAATAATAGATTTCCATTAGGGACAGGAACCTAGCAGTGGCTGATCTTTTCAGACTTTGCAGCTTATATTTTGCAGTTTCCTTCCAACTAGTGGCCTGGCAACGGGTGACCCTGAGTACGGCACTGCAGCGGATGTATTCAAACACACAATTTGTTATGCTATAAACACATGACTTGCTGTGTTTCACACACATTATTTGCTATGTTGTAAGCACATTAGCCTGCTATGTTCATAAAACAGACAATGTTCTCAAAACATAGCAGGCTAATGTGTCTAAAACATAGCAAATTATGCGGTTGAAACATAGCCAATAATGTGTTCAACACATAGCAGGTGAATGTGTTCAAGACATAGCAAATAATTTCTTTGAAACATAACGGGTAATGTGTTCGAAACATCCGCTATAATGTGATTACAACATATCAGGTTAACGAGTTTAAACCATAGCGAACAATGTGGGTCAAACATAGCAAAGAACGTGTTCAAAACATAGCAAATAGTGTGTTCAAGACATAGCAGTTAATGTTTGAACATTGCAAGCTAAGGTGTTTGCAACATAACCAATAATGTGTTTGAAACATAGCAAGCCATGTGTTTACCACATAACAAATGAAAATGTAAAACACAGCAGGTGAACATGTTCAAAAAAACCTAACAACTAATGCTTAGAACATAGCAAACGATGTGTGCAAAGCATAGCAAATGATATGGTTAACGCATTGCAAAGAATGTATTCAAACAACATAGCTAATAAGTTGTTTACAACATTGACAGTAATTGTTTTCGAACATAGCAAGTATTTTTAAAACCTAACATTAGGCTGCTCGGTTGTGAACCCATCATCTGCTATGGTTCAACCACCTTATCCGCAATGAGTTAAATGAAATCTTTGGTATGTTTTGAACACATTAGCCTGCTATGTTTCAAACACATTATTTGCTATGTTGTTCAATACATTACTGATCATGAACATAGCAGGCTAATGTGTCTAAAGCAAAGCAAGTAATGTGTTTGAAACATGCCAAAAATAAGGCATAACAGATACCATGTTTAAAACATAACCGATAATGTGTTGAAAACATAAAATGCTGTCCTTCCAACATAGCAGGCTAATGTGTTTGAATCATAGCTAATAAGATTCTTAAACCATAGCAGATAATGTGTTTGAAACATAACAAATAGTGTTTTTGAACCTTAGCCAATAAGGTGTTTAAGCCATAGCAGGCTAGTGTTTGTTCACGACATATCAGATAATTTGGTTGAAACCTGACGAATAGTGTGTTCTAAAAAAAGCAGCTACTGTGTTTACAACCTAGCAGGCAAATCTGTTTGAAACATAGCGAAGAATGTGTTTAAGCCACAGCGAATAATGCTTTTGAAACATAGCAGCCAACTGTCTGTAAAACGTGGCAAATAGTGTCTAAAACATAGCAAATAATGTTAATGTGTTTAAACCATACCAACTAATATGTGTAAACCATAGCAGACAAATGTATCAATGTGCTAAAACATAGCGAAGAAGGTGCTTAAGCCATAGCAACTATTGTGTTTGAAACATAACAAGAAGTGTGTTTAACCTTAGCGAATGAGGCTTTTAAGTCATTGCAAGCTAATGCGTTTACGACATATCAGATAGTTTGTTTGGAACATAACAGATAGTGTGCTTTAAAAATAGCAGCTACTGTGTTTACAACAGAGCAGGCACATGTGTTTGAAACCTAGCGAATAATGTGTTTGAGCCATAGCAAATAATGCTTTTGGAACATAGCAGGCAACCGTCTGCAAAACATAGCAAATAGTGTGTTAAAGGCATAGCAACTAATGTGTTTAAACCACACCAACTAATAGGTTTAAACCATAGCAGGCGTATGTATTAATGTGTTTGGAACATAGCAACTATTTTCGAAACATAGCAGACGCATGTGTTTGACACATAGCAAATAGTGTGTGTTAAAACATAGCAAATAATGTTCTTAATCCATGCCAAACAATATGTTTCAAACCTAGCAGGCGAATAGATTCAAAGCATCACAAATAATGTGATTAAAGCATAGCAGATAATGTGTTTAAAGCATTACAGGCTAATGTGTTGAAAACATCCCGAATAATGTGTGTAAACCATACATAGCAAAGCATGTGTTTAAAACATAGCAAAGAATGTGTTTAGAACATAGCAGGTGAATGAAATAAGGTCGTCACAACCTAGCAGGTGAATGTGTTTAAAAATTAACGAATAAGGTGTCTTAGCCATAGCAATTAACGTGCTTCAACATCTCAGAATGCTGTTTGAACCTTCGCATATAAGGTGTTTACGCCATAGCAGGCTAATGTGTTTACGAACTATCAGATAATTTGTTTGAAACATAGCGAATACTGAGTCTACAACATAGCAGGCAAATGTCTTTAAACCATAGCGAAGAATGTGTTAAGGCATAGCTAATAATGCTTTTGAAACATAGCAGGCAACCGCCTGTAAAACATAACAAATAGTGTGCTTAAAACATAGAAACTAATGTGTTCAAACTTCAAACCATACCAAATAATATGTTTAAACTATAGCAGGCGAATGTATTACTGTATTTGAAACATACCAAACAATGTTCAAAACATAGCAGGCGGATGTGTTTGACACATTGCAAATAGTGTGTGCTATAACATCGGAAATAATGTTTTTTAAAAATCAAACATGTTTTTAAACCTAGCAGGAGAATGTATCCAAAACATAACAAATAATATGTTTAAAGCATAGCCGATAATGTGTTTAAAGCATTGCAGGCGAATGTGTTGAGAAAATACCAAATAATGCGTGTAAACAATAGCAAAGCATGTGTTCAAAACATTGCAAATAATGTGTTTAGAACATAGCAGTTGAATGTGTGTAAAACCTAGCAAGTAGGGTGTTTAAATGATAGCGAATCCTGTGCGTGGAGCATCGCAAATAATATGTTTAAAACGTTGTGAAGAATGTGTTTGAAACATAGCTTGTTGGTATTGTCCCACCCGTGGTGTGTCTACGAAGTCTGTCATTGCATAGCTTATGAAACATTTTGGCAACATAGCATTGAAACACAGCTTGGAAACATAGCATTGAAAGCTCCAACAAAATTCGCATTGCAGCACATTCGAACAATCGTGCAAGAGAGTCCACTTTAGCTGTTTATATGCATCGCAAAAAAGGCGTGAAGAATTCCAAATGACGAGGCGTACTTGGGCCAATGGGGCCCATTGGCCCAACTGGTCCCTCCTCATTTCTAATTATTCGCACAATTAGCTGCCACTTGCCCCTCGCCCAATATTCAACCATTGATCTAAATCATAACACAGAAATCAAATCAGCAAGAACGTGGGTGCATGCTCATGGATTATGCTGGCAATGGCCCCCATACAGGCCCATTCTGTAAAAAATTGTATTAAAGCTACTTATACACATTCAACGACCAATTTTATACCATTTTCATGGCATACCTTTCCGGAGAGGCTGCCACCACTTAGACACCATTTTCATAGCATACCTTTGCGGACAGCCCGGAAACATTTGAACAGGTTTGTATAGCATGCATGCCTTTTTGGACGGCCCGGAACCATTTAAATACCATTTTGTATCTGCCGGCCCTTCGGTAGAGGGGCAACCAGGCTGCGGGGCATCATTTGAATCCTGCTTCCGGTGTCCCATGTATCCTTGTTTCCTTGAATTTACATCATTCCATTCCTTCATTCCTCTATCATGTGTCATCCATGTCGTTTGAAGGATCCTGGCTTGAGCAATCTGGAATAAGGATTGTGGCCCTGAACGGGGGGGTCCCCTCCAATGGGCGGATTACTTCGATCTTGGGCCCCCCTGAATACTTTGGAAATCCATGAAACATATATGTTTTCATTAATTTTGCCTATCTGGAGACCATCTTGCAGCCTCTGGGAGCCTCCAGTTGGACAACGGAATCTACAAGAGCTCCAGGAGTGTCCAGGAAGTCTCCAACCAACAGTCCCCCAGAACGTCCTCAAGAGTCCCCAGAAGGTGCCCAGGAGTGTCCAAAAGGAGCCCAGGATTCTCTAGAGAAGCCTCCGGAATGCCTCCATAACATGTATAGGCCTCCAGGATGCCTCCAAGAGCCTCCAGGAGAGAAGCCAGCAGTCAAAAGGGGCCGGCCCTTAATCCGCCGCGCTATGTTTTAGCATGCGGTAACGGCGAATTGAGCAATAGGCAATTCCACCATCTGTAAAATAACATGTTAATTGAAAGTGACTGTACGGTCACTTAAGGTGACCCCACCAAGCTGGTTTTCGATCAAAGTATGGTCCCGTCGAGGTAAAGCGCTAAACTTAAAACTAGCTCGGAACTCCACACCAACATTCCAATTTATGACACCAGCAGTGGCTGCTAAGTTTCGTGCGGGGCCCCTAAATCCTATTTGCCGGCCCTGGGTCCCTGAACCCTACGTTCCGGCCCCGAGGCCCTGCAAAACATGTCGGAGACCTGTTTGAATGCATCAGGGGCGTTTGTTGCATCGAATTTGCACATGGAGATGGGTAAACCCATTGTACAATCGATAAGATCCAAACATTTGAGAATTTTGACTGTTTGGGGAGGTTCTGTTGCCAGCCCTTCGGGAGAACACAATTTCGAAAAATACACCAACCACAAAAACTGGCCAACTATTCTGATTACATTGGATTTCAATGAATTCTGTGCCCGCACGAAATGTAGCAGCAACAGTGGCCTGCATTAAGCGAGTCTATATACTTTTGAATATGTGGATCGTGAGACCTATGGGAAGCGAATTTCATTCACCGAGAAGACTCAGGCCGACCCCAACCCATGAACATAAACAAAAACTCTGTGATGGATGTGACTTCTTGCTGACCGAACATGAGCCCATGGCGATGAAAAGTAATCCAATATATATATATATATATACATATATGTATGTGGTGCCAAATCAACTCATGATGCCGACGGCAGCCTTTAAGATGCTAACTCATTCGGCATGTGGTTCAAAATCAGACTACTCACTCAAATGGACCTATATAATTGTTCCGGCCATTATTGTTGATGCATGGGCCGTGGGGCCCATGGGGCCGAATTAACTGCTGCATCTGGCCCCATCGGGGCCCATGGAAACCAGGCGGAGGGACGGCGGGCGGACGGGCGGAACACCAGAACATTAATCATGGCCAATGGAGTGATAGGTTTGTTCCTTTTGACCTATGAACTCTGAGAGGTTGCACTTATAACGATGGATTGACATGCACACACACTGCTAGCAATGTACTGCTAAGGGGACGCTCATGCATTGCGAACATCGTGTGGTATATGATGGACTTTCCAAAACAACTACACACATGATGTGAAACTAATACGGAAATAATGCAGCAATGTTGTGTTCATCTTGCATCATTACCAATTTCCCAAATGCAACAGAAAATTCAGATTCGAACTTTGCCCAATCTGTTACATGTCTATGTTACTCAGGGTTGTTCAACGGTCCTCCATAACAAAAACAAAAGCTGAAACGAAAACAACAACCACAACAACAACTACAAACGACAACATGCATGCACATATATTTATCTAAGTGTCGTTTGCTGGTGACCAGAAGGCCCACACGGCCTATGACTCCACCGACGCAGGCTTCATTTGGTTTCATTCGGTCTCAACTACTTGATTTTGATTCCATTTTATTTTGCCTGATTTCATTTGGTTTCACTCTGTCTCACTTGGTGTCATTGTGTTTGACTTGAGTTCATTTGGTTGCACTTGCTTTCGTTTGATGTCAGTTCGTTTTAGTGAGTTTCATTTGAATAAACTTTATTTCGAGACCAAAGGCCAAGGCCAGGCAAAAAGGAAAAGGCAGGCGAGCCAAAAGGGAAAAGGGTAGGCCAGGGGGACCCCAAAAAAAAGAAGAAGGGCACGCATCAATTTTTGTCCCGGTTCTGACTAGGCCTACAGGCTGCGCGCACACACGCATGCATGCACGCATGACACGAAACGGTTTCCCGGTTGGTCTCGACCCCCCCCCCCCCCCCCCCCTCCTTTTTTGTAGCATGATATGAATCCACCATCACAGTTCCAAAACCATATGAGATAAGAGCTATGATAAACCCGCAAGCATTATCTGATTGACCGCACGGATTCCTAGGCAAGATTTAGTAATATGGTCACTTCGACTGCCCTAAAATGCAACACAAGTACGCACTGATGTGGCCATGTGGTTTTCATCAGATGTGCAGAGTATTTTCACATGGTTTCCATATCCAAAATGTCGAAATAATTGAAAATAAAAATCAGAAATGTACTATCAGTATGTTTATTTGTATTACTAGTTTCATGAACGTCGAACTTACAACTGATGCATATGCATGGTGCACCTAAAGTCACAAGCTCGACGTCCTCGCATGAGCCCGAGCCTTGTGTCTCAAAGGAGAGGCCGGCAACAACACCTTCATCGCATCAATGAAAGAATCTTGTGTCAACTGTTTATTAGGGTCCAAGTTGTTGTAATCCAATTACATACATAACACCAACGGAAGTTTGTTAATCAGAATCGAAACACTAGAACATTACCTCATATATATATAATATATATATATATATATATATATGTATTTTGTGGGCTGTCGGTTTCCCTAAACGTTATTAACCTAAACCCCGAGCCAAACCCATCCCTAAAGAAACCCGGGACCGGGAAGATTGGGAGGCGAGTGTAAGGAGCGGGCCAGGGAATCCTGCTCCAACCAAATTCCGGGGGCGGCCAAAGCCCGCCCAAGTTGCCGGGGACCATTTCCGGGAACAACTTCGTTAATATAGGGAATATGTTGCGCGTCGCACTGTGCCTCTATTTTTGGAGGCGAGGGCACAACGCAGCAACTCAATAACATTCTCCGTCACCGAGTGGTCTACCACCCCAAC
>Ga0099797_100632_pt1 | contig 22093 bp, 14 predicted proteins | sample Uncmet_Sort48C_1_FD_89871 | JGI IMG/M metagenome (GOLD analysis project Ga0099797, IMG submission 89871) | Marine eukaryotic communities from CALCOFI LINE 67, Pacific Ocean - C012_Sort48C_1 | ecosystem: Environmental > Aquatic > Marine > Oceanic | place: Pacific Ocean: Monterey Bay | collected...
TGCCCATCTGATAAGCCATTTACCTGTTCGAGCGATGGCAAAAACTGCGCAGGAAGTAGAGGCGCAAGTTCTCCCACGTCGTGTAAAGTTGGCCCACTTTGCAGTCCAGGAAGCGGAATTGGATATAGTGGTAGTCGTACATGTAACACATGCGCTTCCGGTCATTACAGTGATGGTGGGGAAAATGCGCGTTGCATTAAATGCCCATCTGATAAACCGTTTACCTGTACGAGCGATGGCAAAGACTGCACAGGAATTAGAGGCGCAAGTTCTCCCACTTCGTGCAGAGCAGGACCGACTTGTAGTCCAGGCTATGGTGTTTTTTCTGCCCGATTTTATCTGCAAACAAGTGGAATTTGCACTACGCCGATAACATCGCGGGGGGTATGTGAAGCGGCGGCTAAAAGCCTAGCGCTCAAGTCTTCGGTAGGGTCGAGTTGGGGGATTTCTTATCGTTATCCAAAGGGGTGCTTTCAGTACAATGGTGGAAGTGGACCGGTTTATTTTAATAAACACACTAGCGGTAGGGATTGTAGTGGTTGGAACCGTTGCCTTTGTGTGACATGGGAGAATGGGGGTTCAGGTTCCACTTCTTGTGAGCGTTGCCCGATCGACACGTACAGCCCTGGCGGAGAAAATGCGAGCTGCATCAAATGCCCACCGGATAAACCATTTACCTGCTCGAGCGATGGCAAAGACTGCACCACAATTAAAGGTTCGACTTCTATCGCCTCGTGTAGAGCAGGACCAACATGCAGTGAAGGCAGAGGAATTCAGTATAACAAGGAAAAATCAAATGGAAGGTGCCTAAGGTACATAGGCACCGAAGCTGATTGCAGAAAAGCAGCGATAGAGATGGGTTTCGGCCACCGCCCTGTCGTTATCGACACACGTTCGTCTACTAATTTACCAAAGGGTTGTTACTTGAGTGAAAAGAAAGTAATGTTTAATGCAAAAATGACAAATACTGGGTATTGTGAACCCTCCGCACCTTGCCTCTGTGCAACGAAATCCTGTGCTGTTTGCCCATCTGGATCTTTTGGCAAAGGAGGAGCCGAAGGGATATGCACAGAGTGCCCGTCTGGTAAACCGTACACTGGAACGGACGGAAGACACACAGGGGCAGTTGCAATATCATCTTGTAGTGCTCGTATTACTTGCAATGCCGGTTACTTTTTAGCCGGAACAACAAGTGGCCGCAAAATCTGCAAAAAGTGCCCTTTTGATAAACCCTTTACGTTTCCTGGCAAAGGGGACAATAATTGTACTGCTGGCCTTTATTGTCCTGCTGGGCAAGAAGGCATCGGCTTTCAAGGAGGTGACCATAGGGACGACGGTAGGTGCCAAGAATATATAACCGACGAGGCCGAATGCAAAGCAGCAGCCAAGTATAATCAGCAAGATATGGCCGATTTAGGGATTGGTTTTTATATAGGAGACGACATTGAAGATGCACACGATTTTTATAGTGATCGCCCGAGAGGATGTTACGTTGATATCCGTTCTCGGGAATTAAGATTTAATCGCGAAATGACAAACACTGGAGACTGCACCTCTGAAAATGTATGTCTTTGTGCACGCATTCAGAAAATTGAAGGGGTTTGCTCCGAGTGTGCGCCAGGCACGTTTTTTGCTGGCGGAACTGTTCCTTTAGAGGTTGTTTGTGCAAAGGCAAGTTGTAACCCTTTGTTTGAACTAGGAATAGATTACAAGACAGGGGAATGCGAAATCAACGTAGGCGTTGTTGCAGGGGCAACCTTCGCTTGTATTATTTATATATCGTACGTGTGCGTCAAATGTTGGAAAAGGCAAAAACAAATTATTTTACAGAAAGCAAACAAGGATTTTTACACGAACTTTGAAAATATTTCCAGGGTGAATCTTATGGCAGAACAGAGAAACACATCGTGGTTGTCTGATCGCAGTGTCCCCCTCATGGCTGATGTGGACGAAGGGCTAGAGATGAGACCCTCGTCAAGCAGCTTTCTCTCAATGGGCACGACCGCGTCACCGCAGGACTTGTGGTCCAAATTGGAAGAATCGATTTACCAAGCCACGGCAGCCACGGATTTTTTGGCAACATTCGAGAAAATGTTATTTGTTTTAAACAGTGACGAAGGCAAGGAAGCTTTAGCCGGGAAAAAGCAAGTTTTGCTGTCAATCATCTCGCTCAAGCGCGGAGAAAAACATACGCACAGTGGCAAGGCCGTGTGGACCAAAGAAGTTGCACAGGTCTTCGGCAAAGTCTTAGAATCTTTATCTGACGCGTGAGCCAATCGGTAGCTGCATCGTTCAACCATTTTGAACTGTAGCCCGTCCTCTCATATAGACGCATTAAAATCGATAGGATATCTTTTTTGCCTCATGGAAATGAAATCTCATTTAGGAAGTTAAAAGAGAAGAAGAAAGAAAAAGTTGTTGAAAAAAAACTTAATTTTTCAAAATATAATTTTAACATGACGTATGATATAGCAGGTTGGATGTTTACCTTTCGAAAATTCTTGTTTTTACAACAACGACTGATATAAATTTAATTCGTTACCGTACTGCATACCCTTGTATTATTTTAGTTGGGTCTACTAAAAGAAATGCATCTAGTACCGCTCTGGCAAATATGTGTAAAATATTTAAGACTCTCATACTATATATTTTGGTTTTTTTAAGACTCTCATTTTAAATCAATTACTACTTATTTCAGTTCCAAGATATATTATATACAGAAGAAAAAAACTAATGCCTTGGTTGCAACAAATTTATAAATTGTGAGGAGATGAGTATAAAGACACAACTTTGAATTAAAAAAAAGCAGTGTTGTAATGATAGGAATCATTCGAATTGGGGAAGGCGAGTATTACTTAAATAACAGCCAATTTTCTTGTTTTAGGTTAATACGCTTTAGGGGGATAAGAATTTTGCTCTGAAATTAATATTTGCGAACTCAAGAAAAGTGATGGAGAAAGAAGGGCAATCCGATCTTGCTCGTGCATACCAATCGACCCCGGAGAAAAAGGTGGGGGGGCCCGGTTGCTCCATCGTTGGGACCATTGTCCCCAATCACCCCTTTTCCCAAACATGTCCTTGTTCAAGCTGCAAAGGTAGGGATTAAGGAACATGTCAAACAATTGCTAGACGACAAATCGTTGGAAAAATCAAACGATCAGATGGGGTGGGCATTGATGTGTGCAGTTCAATTTGGCAGATCAGAAGCAACCAAAATGTTGATTTTGGCGGGGGCTCCATTGGCAGCAAAGATGCAATTTGAAGACGGCCGAAAGTACCACACCATCATGATGGCGTGCAAATACGGACACCCTAAATGTGTAGAGATAGTGTTGGATCTGGGTCGAACGGACCCAAATGAAGCGGACGAAAAGGGGATGTCCGCTTTGATGGTAGCATGCCAACGCGGTCATTTGGAATGTGTGCAGCTTTTATTAGATCGTGGGGCCAATATTGAGGCAGCAGATATGTACGGGGTCCGGGCGCTGCACTTCGCGGCGCGTGGTGGTAGAAACGCCAGCGTTGTCCAGGCATTGTGCGAACGGGGCGCTGACACCAATGCAACGGACGAGTCGGGATCAACCCCACTCATCGTTTGTGGCCAGTACAACGACAATCCAAAAATAGCAGAGATTCTGATAAAACATGATGCGGTCATTGATCAGGAAGACCTCATGGGGTTGTCCGCTTTGGCATATGCCTCAAAACACGAGCACAGGTCTGTTCTGGATACGATGCGCTCGCTGTTGGGAATCTCTCGTACAGACCAGAAGCTCGCGGACACGACATCAAAAGCGGACGCGTTGAAAAGTGAGCTAGACATTGCGTTGTTGAATGTTGAACAGCGCGACAAGGAAATACGGGCTTTAAGGCGAGAAATAAATGGGTTAAAAATACGACTTCGGGAGGAGGAGAAAAAAAACGATTCGCTTCGTAGCGAACTTCGAGAATCGAACATTATCATCGGGAGTTTGAAAGGTGAACATCGAAAGCAAAAGAAATAAATTCATAACAAATAAATGGAGGAGTGCACACTTAGATCTTAGTTTAAATTTTTAAAGGATCTCTGAAAATATTTATATTTTCCTGCTTGGAAGATGGTACAAGGATTGATTTATCTCTGAGTGAGATATCGGATGAGGAAGTTGATTACGGTTCATCTGCAAGCATTGCCAGTTCAGATACCGATCCGGATAGTTCATGGACTCCACTTAAAAAAAAAATGATTGACAACCATCAATGAGACGAAATTACAGAACCAAGTTAGGTTTAGAGTACGACGAAGCTAAATTTAATTACTTAAATAACAGCCAATTTTCTTGTTAAAAAAAATATTTTCCTCCAATTTTTATTACCGTGAATACATCCTCCTGGCTGCGCCTGCGAACAGCAGTTCTTGCTGCTCGCGAGTGTATATGGAGCAGATCCTTTTAAACGCGTCGATGACCCTTGTAGCTGGCCACTTGTCATTTCCATCCACTGGTGCATTCGATGCAAACGCAACGCGCTCGAACCCAAACAGTTTTATGAGACGATGCACGAGGTTGACAGTGATGTCATTGGTATCCCAGTTCTCCGGGTCCGGGCGGCAGAGCATTGATATTTTCACGTGTACGTTGGGGCAGCTCGCAAGGTCGCTCATGCCTTTCCAGTAAACATTCTCTGCAATTTCAGGGTCCGAGAGATCTTTCATTGTGGGACAGCCGGCATGGTTCAGAATCACCTTTGCGCTCGGGTTGGCTTTGATGACGCCCAATGCTTTCTGGAATTGCGATGGGTTTAGTTGCATGTCAAATGCCAAACCCAAATCTGCCAGGGTTTTGAACCCGCTCAACCACGCCTTGTTGTCCAACAGTTCCCCTAAAGTATCGTTCCTGGGCCAAGAGGGTTTGAAGTTGATAATCTGCCGAATACCCACCACGCTCGGGATGCTAGCAAATTCTTTCAAATATTCCCCCACTTGGGGGTCTTCTAACGACGCCGATGCGACGTACAAATATTTCGCCTTGTCGGCCCCACTGTTTGGAGGACACAGCGTATCTTGCACCCATTTCATTTCTGCTTTGTAGAGGTGCGTGATTTCTTCTCCGGTCTTGCCCACAAAGCATACGCTGTTTGCCTCGATAAACACACCACCGACGTGCTCAAATGATTCTGCACCAGATTTGTACTCCCTTTCATACTCCACTTTCCCATACAGTTTCTCCCCTTTAGGAGAAAACAAGATACTGCTGTCGTGTCCACTTTTGGTCACGTTGCCAGTTTCGCCCGCCGCCGTCATATCCCACACATGAAAGTGTGGGTCGAAAAAAGGAAGCGGGAAGGAATCGGAGGTCGCCATGGCCGCAAGTTCAAATGCAATCGTTCGGAACGTTCCGAATGTTTGCTAACCGTGAACTTTAAAAAATCTGATGACATGCGCGCAATAAGAACGCTTATAGACACATATATAATGCAAAATAATTTATATTCCTTCTTCTTGCATGAATTTTGAATTATTATTTAGACTCTAACGAACCCTCCTCCTCCTTCTCTTCTCTCTTCTTCTTCTCTTCTCTTCTTCGTTCGTCGTATTATTTTTATCACTGGTAATAATATTATAATAGTGTTGTGTATTAATAATAATACCAACAAGGGTACACCATCAATAAATTTTTTACATTATAATCTCGTCTATATTAATTAGACGAGATTAAAATTAAAAAAAAGAAAAAGAAAGATGAAGCTGTTATCTTCTTTAATATTTTACGCGGTATTTTGTATTTTCAAATTAGAGAGCATTGCATTCCAATCTGTTCCCTTTTGAATTCGTTTACCATGCTTGGTCTCGTCTACTGGCAAATTTGGCGCTTCCCAAACTTCTTTCAGGTCTGGGATGCCGTGCACCTGTTCGATCTGTGAAAACGGTGTGCTTGCCCATTCACTCGAGTTGAACTTGGTGAGAGCTGCCATTTTTTTGTGCCATGTTTGCAACCGTTCAAACGGCTGGGCGGTGTCTGGATCTTGGAGAACAGAAAGGTCATCGAACATGGGCGGCAGGAACCCGAAGTATCCTGGGGGTAAGATCTTGACCAGGTGCCCAAAGAGAGCAAAATCTGGAGCAGTCGGCTCTTCGCCGAAGAGAAAATCGCCGCTTTTTGACAACAAAATCGTTTCGAAGATTTTCATGGTTTTCTGGAACCCTAGCGTCGGGTTTTCATCGTCCAATCCTTCGTAGCCAATCCTTTCCAGCATCGGCGGAAGGCGCCCTTGGACCATGGAAAAGACCTTGTCCGCCGTCACAAAGCATCGGATGAAGCAGTTCTGGTCCTTTAAATACTCTCGCACTTTATCCCCTTGAGACTTTTCCCAAAATTCTCGCTTCGTCGTAAAGTGCTGGCCGTGGGAGTACACGGCTTCCGTTAATTTCTCTACCTCCTCCAGCTCTTTCCGGTCTAGCGTGGGCGGGTAAATTTTCCCTTTGCACCTTGGCTCATTTTCATTCAACCAGTTGAATATTTCCATGGTATCGAAGACTACTAACCCGTCCGGTGATCTTAGGACGGGGACCAAGTGCGGTTCCGGCAAATATTTAGGCCGTTCACCTCTCGCCACGGTCACTTTCGTATGCTCGATCCCATAGTACTGCAGCGCACATTGTATTTTTGTAACAAACTCCGAAGCTGGAATGATCACTAACTCGTATGACATTGTAAAAATCTTCCAAATGTCACTTTTTTCTCTTCTATAAACGAAACAATTCATTCATAATAAATCCAATTCAGATTCATTCATTAAGTTTTGTTTATATAATTCCTCCGATAAGAAAAGTAGCACATTTATTCTCGTCCAACCATCACCACCGAAGATGATTTATTATGGAAGAAGAACAACACAAAAAAAATCTGCAAAAAAAAAAAAATCTTTATCACACGGTATTAAATAGTATTACGGTATTACGTAAAAGAGAATTAATTTTTTTTCTAAATTCTTCTTGCTTACTCATCATACGATCCTCGTAACTATTAAATAATTAAAATCGAAATATAGATTGACGACTTCATAGTAGTTCGTAGAGCTATTATAAACCAGTTTTCTTTCTCTTCTCTTCTTCTTTCTTATTTTATTTATAATAATAGCAAGAGAGCTTCTCGTATTAATAAGAACACAACATGTCTTTAAAAAATCTTTTAATTAAATAATAAAATGAATAATTATTAGATGCTATTTCTATATTCTTTTGAAATTTAAAAATACTCAATATTATTATTAATATTATTAGCTATAATTATATTATTAGACGACCTATTATATTATTATAAAAGTGAAAAGAAGAACCGTTATTTATAATATTATAATAATTTTATTTTAATATTGAGCTATTTACAATTTTCAATTTTCAATTGGTATGTGCGCAAGAATGATAAAAAAAATAAAGGAAGATACGAGGAATAGAAAAACAAATTTTGAAATACGTACATGATTCAATCTCATTTCTTCCCTTACGTTTTCTTCATCCATTCATTGTTTTCCCTCTGCGTAGGGTCGTATACTACAATATACAATAGTCTCTCCTGGCGGTTCTGTACCCCGGTGCATCGTTACTTTAAGGAGTTAGTTAGTCATGGGGGATAGCAATGTCTGCGTCGCTGTGCGGTGCCGTCCTTTCAATAGGCGGGAGAAGGACCTGAAAAGCCCCTCCTGTGTCAGCATTCCGGACGGGAAGAACATCCGGGTCGAAGTGTCGGATTCGGTGGTACATAATTTTGGGTACGATTTCGTGTACGGGGAAAACGCGGAACAGAAGCAGGTGTTTGAGGACATCGGCGTTCCTATTTTGGAAAAGGCGTTCGCCGGGTACAACGGGACCATATTTGCCTACGGGCAGACGGGGAGCGGGAAAACATGGTCGATGACTGGGGAGCCTGGACCGGAATTGGAGGGGATCATCCCCAGGTTGAACAAGAAGCTCTTTTCGAGAATAAAGGAGGACACCGACAAGGGTGAGCACCAGTACTTGGTAGAAGCCTCGTACTTTGAGATTTACAATGAAATCATTTATGACCTCCTGGACCCGATGCGGAAGCCCGGCGAAAAGGACACAAAAAACAGCCTACGGATCAAGGAGAGCAAAGCCTTGGGGATTTACGTTCAAGGACTGCAGCAAATAGTGGTCGAGTCAGAGTCGCAAGTCCAGAGCTTGATGGACCAAGGGCAGAAGATGCGGACGGCGTCGGCGACAAAGATGAACGCCAGGTCCTCCCGCAGTCACAGCATATTTGTGCTGAAAATCCAACAGAAGGACGTGAAGAATCCCCAGCGCGTCGTCTTCGCTGCGATCAATTTGGTGGATCTGGCGGGTTCAGAGCGGGCATCCAAGACCGAAGCCACGGGGGCGAGGCTCAAGGAGGGTTCCAACATCAACAAGAGCCTGATGTCCCTGGGCAACGTCATCAGCGCGCTGGCGGAGACCGCGAACGGGAAAAAGAAGTTTATCCCCTACCGCAACAGTAAGTTGACCCGCGTGCTTCAGAACTCGCTGGGGGGAAACTCCTTGTGCAGCATGCTTGCGACGTGCTCCCCAGCCCTGGACAATGTCGACGAGACCATGTCCACGCTAAAGTACGCCAACCGCGCAAAAATGATCAAAGTAGCAGCGACGAAGAACGAGGAGATGACGCAAATCGATGCATTGAAAGACGAGGTCGGACTGCTGAAGAAGAAGCTGGCGCAAATGGCGACCAGCGCCCCGGTAGGGGGAGGCTTGGCCGACGAGGAGAAGCTCAAAATGAAGGCGGAGTACGAGGCCCAAATGCACGAGCTGAAGAAGCACATGAACCAAACTTGGGAGCAGAAGGCGTCGGCGTCGAAATTGAACGAGAAGGAGAGGCAGCTGTTGCTTGCCAAAAACCGAGAGGAGCAGGCGCAGCTGAAGCGCCGGTTTGAACTGGAGAAAGAGAAACGGTGGAACCTGCTGGAAGAAAAGGGTGACATCGAAGGCCTGATCCGGGAACTGCAGCGGCACGTTCAAAAGGTGGATTCAAAAGACTACAAAGGCCTCTCTTTGGCAGAGCTGGACGTATGGTGCTCCATGATTGCGGAAGCCCGGAAGGCAGAGTCCTCTGCCAAGGAGCAGAAAACCGTTCTCTTGGTGTACAAGAACGCCTTCGAGGCGGACATGAGCGCGTTGAACACCCCAGCCAAGTCACCGTCGAAGGGCTCGTCTCCCGGGGGGGGCGCCTCCCCCGACCAGGGTCAGGGCCATAATCGAGCAGGCCCAGGCCAAGTTGACGACCCTGGCGGTCGAGACTCGCAGCTGGGAAAACCTCAGCGAAAACACTTTGACCACTGCGAAACGTGTCTCCAAGGCCATGACAGTGAAGCTTGGCCCCCCGCCCAAATCTCCGACGAAGCAAGGCGCAGAGGCGGGCGGCACCCCGTCCAGCCCGTCGCCATCGGACGAAGAGGCCCCCTTTCGCGTCATGGAGGACGAAGTCGCTGCCACGAAAACCGCACTGAAGCCGATCGTTACGGGCCCCAAGCCCCCCCTTAGCACAAAGCTGCTGACTCGACCGCCCTTTCGGTACCTGCAAGATCTTGTGAACTCGATTTCAAAGACCACCTCCTTTGGCCAGGGGCTGTTCGTGGGAATCCCCTCCGGGGACGACCCTAAAGTGACCACGAGGGAGTACAAAGTGGAGTATGTCAGGCGCTTAATTACGTGCATCGGCCTTGGTATTGGCCGCGCCCTCGATTGCACCGCATCGATGGTCGTAGCCGGCAGCGAATGCGAAAAGACCAACCGGATGCTGCAACATTTGGCAGCCGTTGCAACGGACGAGAACATCGACCAAGCAGGCCTGGTGCGGCGGACGGTGGATGGCGAAAAACCAAAGGGTTCCGACTCGATCAAAACGAACGCTCCGGACCCGAAGCTGAATGGCCTGCACAAGGAACACGCAGCGGTCATTCGACGTGCGCTGAAAATGATTCGAAAGATTTGGCTGTCGTCCAAATCTCTCCAAAATTTTGAGGTCGAAAGAAGGAAAATAAAATATTTTGGCCAGTCTGCCCAAGAGTTAAGCCGAACGTTGAAGTCCGAGAGCCAGTACTGGGATGGAGAAAACCAAGAGCTGTACGAACAGCTCCGCGACTCGGCTTCGCGAGTAGAACCGGACTCCCCGAAGCCCCCCCAACCGGATGGAGAAAGCTCGTCTGCCAGCCCTGTATACGACGACATGCTGGGGGCGTTCAATGTTTTGCAGCGTTCGCTGAGCTCTCGCATAAAAAATGAACGGGAGGCTTCGATGGCTTCAATCGCGTCCAGCGAGGCGCGACTGCTGGAGCTCGAAAGTCAGCACCAGACGCTCCAACGCGAGGTTCAAACCAAGGAGGAGGCACTTTGCGAGCTGAAGTCGCAAGTATCAAATGCGGTGGAAGAAAAGGCGAAGGCTGTTGCGGCCGAAGCGGAGTGGAGAAAGCAGAGTGAAGACGCAAACAAAGAAAAAACTGCCGCCGCCAAAGAATTGGAAAAGGTGCAAAGAGCAATGGCAGAGCGGGAATCTCAGTTGGAAGAGGCACAGAAGAGCAATGCGGAGTACTCTGGAAAGTTGAAGGATGTAGGAAACGAAATCATAAACTTGAAGGAGAAGCAAACCGAGCTCGAGTCGATGAATGCGTCGCTGAGGTCTCAAGTTGAAACGTCAGGAGAAGAGCAGCAGGCCCTTGAAAAAATTCAAGGTGAACTCGCTGGCGCCAGGGGAAAGCTTGAGGCCACTCGGATGGAGGGAGAAATGCACGAGAAAGAGATCACGAAACTTGAGGGGCAGAAGACGAAGTTGGAAAACGCCCTTGGGGAAATGACCGTTGCGCTATCTGCGGCCAACTCCCACTGCCAAGAGTGGGAACAAAAGGCCCTGGAATGGGAAATGAACCACAGGCGGCTGGACGACGAACACGTGGCGTTCAAAGCCGAAAACCAGAAGACCCTCGACCAGATGGAAGCGTTAAAAGTAAAGGTCGAAGATGCATCCAAAGAGCGGGCGACGGCAGATGCAGCTCGTGCTCAGGCGATGGGAGAAGTGGTGACCCTCAAAGAACGCTTAAAGGACATGGAAGAATCGTCAAGCTCGAAAGTGGACGAGCAGGAAGCTTCCGTTCAATTGCAGTCGGTTGTCCTTGAGCTGACCGCCAAAAACGAATTGTTGACCAACCGGTTGAAAAACGTGGAGATGGAATCAAAGGCTGCGTCTGAGGCATATGCCAAGGTTGAGAAGGCCAATGTTGAAATCGAAGGGTTGAAGCAGCAAATGAAAGACCAGGAAATTGCGCACCAGAATGAGAAATCTGTGCTGGAGGAAGACCTAGAAGACGCTAGGCGCAAGGAAGTCGAGAATTACGAAGAGCTGGAAAACCAACGACAAGATTTGCAAGACACGCAGGCGGGGTACGTTGATCTTAGTGATAGGCTGAACGACCGCGTCGATCAAATATACGACTTGGAGGAGAAGCTGACGCAGTACAAGGAGGAGAACGAACGATTGTTGGCCCGTTTGATGAAGGCCGAAGCCGACTTGATCACTGCAAAATCCTTTGACGGCAACGCGGAAAGTCGCGCACCGACCTCCACAAACGGTGGCGCGGACGTTGGCAGCAAAGACGACCAAGAAGCGTTGCAGGCGTCTTTGGAAGCGCTGAAAGCGGACGCGTCCAGTCTGGAGAGTCGCGCCGTTGCTGCGGAAGAGAAGTTGCGCGGTCAACATGAGATTACTAAGGAGTTAAACGAGAAAATCACAGCTTTGGAAAAGAGTGGTTCGGATCTGCAAGCAGCATACGAGGAAAGAGGCCAGCGATTGGAAGACGCCGAAGCAGCTGCCATTACAAACATGAACACCCTCACCGAGCACATGAAGCGCTCCGACTGCGCTATCGAAACTTTAGAAACTCGGGTGGCAAAGTTGGTCAAAGAAAGCGAGCGATGGGAGGACCGCGCTGTCAACGCGGAAGCGGAACTTATGGAAATAGAGGAAAGAAAGCTGGACGAGCAGATGGAAGCCGAAAAAGAAGCCGAACGAAAGAATAACCAGAACGTGTTCACGGGTGTGGGTGAGATTGCGGAAGAGCCCCATGTTGCCTCCGGTAGCGGTGCTGCTGCTGTTCGACACCTTGCTTACAGCAAAAAAATAAGTATCCAAGTCGACCAAGATGATGACGAATACGGTGACGATTTCGACGAGGACGACGAGGACGATGGGTATGGGGAAGACGACTGGGACGACTGAGAAAGATCGAAAAGTGGTATGGGAGGATCAATCGGCGAGGTAGAGACTCCGTAAAATGATTGGCCATTTTGAATTGTTAAAAATTTGGTTTTCACTTTTTTCGATCTTAGAGGTACGGCAACGTTAATTTTGTATTCTTAAGGGACAAAATAATAAAACATCACACAGCATTAAGAAATTTCCTCCTCCTTGTTGTTGCTCTTCTCTTTTTCTTATTTTTATATTATTATTGCTGCTGCTATTTTTGGTATCAATCCGTCCTCCTTCGACGCAGTTGGACTGAGAATGATCTTGAAATTGAAAATCTGAAATCAATAAGTAGAAGTGTACTTTGGACAATCCAGAGAGTTTCTTCACCCCCCCCCCCTCTACTTTTGGTCTCTGTTGAGTCCTGCACTGCATATGCGCCCGTTTGTGTATACACGCACGTACTGGCCATAATGCACCGTAGTAAAAGCCATGCTGCTGCGTTGGGCGGCTACGTGGAGAGTCTCTTCTGCTTCGTTCTCTTTTTCGGTTGTTGCTTCGGCCTTCGTGTTCCGTTTGCTTTCCTAGTTTTCTTCCTGCAAAACATTTCCCTTAATTTATTGTATTGCGGCTTTCGGTGGCAGGTATGGGTTCTCAATATAGCGTGGTTACTGTACGTGTTGCAGTTCCGGCACAGTTCCTTCTGCGTCGGTGTGATTAGTTTCGTTATTTTCCACGCCTTTCCCGTCCCTTCACTACACGTTCCGGACGTGAAACGAATGTTCAGAAACGAGAAGGAATTGTACGGGGTTGGTTTCGTAGACTACGAGTACGAAATTAATAATACAAACAAGAAGGCTGCACTGGGCAGGATGTTTTACCCGACGGCCAAGAAAGCGCGCAGTGATCCGCAGGAGTGGAACTCGTACTTTTTTAAAGCGGACACTGCAATAACGCGGGCCTTCTGCGGCGCGTTCCACTTTCCTTCCTGGTTGCAGTTTGTGATTGATCATTGGACGTGTATCGAGGCGCCGATGGAGTGGCTCCCCCCCGTTGAAAACAGCGTCCCGGGCGAAAAGCGTGAAGTCGTTGTATTTTGTCACGGCCTTTCTGGGACTAGGGAGACGAACACGTCGCTCGCAATTGCCCTGGTTCGAAAGCGTGGTTGTTTTGTTTTGTGCGTGGAGCATACCGACGCCAGCTGCTCGCTTGCCAGGTTCCACAATGGAGGAACTATGGAGTACAACTTTGAACCGGAAGCAATTCGAAAGAAAGGGGGCGACACGGCGTTCAAGGAAGCGCGCCGTGCCCAAACCCGAACCCGGGTCGAAGACGTGGAGAGAACGCTTTCCTTTTTGCAGGCCTTGGACGATGGCCTGTTTTTCAAGACCCTCGAGAATGAAGTCGTCAATTGTCGATTTTTTGGAGTCAGCCCCTTCGACATGGTGAAGCAGCTCAGCATGTTTAAAGGGAAGGTAGACACGTCCAACATTGTTCTGGGGGGGCACAGTTTTGGTGGGGCGACTGTCTTGGCGGCGGCATGCCAGGTTGAAAAGTTCCACGTGAAGGCTTTGTTTTCGTTGGACCCCGCCTGCGATTGGATCCCGAGAGAAGTGTGGCACCACTTTGGGAAAGATGGCGGGGACGACGTCAACCCCGTGGGGACATTGGGGATTATGAACCACTTTCCACTGCTAACCGTATTCAGCAGCGAGTGGTTCGAGAAGGATTGGAACTACAACTTAATGAAGGGCGTGTCTTGTGGGGAGCAAGAGAACCACCCAAATTCGTGCGTATGCGCCATCCAGGGATCGAAGCACATGGGGTTTACGGAAATGCTGTCGTTCATGCCGTCGTGGATTGGGAGCGTGAAAGCATTCCGAGGATTCGCCAGCAGATCGAAGCCCACAGAGGTGGTGGACTCGACTGTGCAGTGCATACTGACGTTTCTGTCGTTGTCGGCTTCGAAGAAGGAGAGCTTGAACCAGCGGACAAAAATGGAGCGCATTGGACTTGTGTACGCGTACGAGGAGTAACGAGAGTGGAACGTAAAGATCTTTGCTAAAGAATCTTAAAATTAAGTTTTTTTTCACTTATCATATGATATGATATGTATCTTTTCCTACTCCTCTTCCCCGTCATCTTTCTGCGCCTTCTTCCTCTTCCTCTTCTTTGCGGGCAAATAGTCCCCTACCGCCTCTTTCGACAGGGAATACAGTTTGGATGCCAACACGTCGTCCGTCGCAGCGGGTGGGTGGGGGCCTTCTCCGCAGGAACGGCCAGCGGGGCTGGCGTGGTCGACGCCACATCCCACGAACGGTCCGTTTCTATCGGAAAAATACTTCCCCCCCACCCCGTTCAAGTCTGGGCTGGTGGCCACGTGGAACACAGACATGACACTGTGGGAAAGAGGGCGCTGAAGGGAAAACCGCGGGAACGGGATCCAACCAAAGATGTACGAAAACAGTTTAAAAATTAATCGCCATGGGCCGAACGACATCCTTCGGTTCGGGACCCCTCCGTACTGGTGGACAAAATTGGTCTGCGTGGACCCGGGGTTTACCGCGTTGGAGGAGACCTGGGATTTCGTTACGAACGATGCGCCCTGGAGCCGGCGCTGGATCTCGTTGCTGAACGAGACTTGCATTAGTTTCGAGCGCGAGTACACGTCAGCCGGTCTGCAATACTCGTCGTTGGGCCCATCCCCGTGAAAGTAATTCTCCCCGATGACGCCGTTCCACGCCTCGGCGCAAGTCACGTGCACGATCCTCCCCCCATCCTCCGCCTTCTTCAGCGACGGCAGGAGAAGGTGGGTCAGCAGGAATGGGCCCAGGTAGTTCACTTGGACTACAAGGTTGTGCCCGTCCTTGGTGTCGGAGCACGCGACCCCCCCCCCCCAATGTCCCCGCGTTGTTGACGAGCAAGTTCACGCCTTTCCCGTTCTTCTTCGTGTCGACAATCACCTGCTTGGCAAACTTCTTCACGGAGGCGAACCGGTCCAGCCGGAGCGGGAACGACGTTATTTTCTCAATGTCCGTGTCCACGTCAAAGTTAAGCTCGCTAGCCCTCGCCTGCAGCTCTACCTGGAGGGACTCCGCGAGCGTCGCATTCTTCGCCCCGACATAAACCTTTGCCCCTGCCAGCGCCATGCTTATCGCCAGCTCGAAGCCAATCCCGCTGGTCCCCCCTGTCAGGACGGCGACCTTGCCGCTCAAGTCTACGTTCGTGTCAATGTTCTCCATGCCGGAACGAAAGAAATAGTCCCCCAAACTGTAGATAAAGTTGAACATGGTCCAGCCAAGAATGCCCAGCCCGATCGCCCGCGAGCAATATTTTTCGCATTTATCCTCGAACTCTTTGTCTTTCTCAGCCTCCGTTTTGACCTTGAACAGCGGGCCACCTTTCGTTTTCCCGTCCGCCCCACCACCGTTACTTTTTCGCCTTCTCATGCTTTGCAAAGGCCGAAGAAATAATAAAAAAGGAAAAACGAAGAAGCAACTAAAGCAATAAACAAGCTGAAGGAATGAAAGGAATGGAAAGAGATGCGACAAGGTTGGTAAAAATAAGAGGACTGTGGAGGGGGGATAACTTTATCACAGCGACATATTTGCCTCATTTTAATAATTTTCTTAGAGACTATTATATCGATAGGGTACTACGACGTGATGAATTTCAAATTCTATAATAAATATTATAAAATAATAATAAATAAAAAAATATAATAATTTTTATTAAATTAAAAAAAATTCAAATTTCAAAAGAAGAAGAAGAAGAAGAGAAGAAAGAAGAAGAAGAAGAAGAAGAAGAAGAAGAAGAAGAAGAAGAAGAAGAAGAAGAAAGAAGAAGAAGAAGAAGAAGAAGAAGAAGAAGAAGAAAGAAGAAAGAAGAAGAAGAAGAAAGAAGAAGAAAGAAGAAGAGGAAGAAAGAAGAAGAAGAAGAAGAAGAAGAAGGAAGAAGAAGAAGAAAGAAGAAGAAGAAGAAGAAGAAAGAAGAAGAAGAAGAAAGAAAAAAGAAAGAAAGAAAGAAAAAAGAAAGAAGAAGAAGAGCTAGAGGAGGAAGGAGGAAGAAGGAGAAGAAGAAGAAGCATTTTAAAATAACGTAATATTTAAATAGGAGAGTTGTATTTGTTTCTTTTTTAGATTACAACTCTAGGGATATAATATAGATAATTAATCATGGCTTTCTTATTACATTCATCCTGTCCGTCCACCCTTGTTTCCTTTTTTTTTCTTCTTCCGTCTTTCATTCTTCTTCTTTTTTCAGCATTTTTTTTTGTTGGGATTATTATTTTAGTCTATATTAATTTTATTATAAAAAGAAGAAAGAAGAAAAAAAAGAAGAAAGAAGAAGAAAGAAGAAGAAAGAAGAAAAAAAAAGAAGGAAGAAGAAGAAGAAGAAGAAGAAGAAGAGAAAAAAAAATAAAAGAAGAAGTATTTTTTTTTTTTAGTATAATATTATTATTATTACCATATTTATTATTTGTGTAGACGACTATGTTTGTATTATCAAATAATCATATGTAATGGATTGAAATGAATTCAAGAGATTATTCTTCGGATTCAGAATGATACATATTCATTGTAAGAGAGCGTTGAACTATTGTTCTTTCTCGAAACGTCTGAAGCAATTTTGATACAACCCCTTACACAGACACGCTGTAGAATTTTGTTTTGTGGAGCGTTCGTTATGAGGACTTCCCTTCGTCATGTTTTAAGTGGCGCGAAGCGTTCGTTGCGAGGTGACTTCCCACGGACGGCGTCCGTAGCTGTTGCTGTGGTGAGCCCGTTGTCATCGGGGGGAGGCGCCTTCCAAGGGGCTCGCCAGTTTTCTTCTGCTGAGACCGTGTCTTCTTTCAAAGGGGGTCAGCTTGCGCCAGCATCATCGTTGCGTGGCACGAAGCGGTTTTACAAGGAGGCTGTCCCGGTGTTTAACACGGACATGGAGGAGTGGGAAGTTCACTTGGACGGGAAGACCGTAAAGACCCCCCAACGGCAAGTTCTAAGCACCCCGAGCGAGTTTCTTGCCATGGCCGTGTCGCAAGAGTGGGACGCCCAAGAACACTATATAGAACCAAGCCTTATGCCGCTGACCGGTCTTGTCTGTGCGTACAGGGATCAGTACCCGGAGTGTTTGCCGAGCGTCACGGAAGAGTTGAAGCGGTATTTGGTAACCGACACAATATGCTTTCGTGCGGAGAAAGACACGCAGAGGGAGCTTTATTTTCAACAAGTCGAGTTGTGGGACCCGCTCATCGATTGGATGCGGGATAGTTTCGGGATTGTCGTGGGAACGGCAGACTCCGTGATGCTCCCCGTGCACGGGGAGGACGCCCTAGAGCGATTGGATGCCGTTCTGAACGAAATGTCCGACGCAGAGTTGTGCGCGCTGTACTCCGTGACCACGGTGTGCAAATCTTTAACCATCGGGCTTGCGACAGTAAAACGTCGAATCACCATCGATCAGGCCGTCGAGATGGCGCGAACGGAAGAGGAGTACCAGATCAAGTTGTGGGGCATGGTGGAAGGCGGGCACGATGTCGACCGGGCCCACATCCGGGTCCAACTCGCGTCGGCGTCGTCCTTTCTATGGCTTCAAGAGTTTTAAACAAACTAAAAGAGAAATGGAGAGGAAGGAAGGAAAGAAAGGAAAATCCAGAATACAAGGATAGTGAAGAGGGAGTGACCTTTGCTTAAAGAAAAATTATCAAACAATGGAAGATTCATAAAAGATATATATGCTGCATGGTCGTACGTACGTATAATATCAATGCGTCGGTCGGGCGTGAATAAAAGAGAAGATTTTTCTTGTGTGAGAAAAAAAAAGGAAAAAATTATAATAATATATAATTTTTTATATCTCAACAACCACACAATAATCCTCCCATTGTGTTGTTGTTGTATTAATATTACAATACCTAGTTCATTATTTATTATTATTATTATAATAAAAAAAAAAAAGAAGAAGAAAAAAAAAGGGTAATAAAATTATTAGACTCTCGTATAATCCAATATAATAATAGAAGAAGAAGAAGAAGAATTTATAATTTTTTATTAGTCTTAGAATAATATTATATTTTTTATATCCTCGTATTTATTACAGCAGTATTTCCATATTATTATTATTATTATTTGTTAAATAATAATTTTATTATTTATTAATTAATAAAAAAAAAGAGAGAAGAAGAATGAGAATATATAATAATAATATTATTAGTCACTTCTTTGCCATTTGTCTTCTTCTTCTGACTTTTACTATTCTTACCGATTTGAATCTGATTTGAATACTTCAATTTTTCCTACACGCAGGAAGTGAACCTTTAAATACACATTGTTAGAAATTGGTTTCAAACCGTTTTTCTCGGCAATACTTAATTCACATGGGGCGGCGTGGGAAAAAAGACCGGCGGAAGCAAAAGCCGGCGTTTGGGAGGTCAGCGAAGCAGTCGCAAGACTTTTATAGATTTCAGGAACAGTTGAATGGGATTGGGCTCGTCATCAAACCGATGCAGGAAGACGGGAACTGTATGTTTCGGTGTTTTGCCGACCAGCTGGATGGGAACGAGCGAAACCATAGGAATTATAGGTTAGGCCTGATGGAGTATGTGTTGCAGAACAGGGGGACGTTCGAGCCGTTCATCGAAGATGATGGCGACTTTTTGGACTATGTGGACGACATGAAGGCGGACCGAGAGTGGGGCGGACAGTTCGAGTTGGCAGCTGCCACCCAACACTACGGAATCACCATAATCATCCACAATTTAGACTCCCCGCGGATAGTCATGGAGTGCCACACTTCGGACACCCCCGCGGTCGTTCACATCAGTTACCACGACGGGGCGCACTACAACTCTGTGCGAAGGGTCGGCGAAGAGGACGGGCCCGCGGTCGACATACCTAGGGACGTTCTGGCGGGACGGGGCGACGCCTTGGCGGACGAGGACGAGGGCGGTTGGACGCTGTCGAAAGCAGAGAAAAAGAAAATGAAGCGGATGGCCAAGAAGAAGCAAGCGATGGAAAAGCGAAAGGGGAAAGGTAAACGCAAGGGGAAGGGGGGTGGAAAAAACGGCGGTGCCCGAGAGGACCAGCGCCCGGCCCACCGAGGCCGTGATTCCCGCGACAGAGACTGCGAGTACGACGTCGAGGCCGTGGCAGACGACTTGGGGTCCTTGGTGGTGTGATAAATGTTGCACTGTATACAACGCACGGCACGATACTTCGAGAGAGAGCAAACACCCGGTGGTGTTTATTTTTCCTCCCCCTTTCTCAACACCGCACCACAAATGTTTTTCAAAACCACACAAAAATATCACCAACATGAAATGTAAAGAATCTGGAATTTTAACAGAAGATGTGAGTATGTGCACTTTTACTAACAATTACTCCGTGTACGAATTAATATTATAGACTGTAGCATGGAAAATTATAAAGGCGATTCGAAGTATCTGTTTGCATATTCGACGAAACGATCTTTAACCCCAATAAAAGTCCTTTTATGATTCCTTTACCGATTCGGACCACGCATGGAGTACATCTGAGCATGATAATCAAGACTAAGTGACAAGGGTAAAAAACAAATTAAAAACAAAAATTATTTTTTTAAAAATATTATAAAGCCCGGATATTCAAAAATCGGAGTCACAGTATAGTTCTCAATCATTTGAACAAGTCAATTATGGAACACAACCAGACGGTATGGTACAAAGTTTCGAAGATTGTTTATATAATTTGTTATAGTATCATATGCTTTTTAAGACTCTCATTTGTGACAAGGGTAATATTACACTACGAAGTATGATATGTAAAAACGCATAAATATATTACGAGCATAAAACTGCATCATTTTGTTTGATTTTGTTACTTCCTGCGGCAGGCTTGTTCTACGCCCGCTCCCATTTGCACCCCACCCCGTCTTCAATCTTGGTCGCCCCAGACGACCGGGCTCATCGAGATGACCCCGACGACGAGCAGCCCAGCGCAGACGATCATCGAGACTTCGAGCGGTTTGCCGTACAGCGGCATGCCCTCTATTCCCAGGGCAAACTGCACGGCAAAGCCTAGGCTTTGCCACATCTTCAAGTTCGCCATGGCGGCATTCAAGTCCTTGTCGCTGTTCGCAAAGAGAATCTGCAGGTACGCCGGAAGCTGGCTCTCCCAGACCGCATCCCCAACGGCAAACAGGAAGACACCGCCGAAGAGGAACAGCAACGTCGGCGCGCCCGGCATTTGCCCCGTCCCGGTCAGCACGTCGCACTGCGTCCAGGCGCACATGGCCCCATCGCAGCTCTTCGTCTCTACGTCGGAGCAGCTGCCTGCGGTTTCGCCGTTGTACTTGACGCACGTCGCGCAGTCCCCTGCCATGGACTTGTTTCCCCGGTGAACGATCGGGGTGCACTGGGACGTTGGGAAAGCGTTGCCCTTGCTGTGGGTGTTCTGGAAGCACGACCCGACGTCGCTCTTCGGGTAGCACCCTTCGACGTTGCAGGCCACGTTGGAGTTGTACGGGACAAAAACGAACAAGGCGAAGAACACCAACTGGCAAATCGTCGCAAGGACCATGACTCGCCGCTGCTTCTTCGCCTGCTTGGCGTACCGTCCCGCGACCAGGGTCGCGACCGTGTTCACCAAGTAAAACCAGGACGTCCCGAAGCTGCCGAACTTTTTCCCCATGGCCTTCTCCCACGCAAGCACGGGGACGGTGCCGAAGATGAAGCCCAGGCTGAAGCCGTTGTAGAAGATGATGGGCACCATCAAGTACATTTTGGACTCGGAGAAGCACAGCTTCAGCGTCGCGTAGATGCTGACGGTGGCCTCGTCCTCGACGGCGGCGTGCTCGCCCCGCTTGTTGAAGTTGCGGTCCTCGACGGGCTCGACGTCCGGCAAAAACCACAGGAACAGCAGGATGCCCAGGCCGCACACCACGCCAAGGGCGCTGAAGATGAGCGTAAACGAGGCCTTGACGCTGTCCCCTTGCGTCAGGACCAGGACGAGGCCGGTCCCAAAGGTCCCGACGATGCCGTTGGCTTGGAAAAATGAAAAAAAAATCCCGTTAAACTCCGCCTTTGCCGCGTTCGTGGCCTCGTTCGTCCGGTTCGAGTAGTGCAGCACGTCGAGCTCTGGGAGCTGGCTGGTCTCCTCCTCGTTCATCGCGTGCTTGGACGCAATCCGCGACAGGTAGACGCCCTGGCCGGTCCACAGGAGCGGGGCGCCGAACCCGACGAGAATACCCACCGATATCTTCAGCACGTACTCGTTCGTTTCGGACCAGTCCGAGGGGAGCAAAAAGGATAGTACCCCTGCCAGGTACGGGATCGCGCCCACGACCATCGCTTTCTTCGGCCCCAGGACGTCAACGATCCGCGGCCCCAGGATCGACACGAGCGTGAACGTCGAGTACAGGCTGCACAGGAAGGCGTTCCCAAGAGACGGGTCGATGGTCGTGGCCAACGACTGCACCGTGTTCCACGCCGCAAAGATGAGGAAGAAACCAGTCCCCAATATGTAAAGGTTCCGCATGTAGTTGTACATGTGGGAACCAAACCGCGCCCGGTTGGACGACGCGGGGTCCAACGCGGAGTAAGCCCCACCGTCTGAATCTTCTTCACGGAACATGATGGTATTATTATGGTGTGTATTATGAACGGAAAAGGAACACTCGGGTCGTCGTCGTAGTATTCTTTCTCAAACAAACTCAAACAAACCAGACCAAACCAAAACGTACCTAACTAACGAGAAGTGGAAAGAAGAAAACAAAAACATTGCTGACAGTGTGTTTATACTTATGCATGCAAAATGCAACATTGCTTTCTTTATTATAATTTATTAAATTATTACTAGACGACGACTATTATTATTTTTTTTTTTATTAAA
>Ga0099797_100633_pt1 | contig 22092 bp, 6 predicted proteins | sample Uncmet_Sort48C_1_FD_89871 | JGI IMG/M metagenome (GOLD analysis project Ga0099797, IMG submission 89871) | Marine eukaryotic communities from CALCOFI LINE 67, Pacific Ocean - C012_Sort48C_1 | ecosystem: Environmental > Aquatic > Marine > Oceanic | place: Pacific Ocean: Monterey Bay | collected...
CCCTGAATGCCGACCACAGCCCCCCCAGAACCCGGCCGGCTCGGTGGCTGCCGAAGGGCGTTCCTGGGGACCTCTACGCTGTGCTCCCCTCCGCTGCCCAGGCAGCATCAACAGCTGGGGCCCTCCCTCAGCTGTACAAAGCCGCATAGAACACTAGCCCCCCACAATCTTGAACACAAGGCCACACGGCAGAAATCAAGTGCGCACCGCACGTAGCACCTGCGGGGGGGTGCAGTCCTTTTTTCTGAGCAAGCCAGGGGTCCAAGTTAAGGTCCCAAGTGAGCCCTTTTGGTGTAAACTATCGATCCCCGGTGGTGACTGCGCGCACTTTCATCTCGGCCGGCCGTGGTGTTCTATAAATAGACCAAAATGTGTTATTTTTTTAAAAGTTTGGTTTATTTATAGAACACCACGGCCCGCCGAGATGAAAGTGCGCGCAGTCACCACCGGGGATCGATAGTTCATACCAAAAGCTGCCAGTAGAGCACCCCATCAGCGCTGCGGGGCCGCACACAAAAAAGGACTGGAGGCCTGGGGGTGGGGTCGCTGGGCCCAGATCCAGGGGGGGCTGGGCCTTGCAGATCAGGGACAGGGGGGCCCTGGGGCTGTAGGGTGCATGCAGCCAGCATGCAGCTTCGGGAAGTCGGTCGATTTCGAGTGCCAAACACGCACCTTAGCCAGTTTGGGTGTGGTGGTAACATTTTCTTATTACAAAGGGAGTTCGTTCGTGGGTGGGTCCGGTTGTGAGGGCGCGCCCCTGCAGTCCTTGCACTTGTACTTGATCTTCCCATGTGCGCATATCGCGGGGGGAATTATTGCTTTAATGACAAATTGTAAATCAAGAAATCATCAGTAATTTCCGAATACCACTTAGAGCTCTCTAAGCTCCCATGGCGGCGCATGCGCCCTAAGGCATTGTTCTATGCACCCTTTAGTTCATTTGCTTCCATGGAGGTTGCCAGGACTGCTCGTCGCCTGCGCGCCTGATTAACAGCTTGATCCAATGTCCATGCAGGAGCTCCTCCTCGATCCCTTGTATACATGGTAGGCTTGACAGCTTCATTGGGGCTGTGACGAGCTTAGCCCTACTCGGCCCCTACACATTGTTTCCATTGTGCAGTGCCATTGTGAATTAGCTTCTGCTTTTCGGGGCACATCGAATCACATTGCTAATAATTGTCGTTTTCTTCTGCAGTAACTTGACCGCTGCAGTGCCAGTTCTGTACACCACCTGCTAGTGCCCATTGTGCATTGTGCTCATGAGCATTCTGCACATGGAGCTCTTTAAGCCTTCGCACCCTTTGTGTCTGGAATTGTATTTGCACAAAGGGGGAGCTCCAACCTCAGTGCCATTCTGCCCACCAGTGAGCTCACTGGTAGGCCGACCGTTGCCAGGTACCGTAAGTCCATCTTGCTTCAGTGAAGGGTCCAGGGAACCCTCCACTTTCTTTTGTGCTAGTTAACCATCATGATGATCCGTTTTCTCAGTGTAGGGGTCCAGCTGCATGCAGACCTCCTACCCTCCCCAGAAAGGTGCATAGCCTGGGATGCACAATTCTTGCTTTCATTCATGTGGTCTCAACTTCATCAAATTCCCATATCTGCAACTGTTCTGCCTCACTCCGGCTTGTTGCATGTCTTCTGTCAGCCATGAGTGCTCTTTCCTCATTCTCATTCCATTGATGATCTTCCAGCAATTCCACTTGCTCTTGTGCCCATTCTTTTATCTCCTGCACCAGAGCGAAGTCAATGTTTGCTTCTTGTACTCGAAACTTTTCATCAATTAGAGTTTCTGTAACTGGACATTGCGTGTCTCTTCTGATCTGATCCTTGAGCCACTCTGAGACTGGTGAGCTTGGCCACCAGCTCAGTTCCTGTTGTACTGCTGCCGCAAAATCCTGTACTTCCATTCCCAATCCAACACATGTAGGTGCTCTCTTGGAGTCTTTCATGCGTACCGATGCTTGATACCACTTCCATATCAACGTTTCCTTGAGCAGATCTGTGAGTCCTTTCACCATCAAGGTCAGTTGTTCTGTGGCTTTGCAGTCTCTGTTTCTCACTGCCATGTGAGCTGTCGGTTTCCACTCCCTTTGGTGAGGCACTTCCAGTGCTCGCCTGATTCCTGGATGTGCCATGCGCCATTCATGGTAGGTCTGGTCATCTTCTGTCCCTTTCTTCCATCTTGTTCGAATTGGATCCAATCCAAGTGTATCCAGCCTTCGAATGTTCTTGACCCCAGCAGGCGCGAATTTACATGCCAGTATCGACTTGCCGTAGCGATCCTGGCGATGTGAACTTCTAACTGTCCTCCTTCTCGTAAGCTGTGCTTGTAGTCCTGTGTAGTCTGTCTCAAGGTGGTCTTTGTATGTCAGACTATCCTCAGCCATCTCATATCCAGACCACCGAATAAGAAGCATTCTGTTCTTCCCATGTATTTGTGCGAACTCCTCCATGATTGCGGAAGGTCGGAAGCGGTTTTTCGACACACAGTCTGCGCATCTCCACGGTACCTCTGAGTCCAGAATGTCTTCTCTTTCCTGTCTGTCGACAGTTCTTGTTTCCTGCAGACATTCCAAGTGAACACCTTTGTGGCATGCGTGACACATGAACAGTTCCCTTCGCCCTCCTGTTCGATTCCTGTGGAAATCTTCATGGACTGGATATGGGCAGTTCAGTATACACTTCTTCTCTTCTTCATCATCCAATTCTCCCCCTGGCACCGATTGTACGTCGGAGTCCACCTCCACATCTTCCACTTTGGCGATATTGCGAGGCACAAAGCAAGATTTAAGCTTCTTTCTGGAGACCCGACTTTCTGGCCAGGAGTTGAGCAAGTCGGTCTGTTTCTGTGGGGTCGTGCCCGTTTTCTTCAGGGTGTGTTGTCGCCACCATGCTGTCTCGCCTTCCCAGAAAGATTCCTCATAGTACTTCTCGTCATATTCCCCACGAATTTCGATCGGATCTGGGTCCAGTTGCTGATGTGTCTTGTAGTTGTCTACAGATCGTGTAGCTGCAATCACCATTGGTCGTAGATGTCCCCAAGGGAAGATGTTGCTCCACCGGTGCGTAACTGGTGACTTCTTCTTGTCCTTGATGAGAGTGTTGCTAATCATGCTCACCAGTCTCTCTGTAGTTCCAGTACCCACTTGGCTGAGGATATGTCTGATCCGATCCCTCGCAAGTGCCCCTCGGTGCTTCTCATTCTTCCAGCAGCAACTTGTCGGTGCTCGTTGTAGATACCATTCTGAGCATGGTTTACAAATCTGTTTCTGTTGTCCCACCGCCACCCACTCTTCTGATGGACCTCCGCCTCCGCAGTTCTCACATGTGTCTTCCGATTCCTCTGGACAGTCAAGTGAGTGAAGCTTGCATCTGTCTCCCACCATTAGTGTTCCTGATATTCTGGTCCATGCTGGTGAGTCTCCACATCTCTCACACTGAGAGCTTTCATGTTCCCTTACCAAGGACTGAAATGATGGTTGTACATGTCTCTTCGGTTTCATGATTTGTGGTTCCTCTTCCTCTTCGGATTCACATCCCAAATCTGTCCGTTCTGTCGATCCCAAATTTCCTGCTCCTGCCCATCCCTCTTTGGGTTGGGATAGAGTCAGTTTCTTTTCTTTGGCGATGCCAAGGCAATGCCTGAAGATTGGCTGCCCCAGTACTCGCTGCCGATGCTCCCTCTCTCCTTCCGACTGGTCGACGGCAGTCTCTTCTGTTAATTGCCGCTTAATCGTCAGTAAGTGATCCTCCAGGGCAGTTCGTAGCCTACGAATGCGATCTACTCTAAAGTTCTGATCAGAGTAGTGCCTTTTTGCCATTGCCTGCACCGTTCTCCCTGATATGCCTGTGCCAATCCATTTCTTGGTGACATCTGCTGGTAGGAGCCCTGCTCGCCTGCCTTGTTTGGTCACCTGGGACCCTTGGCTGTCATTCCACCAGGTATCCGCCCAGTCTACCTCTAACAAGGAGTCGATGTAAGGGTCAGTAGTACTGTGGATGCCTTTACCCTGGTGTTTAGCCACTCCCAGCAATGTCTCCTCCGTGCCTTTCTTTGTTTGCCATCCTGTTAACCATGTTGGGGTTTTTGGCATTCCTCGTGAGAGTACTTGTACTCTGCGTATCCTCCGTCTGGCTTGAATTTGCAGGTCCTTTTTTCCTGGTACGCGATTGCGAATCCCAATTTGTGGTGTGTATCTGAGGCAGAATTCTTCTGACAGTTGCCATCCATCGCGAACTCTGTGCTTCACAGATGGATGTTTCGCCAATTCTCGTGATATGATCACCATACCTGGTCCTTGATGCCACCCCAGCACCTGCCACACCTCTTGGAGGTGTTTGTGATTGTGAACCTGGAGAGCCATCCAGCGTGTTCTTGCTGGTTCCTGTTGCATCTCTGTTCTCTTTCGTATGTGTCTTACTGGCAGCGCACTTATGTCTTCAATCGCTGGTGCCAACACAACAGTCTCTGCACCCACCCACCTCCAGCATGCTTCTTGTAGTGTCGGGTGGAGCCAGTTGCTTCTCTGTACTGCCTTTGCTTGAGCAATCCCAATCTTAACCTCATCCCAGAACGAGTTGGCCCTGTCCCAAAGATGAGCGTGATGTTCCCAGAGTTGATGGGCATATCTGACCCGCAGTACCCTTGTTGCAGGTCCAGGTCTGATCCATCCTGGATGTTGGTCTCCCCAATCTGTGTGTGTGCGTTCTCCTGGGTCTGTAGCCTCTCTTATCGAAGTCGCAGGTTTTGTGTCTGGTTGTTTTCCGTTGACCTCAGCTTCTTCCTTATCCTCTTGTCGTTTCTTTTCCAGCTTCCTTTTTTCTTTTTCCGCTTTCAGTAGCAACCGGAACTTGGCGTGAGGTATCCGAAGCTGTGCATCCCGATCCAGCGCCTCGCGCCAACGAGACCTTTCCTTGTCAACCCTCGCTTCTCCTTTGTCTACAAACTCCACCACTTGTTGTCTCAAATCTTCTCCAAGCTTAGCTTCTCTTTCAGTGTCTTTCTCCTGAAGTGTCGCTTTCCTCGCAGCAACATTGCTGCTGTTGCTGATTGTCTCCGCCCATGGGACCGCGGGAAATGGTGGTATATCAGATCGTTCCATGCCCGGAATCTCCCATTTGTGCATGCTCGCAATCATTGCGAGTTGGTGCCCTCTCTTCAGATTCCAAAGTTCTTTTGCTAATGCCGGTACTGCACTCCCTGTGCAGTTAAAGAAGTGTTCCTGGTCATCATTTTCGTCTTCTTTGCAAAAGGGGCACCGTGCCTGTCCATTTCGTATTTGCTCCTCTGTCTTGTGTACACTTCTTGTCGGCAACTTCCCTGCCATCGCCAAGATCCTATTCTGCGTTCCTCGCTTGGTCGAAGTATCCGCTGACAGAACATGTTGTGAGATGGTTTCAAACTGTCCATTCTCTGAGAACAGAGAATGGCCTTCCATGATGAGCTCCAACTCAGGTGTCTGTGTGTCCACATATCGTAGTTTCTGTGAATCGGTGCGGTGGTTCTTGTAGAATGTTTCTGACATGATGTGCCATTGAGAGTTTCTAAGCCCTCTCCATGAGATGGATCCATCTGGATGCGTCTCTGCCCGGTTTGCGACTCCTATTGGGAGCCATTCCCCACAGGCTTTCCTCTTCATTGCTTCAGGAATATCACTGAGCATTCGTCTTCTCTGGCCTGGCAGGTAGCCTTGTTTTGTGTCAAACAGTGCAAATTTCGTGTCGTGTACGAAATAATCGGCCGTTCGTTCTGGAAGACATCTGCACAATGGGGCATGCCGATCGCACCAGTCCTGAAGATGAGTTAGTGTTCCTGGCAGGATGTCCTTTGTCTGTGTGTGGGCTTTTATCCACGTCCAAAGTAGATGTCTATTCATATAGATGGGCCTGATAATCTCTTCAAGCAACTCCCACAGGGGAGCTCCTGTCATGAGACATCTGCGACTTGCCGGCAGATGATTCTGTAACCGCTTCCGAATCGTGAACAGTGCTCCCAGACAATCTGATGTTGGCACAATTCCTGCTAGTGCCTCTGCTGCTCGTAGCAGAGATTCGAGCAGTCCTGCCGTCTCTGCCTCATACGATGAGGCTGGGAAGTTAAGGCGGCCGAACCACGCTTTACCACCACTAACACAGCCTGCGAAACCTGTAATCCCTCCTGCTTGCACTGTGCCGTCTGACACATAGTGATCCTGAGTCTCACCAGTGTCCTGATGAGTGTCCCGTATGCATTCTGCTGTGTTCCAAACCTGAATTACTGGCCTTGGAGACCACCGGGGCCAGTCAATTTCCGTACATCTGCTCACCCCCAGCCAATTTTTGAGGAGGTTCCGAGTCTTGTCTGCCTTGCCCCCCCATTGAGTCCCTTTACTATGCTGTTGCAGTAGCCGTAGCATCACTTCTCCCTCCTTGTCACCTTGCTTCACCAGCTTCTTTATGCTTGTTTGTAACTCCATCTGTTGTGATGCGGAGATGGGTCCTTTAGCTTGAGTCGGTATTGCGACCTGCCAGGGCGCCAATCGTTGATTGTTGTCGCTGTTCTTCGAGTCAATTGCGACTTCCATCTGAGTCATCAGCTCTCTAGCCAGGTCCCAGTATTCATCCTGCGGTCCCTCTCTTCGGACTTCTAGCGGATGAAGTGGGATCGCTAGTGGGCATCCCTCAATTCCCTTTCTCTTGCCATATTCTTGCAAGCTCAATCTCGTCTGCGTTCCTTCTTCCAAGTCTGAGTTCAGCATGCTGAAGATGTGTTGAACATATGTTTGCCTCTGGGTAGCTGTGAGGCTGGGCATCGATACTCCCATGGGCGGGGCTTGTCTCACTTGCCATGGACTGATTCCATACCCGAATCCGTAACTGGAGCTCAAGGCTTTCGCAATCCTGCCATCTAGTCGTCGTACTGTGTCTGTTCGCACAGGCACGAACGTGAAGGCAAATCGTGCTGTGCCCATAATCTTGCCAATTGTGGCCACAGAGAGCAACTCTGGGCCCCAGGTTTGTTTTGCTCCTTCCACCTGGTGTGTGAGTTTACCCAGATCGGTTTTTATCTTCTCGGAGTGTTTCTTCCAGTTCAAGTGTGGGCTGACTTGTGCTCCCAGATATCGGAATGCTGCTGTTGGGGTAACCGTCTGCAGATATTCCCGTAGGCCTGTCCGGATGTCCACAAAGTGGAACGGTCTGTTGTCCACTCGATGACTTCCCGTCCATCCTCGCCCCTTAAGGAAGTGCAGTAGTGTCCCTTCCCGATGATCCTCCACCTGGTAACCGTCTCGCATCACTTCGTCTCCCAGTGCTGTAAGCATTGGCCAGTTGGGGTTGCCTACTGCCATTGATTTCCATGGTCCATCTTCTGTGACTCGAAGGACGACCTCCTCCCCTTTTTGGTATAGATGCTTGGTGGCCCAGGTGAGTACATCCATGCCTTCTCTTGTCTCCTTTCCGACTTCATTCATCCATTGAATCATTTCTTCACGAAGGCGAAGAGCCGTCCAGTTGCCTTGGTGTAATTTCAGTTGTGGTGGCTGCAGTTCCACTGAGCAACCTGCGTATGATTTGTATGCCACTTGTCGTGACCCTGCAAAGTCATAGACCTCCCCGGCTTTATCCAGAAGTGTCTGAAGTCCCATATGTGTGCCAGAGACCACAAGCATATCATCACAGAACAAGATTGCTACCAGCCAGTCTCCGATGCACACTGGTATCCCCTCTCCCATCCACTTCTGCGTCTTACCTTTTCCTATGTATAAGCCGTGTTCCTTGTACTTTTGCAGATAGCGAAGCAGCGGATCGATGCAGATGACGTATTTCTCTGGGGATCCCTTCTCTCCTTGCCCTAGTCCAATCCTGGATTTCTTGTGGCCTTTGGAGAATCCTCCCTCCACTCGCATATAGAACAGTCCTTCTCCATCTGCCAGTTCGTAAAATCGGATCATTTGTTCTGGAGCTCCGTTGCCTTCCATCACAAATCGCAGGTACCAGTGCGGTATCCCTGGAAATGCACCAGCTACATCTGTGGAGGCGATGTACACTGGATTAGCGTGTCCAATGGCCCGGTGCATGGCCGTTAGCACCAGGTGCAGTGCTTCTTGTACACCTCTGTTTCGTACATTGAATATCTGTCGGTCGTTAAGGAGTGAATGTCGAGTGATCACCCGGCCTACTCTTGTGTGAACAATTCCCGTTGCAACTTTAAGAATGATTTCATACAGACTGATCGGTCTGCATCCCTGGAATCCGCCCACCTGGCTTGAGCCCTTGGGTAGCGCCACTATAATGAGATGAAGCCATGTCGCTGGTACGACTGCAAATTTAATCGCTATGGTGACCCACATCAGCAGCAGTTCCTGTAACTGTGTCGGAAATGCCCGCAGTAGTCCGTAGCTAATTCCGGTGATGCCTGCTGCTGATCCAATACTCCCTTTTCCGATCTCTCTCAAAAATTCTACCATCGTCGGCGCTGCCATCGTGTTCTGTAGTTCTGTCCTATGTCTTGCCCATGGACCTTCTTGAAACACTTCCAGTAATGCTTTGCTCGCCCTTGGGAGTCCCTTCCATGGTCCCGCAGGTATGTACTGAGTCGATTCGTCTCCAAACTTGTACGGCACCTGATTCCAGCAATTTGGTTTCGAGAGATTCGCCATGAATTTCGCTGCCCCCTCTGCTACCTCAGCCCGAATAGTCAAGAGTCGACCCTGTACCCACATAGAGGTGAGGCTTTGCCTTTCCTCCCCTTGGTTAAACGTCGATTTATACAGACATCCTGTTAGTCCGTCCGCCACCTCGTCCCTCATTTTGCTGCGCCATAACCGGACGCTCAGAGCATTCCATTTCCTTGTTCTGATTCTCTGTAGACGTGACAGCTCGCTAGTCGTCTCCAAGATTGTCCCTGCCCATTTCTTCCATCTTTGGAGCTCAGCTGGACCCATCTTGTGTGTGTTCCTGCTCTGATTCGTCGTGCGATCCTGTGTTGGTCGATGTTTTCTCGGCGGATGCGGTAACCGAAGTTCTTTCAACGTGATACCGGTCCCAAGGGACGACCAGGTGTCTGCCCATCTCTTCTGCACTTTGCATGGTATGTGAAGGGCTCGGTGTAGATGAATCCTATGCCTAGCCAACTGTTGCACTGAGGCCTTCAGAACCCAGATGGCTGTCGATCGCCACCTGTCCATTACTGTCTCCAATCTGCGTGCTTGTGGATCTTGGTGTCTGAGTGTTGGTTTGTACACTCCATCCTTCTTTTGCTCCTTTCTTGAGTAGTCTGCCAAGCAGTGCATTGTCGTCGTTGTGGTCGCCCATAGTTCATTCAGTTCGGTCCCGGATGGCCTTTGATCATCCTCTGCTATTTGCCTTAGCCTGTTGTGTAATTCTCCCGAGGGTGTCCAGTCCGGTGATCCAAACTGTCCCATGCGCCGTAGGTCATATTTGTGTATCGGATCGAAGATCCTTCCCGGTGGTTCCACCAATATTGGTTTCTCCTTCTGCATTCCGAAGTTCAGCCGAATATCAGCCTCTATCAGTCTGTGGTCGGAGACAGATGAGCCGTCCACATCATGAATTGAGAATCGAGGTGCTGTTCCTGAAGCAGCCAATATGTGGTCAATGCACGACCTGGCTTGTCCCTGACCCATCCAGCTGTATGTGTAGCCGTCCTCGCACCCTTTCAGTTTCCGGTGCAAGTCCAACTGCACTGATCGTAGACGAGCCTGGGTGCATGCTGTGCGGAATTCTTCTATGGATCTCTCACTTGTGGTTATGCCTCCATCTTCTCTCCTTAGTACGAGATTGAAGTCCCCTGCCGCAATGAACTGCCGTCCTTTCTCTGCTGCTTTATTTGCCGCTCGTTTGAGTGCTCGTAAGAGTCTGATCGCTTCAGTTAGTTTGTCCTTGTTTTGCATTGCTCCTGCTTTAGAATACACGCATGCTATTTGCAACTGATCCCCTCCAGTGGCCCACCGCAAATGGACCAGTCGGCCTTTCATTGCTGTGCCCACTCCTTGTATCCCCGCCGTCATACGTTTAGCTACCAGTGCTAGTACCTTCAGCTGACCCTCCCCTGGTCCGAAAGCTTGTACTCCATGTTCCGCCCATGCACTGTTCCGCAATGCCGCCTTGGCCTGGAAAAGTTGACATCCTGGTTCTGGTACTATTAGGACATCAATAAACTTCGTTCGGAGAATCCCCACGAATCTATCCATCCTGCTGGTCTGGCCTGAGACTGACTTTCTGGAGCAGAGCTGTCCTTGCGCGCTGAGAACGGCTATGCGGATATGCTGGCGCACAGCTGGTTCCCTCATGTCGTCCCCGATCCATGGCCCAGCCGGGTACTTTGTGCTGATCAGCAGACCCCTTGGAAAGGGGCATTCTGGCACTCTCTCTGTCCTCGTCCTGATTCTCATGATTTCGTCCTGCATTCCTCTCGCTGCTTCTTGTGCTGTCCGATGAGCCTTGCGAGCTTCTGTACGCCCTGCCCTCCTCCTTCGTCCGCCCCTTGGTTGAGATCCTCCTCGTTTCCCATCCCTTTCCGGATGTGGCTGAGTCGTCCTTCTATGAATCAGGGCTGTCCATGCTCTGCACCTGGCCTCCCATTCGGCCGCCTTCGAGTTGGAAGTGCGTTTCACCTCATTGCTCGCCTTGTACCATGAGTACCTCAGTTGCTGCTTAATTGCACCGATATGTTGATCTCCGTGATGGACTGTTTGTATTGCTTCGTCAATCTTATTCAATTGTCTCTCTTCCGAACGGCGCCATCCCCGCCACAGATACCACTGTACCGTTCGCCTTGGTCTGTCCTGTCCCGTCTGCAAGCGCGGTCCTCTTGCAGCAGGATCTTCTCCCTCTGTTATTCAGTCAGCTTAAGCAGAGCCATTAGCACTTTCCCTGACTATGTTCGTCACTGCTAGTCGACAGTCTCCTCAACGTAGCTGCGACTCATATCTGAGGGAATCATTAAGGCCCGGTACCAGGAAATCCGATCGTCGCGATGTCCCATCATGTGAACAGACATCGTTACATTGACATGCCGCAAGCTTCTCTCCCAGAGAATCTGTTCCTGTTCCGGTATCTCTGTCCATGATGTGCCACATTCTTGCAAATGGGTGAACAAACATGCAGAGCTGCATAATATTTCATCACATTTGACACAGCATTCATATCGAACTGAGCTCCGCCACAGATGTGGACCATGATGAACCGGTCGCAGTCTCCTTCTACTGCCTCTCGATCCACACTGCGTGCATTCTTTATCAGCGTTTCCTCGAATCTGCTGTGTCAGCCGTGTTAACTGCTTGCTCATGTAGTGCAGATCTATATGCCACTTCTCTCTGGAGCATTCTTTTCCATGATACATGTTGTCGTCGATTTGGCACTGTGTCTTTACATCTAGCCGTTGAAAGTATTTTGCGAACAGTTCGTTGTCAATTCCTGATCCGGTCATGCATAGTAAGTCAGTGCACTGCGAGTACTTCCTATGTCTTTGTTCTGGTCCGCATATACTGCACGTTGTGACCCTGCGTATCTTTGCAGCAGGGTACGGAGTACGTTTCTGTGAGGTTTTTGTGATGGTGCCCGCTCCACTAGAGTTGTGGATCTTGCTGTTCATGAATCTCACCATGTTCGTTCGTGCCCCTGTCATTTGTGCCAGTAGGTGCTTATGATATGGTCCTTCCGAGAGCTGGCCCCATACTGCTGTGTGCGAGAAATGAAGCGCCGTCACGTCGTTGCACTTTCTCCGCAAGATTCCAGTCGGCCTCGCTAGCCAATCCCTATTTTGTAGGGTGGCTGTGCTGTGTCCATCCTCCTCTGTTTGCCTCCAAATCCATTCCTGACATTCGGTGGTTTCCACATCTGCACATCGATGTTGACATTTCCCCAAGTGCATCGGGCTCAGTCCCAACTGAAAGATACTTCCTTGAGCAAGAGTTCCCTTGTGCTCAATAAAGTATTGGATAGTATCTTGTGTGTCCGGTTGCATGCCTGCCATTATCATATGTCCAGGCAGTAACTGTGACCTTATGTACCGGCCTGTGTGCAATCCGATGAATCTTCTCTCCACCATATGGATCATCCTCTCGTCGATCTCTTCTTGCGTATCCTCCGGCGCCAGAAGTGGTGGTCCTAGTAAATTGTCCGACACCTCCCATGATATGTGTATCATGCTAAGTATTGTGTGCTCCAGGTTGCATTCCGCGAGTCCTGCATCATGTTGTTCAAGCTCCTTGATCGTAGCGTATGCTGCCAGTAGATGATGTCTGCTGCGGTTTTCCCTCCTCGTCGGGTGATTCAATAGGGCCCTCATCCCTCTAGCCATTTCTCTGTGACTAGAGAGTCTGTTCTCGACTGATGTAATGATGATGTTGAATGTTTCATTGATGCGTGCATCCCCGTAGTCTCTCCGGATTTCCCCTTCTTCCAGAGAGTCCAGAAGGAGCCTGTGAAGTGGACATCTGCATTCCACTGTGTGGCAACAACAGATGGTATATCTTTCCATCACTCCCATGCGATATGCTCTTGAGGCTGCTGTCATTATAAGTCTCTGTCTCGTTTGAAGCCACGCAAGCGTGTACCAAGGAGGTGGGGTCAGTGGCGTAGTAACTGACCCCCATCCGTGATATGAGGCACTAATACTTCCAGATCTGTCATACAGCATTGGGTGACACATGAGTCTTGTGTCTGGCCTTGTAGCGATACTTTGAATTCCTGTCTGATCCCATGTTCTCATGTATTCAATTGTGCCTTGTTGTGGTATGGTCTGGATCTCCGGATGTGTGACTGAGAGGATCAGGCTTCCATATCTCATTTCGCTCGTTGGAAGCGTCCATATGGCCGTGACCCGGGTCTGATCTGTGCCCGTTTCTGTCTCTTCGTTCCCTGGTCCCCGGAGTGCTGGTGTGTAGCTCAGTCTTGGCACGTTGGTGGTTGTTTCACTGTCTGAAGCGAGCTCACTGTCCACTTCCCACCATATGAGTGGTGACTCTGCTGTTTGGTAGTGCGGGGTTGCTCGTAGCAATCGAAGGTGCTCTTGTCTCCTTTCTGCAACCTGGTGCCAGTATCGTAGTTCTTCCAGTATCCGTCCTGTGTACATGCAATCCAAGTCTCCCTCACCCCTGCCAAACATTGGTGACGCCGATTCATCTGCAGAGTCCCTGCTCTTTGTTCTGGAGCCTACTCTTATGATCCGGATCGCCCCTGAACTTGTCCCTTGAATCCATGGCCATGTTCTGAAAGGACATCGTTCTCCATTTATCCGTTCGTTTGTCATTCTGTCCATTCGTTCCCCCTGTGATGCCCCTTCTCTACTGCACTCCAGATCCTGTATCATTTCTTGTGCATACCGGAGCCCAGAGTATTGTAAAAGCATTCTCGCGATATTGATGTTCCCAAACGTATGATTGAGTGCGATTTGCATCGGTGTCCAGCCCTGTCCTATTGCGTATGGATCCGCCCCATATTCACACAATGCCTGTACCGCTGAGACATCGTTCATGTGCAGAGCAATATGCAGAAGTGTGTAGCCTTCGTATTGGCTGTGAGCTGACATACCCAGGTGTAAAAGTCTGCGCATAAAGCGCACATCTCCGACTGCTACCGCCGCGATTAGCCATCTTTCGCGTTGCTGTGTTGTCGTCTCCTCCCTAAGTCGCGTGTCTGACCACGTTGCCGGGTGGGCCCATTCGTCCTCCACATCCCACTCTTCCAAACCCGCCCGAGAGTCATCCATACTCACAATCCTGTGGTTCTTGATTGATAGAGTAGAGACTCTGTAGCTGTGTACATTGCTATCCCCACTTCATCATCGCAGTAATATACGACCCCTTCCATAGGAGCTGGCTGCTCATTCCACTGTTGTCGAATCCAGTTTCCCATTCTGTCACCCCACTCTTGCCTCCACCTCCGTTCATTGAGGGCGTTTGCTCCTTCTGTGCCAATAGCGCAGATGTTGGGTTGCACACTCGAGCACGTCTCACACCAGTCCTCTCTGCTTGTACTCCGCCTTTGTTCTGGATACGATATGAGCAGTAGTGCTGCTCCGAAGGTCGCTTCTTGCAACCGTGGTCGGAGAAGGAATGTGTGTAGAATCTCCCCGAGCCAGCTCTCATACGGGATTCCTTGTTGCATCATTTCAAGTTGAATCTTGTAACACCTTCGAAGCTGTTTCGCCCGAGTCAGCTGAGAACGCTTCCGTAGCTTTGACAAGTCTGATTTGGCAGGCTTAAACGTTGGGGACATGTGTTCCCTCTTGTAGTCCGGAAGCATCTCTATTCCTCTGGCCACCATAACGTGTTTAGTGTCCCTGCTGCTTCCTGGGATGTCGACTTCCACCTCCTGTCCCATGCGCCATATTCCTCTGCCTTCATATAGCCCCAAACTTCCCAGTCCGACTTGTATGTGGGCCGGGAGAGGCTGATAACTGTCCCGGCCCATGCGGGGCGTGTACATCATGCGGTTGTGATAGTCTCGCCCCCCATGCCACTTGCATATGTACGGCAGTGAGGACCCGCTGTCCAAACGCTGTACCGATGATTGTTGTAGGTATTCCTTAGTCCTCCGACTGTGTGCTTCTCTCCACCAAGCCAATGTGACCTTTGGCGGGTCTTCCACTTGTCCAAATTCTAAGGCATCACCCATGGACAGAGCCTGTTTCATCAGTGCTCTTCTGCCTTCCACCCAAAGCCGTGGGACACTAAAACGAAATTCCTGACATCGACATGGCAGTATTCTTGTCGAGCTGAGGTAGCATCTCTGTGTTCCACAGACCTCGCACTTCTGGGGTGAGGAGGAGTAGGTGCCGAACCCCGTTCCCCCCATGATTGGTGGGACGTCTTGCATGTGTGTTAACTGCTGTGGCGGATTGTCTGGCGCTTCTGTTGGTCGCTGTGCCCAATCTGCTCCTGGATTCTCTGTGTCCTCCCACCACGATACGATTGGTTCCCATTCATCAAAGATATCCTCTAATATGTACTCAAGGATGAACCTCCCAAATCGCTCTACGGCCGACGCGCACCCCAAAGCTTTCCAATTGAACTCTATCAGCGCAAGAGCTGCTGCAATGCGCGGGGCGAGTGGCATGTAGTGTTCTTTTGGTGATTCATCAAAGGGGGTGATAGCCGGGGATGCACAGTAGGGAATTGCCCATACCCGGCTCCATGCCACTTGATTTGTACCCTTTTGTTGCCATGTGTATCGGATGTAAGAGTCATCCAGATCAAGGGTCATGCCTGGGACAATTTCTTTAACTTGATGCATTAGGCCTCGTGTTCTGGTGGAATCTCTGTACCTCTCTCCTTCCCCTGAGAAGTCCTTCCCCTTCCCAACATACTCATTCCCTGTAATCCCATCTATTACTTGTGTCTTAGCAATGACCACCTGCTGTAGTCGCAGCAGTTGCCAATTACGCCTATGCGTGTCTTTCTGTCGGATGTCGTGCATCACTCCTCGCATGCCGCGCTGGAGATGTTTACAGGCCCCCCACATATGCGCAATGTTCGGTATATGGGTTGGCAGCAAGGTTTCCAATATTTTCATGATTATATTGACATTCCAGCTGTTCACAGACGACTCCGTCTCCTCCCCTGACTTCCGTTGCCCCTCTGCAGTTCGAGGTGGTTCTTCTGCGACGGCTGTTGGTTGCCTGCAGCAAATCATGCATATACAGCCATTTCTCAATGCTGTACATCGGGAACACAGGCACGGTCGGTTGGGCCGTAGATGAACCTGCCGAGGTTCCGCATCAGCATCCTCATCCATTCCGATCAAGTAAGCACAAATAGGATGTGGCTCCCCTCCGTGTCTCTGAAAGAGGCCTGCCTCTTGCAGAAACTCGGAGTTTGTTGCCAGTGGGCTTGTAAGATCTTTCTGTACACCTGATCTTGTTGGTTGTCCGTTCGTGAAGAACGTCATGAAGCCCTGTCGTCCCGCTTCCTCCAGTCCTGATACGTGTGGGTGAGGTGTGGCCCGGCAGGGGCCCTGCGCCGCGTGCTCTACATGTAGATAGTTCAGTGGATCTAGAGGACCCCCAGACTCACACAGCAGCTGTGGTACATGATTCTCCATTGCTCCGGTCTTAAACTGTATCGTTGGCTGGGGTCTGTGGTCCACAGAACTCGTGTCCTGTCGAGCGCAGGCACCTCGTAGCCATCTGGTTCTGCTTCTGGTCATGACGCACCTTCCGCGGTTTCGTGCCATCGACGTTTTCCTCCTTTTCCTCGTGCCTTCCATTGTTTCGGCCCCATCCTTGAATCGGCCTCTCGATTCTTCTTTCCCTCCTCCCTTGAATCCACGACCTCCACCAGAAGCAGCTCGATACTTGCTTCCTGGTAGTTGAAGTGCTTCCCTGCCTGGACCAGAAGTTAGCCGGACTTGCGACCTGCCGAATGCTCTCCAAAACCCGATCTTCCCCCCTGAACCCTTCTATCTGTGGCAGAAGAGCATGCTCGAGTTCCGCTTTCCTGGCCGTCCTTGTCAGAAGTATATCCAGCATTTGTCTTGTGCTGTCAGTCTCCAGCAGCCTTTGTTCTCTTCCACTTCGGAACAGCGGGGTCGATGGGAGTGTCTGAGCGACCATCCAGTGAGATTGTGGCTCCCCGGTGATTGGTATCCTCGTATAAAGCCGCTGTCCCCATCTCCAGAGTCCGCATCGCGCTCTTTGTCCTTCAGTCAAAGCACAGTCCTGTTCATGATGGTCCGCGACCTCGTCATCTATGTGCTTCCACTCCTCATGTTGAATTTGCCCCCAGGACTCGAGCATCCACGAGAAGTCTGGTTCCCGCATGTTCTGAACCTCTTCTGTCGGAATCGCCTCCTCGTCTGTGCATCCACAGTCCGTTGTGAACTTGAACTCCCCCCTTTTCATATGGATTTTCCAGCACGGTAATGAGCACCTCCGACACTGTGTTTGATATTCGAAGCTTCGGCCGCCAACTCTGCCTTCCCAACCCCTCTTCATTGTGATGCTACTAATACCATCCCATTCGGGGTGCCAACGTATGTCCGGAATGATGTTCCTGCGCAGATATGCTTCAATTTTTCTTGCACTGTCGAGGCTGCCCAGTGTGTGCCATAACGCTTCCAGTGCTACCGCAGAGGCACTGATGCGTGGAATCAGCGGAGTGCAGAATTGTCCTGCCGTGCGGTATCCTCTTACACCTCCATGGCTGCCTACCGCCCGTTCTGGTATGGCCTGAAATGCTCCGACCCAGTAGAGTATTCCACTTGTACGAGGTTCCAAAGGTCGTTGCGCTAATGCATGTGCCAGATCCCTCCTCTGCCATCGTCTCAGTGTTACAAAGCGCAGGTGCGGTTGATCTCCCAGGTCTTTGAAGTAATTGAGACCGTCCATCGTTTCTATTGGTCTTTTACCTCCCTGTCCTGGATATCTGGCCGTGACCCATCGTCTTGTCTGAACCAGCGAGGCCCGCTCATCCTGAGCCACTGTACAGATGAGTCTGTATAGCCGAATCAGAAGCCAGCGCATGTCTTTAATATCCTTGTTCTTCGTCTGTTCCCGACCCCGGCTTGCCGCCCTCCTTCCGGCTTGGCATGTCTGCGCCAACAGACAGGAGCCTTTCCCCCCTGCGTGTGCGCTGATCACACCCCATGTGTATTCTGACAATTGATGCATATCACTGCACTGGGACGTTGGTTATCTCGTCCCATGTTCGGCACAGATCGTTGCACAGCTCATCGTATCTTAGGTGGGCAATTGTATGCAGATGAACCGCCAACAAGGCCTTCCAGCATTTCTCCCGCCATGCTCTTGTGTTCTCATCCCGAGTGACTGTCTCCCATTTGAAGATGTGGTCCAGTATAGCAACTTGGGCCCCTGTCCCAGTCTGTGGTGAGAAATCGTGCGGGACTCGGTGTGTCCAGCATTCCACACCTTCCGCCATCATCCTTCTTGCTTGTATGCCAACCCTAGGTCTCGCCTGTGGGTGTACCGTGTCCCAGCATCGCCGGTATTGCCCGCACCACCTGCATGGCCGTGATTCACACCGTTCTGCTGAGTGATCTCCTGCTCCACATTTCTGGCAGCGGTGCTCCCGAGTCATTTCCGGGCAGTTAACTTGCCGGTGCTGTCTGCTGTGACAAGCATAACACCGCTTAGTTTCTTTACACGCAAGCCTCCTAGCTCTTTGGGTTTCTGTCTGCTTGTTTTTGCGCAGCGTGCAGATGCTGTACTCCATGAAGCAGTTTCTACACTTTCGCACTCCTTCTCGCTGTGTTCGTGTTTCCTCATCGCGTATGCTTCTCTCTCGCAACATGTCCAGCGTCATTTGATCGCAGCTATGTCGCAGCTCGTCCCAATCTTCCCTGTTGGCATAAAGCTGTCGCTGATTCCACCTGCGCGGGTCGCTGAATCTGTAGGTCCGCGACCATGCATGATTCGTCTCGTCATACGCTATCAGCAGTTCGTGTTGTGAGCATGTGTGAAATTCGACCTTGGTTGGTCGAAATGTCGCCATCATTATTCGATTTAACACCAGCTCCCAGTCAATCCTTGTCCCTCGTGGCGGCGTCGAACCATGTCCCCCATCCATTCCGCATGCCCTTTCGATCCAGAAGCAGCCCCATGCCACTGTGGGAGGGGGGAGTCCATGAGACTGCACCGGACCCCTCCACATCTCGTCTATCTGTATTTCTGCGTAGTTGCAGCTCTCGAGGCCGTAGTTCCAGTTCTGTGCCTGCAGTACCCTGAGTATCTTCGTGTGTGGTGTGTTGTCTGCTTTCTTGCTCGGCGTGTCGACTTCAGTGTAGTCGTCATAGACCATTTTGGCGACATTTGCTATCGTGTTACCCTTTGCCCAGATGTAGTCCTGAATGCCTGCGCTCCCAGCTCCCAGTTGCGGCGCATTGATTGCATGTTCTTCATTCCCCCATGGTCTGTAGGATGCAAATCCTTCTCCGAATGCCTGTACAAGCATTTTGTGTGTTCCATACCGGCCGCGCTTGGCCCACTCAGGGGGCAACATTCCTTCCTTTGTGCATCTACAGTCCCCTGTAGCTCTCCCTTCATGTTGATGATCTGCATGTTCCGGAAGATCCGATATGTCAATGCCCGGCATTCGTGGCCATCCGCACTGTAAACATTGATTTTTCGGATCTCTACTTCGCGGTTGTCTCGCAATAGGGGGGGTCCTTGCTGTGCGACTTGCCCTGCTTCGAAGTCGCGGCCAGAACGGCTCCCAGTCCATGTCGCTGAGGTTGTACATCCGTATTATCGTCACAAACCCATAAACACTGTCGTATGTACCGAAGTCTTCCCAGCTGTATTCCAGCGCTGTGAGTGCCGCCGAGAGCCGTGGTGTGAGCGGAGAGTAAATAAGCGTTCCCAATTTGCCTTCTCGTAACTCCCGTCTGGCTCTCGACGGTATCCAGGATTCCCCAGACCAGTATATCGCACGCTCCACCTGGGCTTGGTATTGTAACAACCAGCAGAGGATCGCTCCTACTCTGGTAATACCGTTGTAGTATCCTTGTGCCTGAATGATAGCTTGTGTGATATGTTCTTCCTGGAATGCCCGAACCTTGTCGAAGTCCCTCATTCTCAGATCCAGCACCGGTGTGAGTGATGCTGATTGTCTACCTCGACGGAATGGCCAAGCACGTTCCTTCTTAATGTCCGAAAAGATGCGTTCCTCGGACTTTGATTCCTCCCGATGCATCGTAATCAGAACTGTGTGGAGGTCTACCAGTAGCCATTGCCTGTCGACTTCGTCCTGTCTCCTTATTTTGCAGGCGGCAGTCTGAAGCAAGCTGTGTGCTCGTTTGTCAACCATTGCCAAGTGTACTGCCTGCCGAACGTGGTCCTCGAGCACATGCTCTTGTATCTTGACCCACTGGTCCTGTCTGAGCATTTGTATTCTCATTGTTGGAATGTGGGGTGCGGTGCTCCCGTTCGCCCTTCTGTTGAAACTCCTTCGTATGTAGTGTACTGCATCCACTCTCCTGGAGGGGAGGTGGCATAGCTCTTATATCTTTCCCATTCCTTCCGAATCAACCGAATCAACCGAAGCAACTGTTGTTCTCTTGTCATCGGTTGTGCCGATGTCCCCCCTTGTCTTCTTTCCGCTTCCTGAATCCTCCCCCTTATCGATCCCGATCCTTCGCGGAGCTCCCTTTGCATTCTCAGCGCTCTCGCCTCAAACCCTCTCCATGTGTTGGGGGCTAGCCATCGTGCTGTTCGATAGGCCGCCGATTTCGCATCGATCTCCCATGTACTCATGTGTACGCTCGATTCCTCACAGATCTGCCATCCAGATCTACATCCCAGCTGCGGCTGAAAGTGTGCGAAGGTCTGTTTCCCCTCTCCCTTCTGCATCAGGATGCGAACCTGATAGTGCGGCCATCTCCTTCGGATCATGCTTATTTGTCCTTCCAATGTTTGTTCGTCTTGTTGGACGTAAATCTTGTCCCCTGTTCTGACCGGTGCAATGGTGACTTCACTCTGGCTGCCTTTGTGCTTGACGTTGTCCATCCTGAAGACCACCCTCCCCAGATGGTCCATCTGCCCTGCACAACCCTTCTCCCCCATGTTAACATGGACTATCACTCCTGGTTCGATCTGTGGTCCACTCGATTCAATGGTGTATTCGTCATTATCACCATAGAGGATTCTCGTGTCAACCATCACTCGTCCCTCCTCATCACAAGGTACCCAACCACTTTCCTCGCTCATCCCTGGTAGAAATCGCACCATCCCTCTCGTCCGTTCGGGTTCTTCCCTTTCCGGCCAGTATTCCACTTCCCACCTCGCAGGGAAGGGGATGATCATGAGAATTGTCGCTTCGATGAGTGCTACTCCCCAAGCCACCCAAATCCTATCACCCTTTTCCCAATGACCGAAGTCCTTTGTGAACAGATCCGCGTGTGCTTGTTGTCCTACAGTAGCATCCCACAATACCAGAACTGGCATGTTGTGAATACACCCATCGGAGATTAAGGTGGCTGTCACTGATCCGCTCGCGGTCTCAACTTTGTATGGGCCTTGTCCTGGTGCCAGTAGGCACTGCCATTCCTCCCCCTCATCAGGGGGTTTCTTCACAGCGCACTGTGGTCGCACTGGTAGTTGAATCAGACTTTGCCCAGTTGCTTCTCTCATTCCCCCTTGCACATCGATCAGTATTCCCTTCCTCTTCTGCCAAAGAATCATCAGCAGAAGCGTGCGGATGCGGTATCGGTCTAAAGGGCTTGTTTGGTGCCAGGATTTGCCCCATGCTGTCGCGAAAACCGGAACCACTGTGAATCCTTCCTGTTGTCGAGCCTCTGAGAGTATGCGGGTATACCGTAACTCTGCTTCTTTTGTGCCCCACAGCATTTGTAATATCTCCTCACCATACTGTGTCGCATATTCATTTCTTTCCTCCTCATCCCCAAAGTCTCCTCGTGGACCTGTGTGTTTTCGCAATATTCTCCACCTGGACGGCCCTTGCCGCCCATAGCCTTCGTCGTGTGGTCTCAAAATTCTGTCCAGCATTTCCTTCCTCCTTGCCGTCCCCTGAGAGCTCAGTAGCCACTCTGCTATTTGCTCATGAACACTGTTTGCTGTGTCTTCGCCGGTCCAGGTGAGCTCACATTCCATAAAGTCCTTCATCCGTAATTTTTCTTCTTCTCCCAGCCACAATGCGATGCAGTCTGGCAGGGCGTCTAGTTTCTGCCATTCGTTGTTTCCTTCTTTGCGCGGTAAGGATTGTGATGACAGTTCTGAAGAAAATGGCGCTTGCTGTTGTTCCGAGGAAGCCGACGTACTGGTCATCCGGGCTGGACATCTCGCACGCATGGTGCTGCGAGTTTGTCGTTTCTCTTGGTGGGTCGTATCACCGAGGTTCCCCTTGCGTTCAGTATCTTCACTGTGTGCATTCTTGCCATCATTCTGGGCACTTTGTGGCAGTGCTTCATCCATATGCATAGACACCGCCACTCGTCGGGAGAACCTATCTTCTAGCAATTGTACGCATCGCCCGAATTCACCAGCAGCTGCTTCGAGTTGGTCGTTGGATGATACCCCTGAGAGTGTTTCTAGGGGTATCTCAGTTTCTGCCAGTCTTGCCTCGGCTCTGTGTACGCTCTGTTGAAATCGCAATAGCAGGCTCATATCAT
>Ga0099797_100634_pt1 | contig 22085 bp, 23 predicted proteins | sample Uncmet_Sort48C_1_FD_89871 | JGI IMG/M metagenome (GOLD analysis project Ga0099797, IMG submission 89871) | Marine eukaryotic communities from CALCOFI LINE 67, Pacific Ocean - C012_Sort48C_1 | ecosystem: Environmental > Aquatic > Marine > Oceanic | place: Pacific Ocean: Monterey Bay | collected...
CCGTCTCCGCTCCGTCTCCGCTCTGTCTCCGCTCTGTCTCCGCTCTGTCTCCGCTCTGTCTCCGCTCTGTCTCCGCTCTGTCTCCGCTCTGTCTCCGCTCTGTCTCCGCTCCGTCTCCCTCTTCGCTCCGTCTCCCTCTTCGCTCCGTCTCCCTCTTCGCTCCGTCTCCCTCTTCGCTCCGTCTCCCTCTTCGCTCCGTCTCCTAATCCGTCTCTTCTTCTGCCCCTTTCCCCGCCGCGCAACCCGCTTGATGTTGGCATTCCGCTTGCTCTCGCGTAGAACCCCGGCCGTCATTTCCGCTTGCCTTTCCGCTCTCTATCGTGCTCGTTGTTCCCCGGTTTTCATGTTGACGGAACCGAAAATATGAACGACGCCACTTTCGCCTGAAGCTTTGCTGCAAGACTCACTACACCACAGCCATCTGGCAGTGACACCGGGGCGACCTGAACAAAGCGGCAGGGCCTTTGACGACGAGGACGGTTCCAAGACGGTTACAGTGCCAAATCCCAAATCAAAATACCATACCAGAAACTGCTCGCAATACTCAAAAATCTCCTGAATCAGTCTTTTTAAGCGGCGCTTACCCCGCGCGGGCTCTGCCCGCGCGTGAATCCTGTATATTATTCACCTTTTGTTTCGCGCTAATAATATTTGATTCTCAGACGTGAAATAATGATTGATGTATACGTGACCTCGTCTCGCTGCTCGTGGCCGCGGCCGTCTAGATTTAAGTCTATGTCTTCGCAGTCCATATCGCGGATTTGAACTTGTGGCTCCGGTGCGCGGCAGCACTGCGAGCAGACGCAGCAGAACCAGCCGCAACAATGCCCGGGCATGCAGCAGGCGCACCCCATCTTGAGGCAGGTGCAGAACCCACAGAGGCGGGTGCGTTTGTCCACGATTTTCGGTTCGCGGGTCTTGCTCCGCTGTCTTCGCTTCGCGGACTGATCGGGGCTGGAGTGTTCTGCGGAGGCGAAGAGCTTGGGTTCCCGCTCGGGCTGCTCATCGGCTTTTTCCAGTAGCGGTCGGGTTTCGTCGCTGCCATCTTCTTCATTGCCTTTTCGCGGGCTTTCCGACGAATTCCGGAAAATCTGCATTTTGCCCTCCTCCGAAAAGGAGACGTAGGCCGGCCCCCCCGACCTGCGCCGCGGGTGGCCGTTGTTGGGTGGCTGGCGAGCATCGGCCTTGCCATTATAATTATTGTTTTCGGCGTTGCTGTCGGTGGTGGGCTGAAGCTCGGATTCCGTGGGCAGCTGGTTTTCCCTGCTTCCCAGGGCACTCTGGATGGTATCCTCGTACAGAGCGCGGTAGCGCTGGGCCTGCGGGTCCGACGGCACGCTAGCGTCCGAGCGGTTGGCGAAGCGCGCCCCCGTGAAAGGGCCCCGCGTGTTTTGTGGTTGCTCATTGCCATTGTTATTGTTGTGGATCCACTGCTGCTCGGGCGGAGGCACGAGGTCATTGTTTTCACCGGCGTCGCTCGACGCGCGCGCCGCACGCACACTGCGTGGTTCCATCAACGTCCGTGGCGGCGCGCCGCCGCCGCCCATCCCGGGTGGCGCCGTCAGCGAGGGCAGGCCGCGCGAGGCCTGCATGCCGGATGATGCCGGGGGCCGCCGGGCCCCTGTTCGCCCGGCTTCTGCGGAATGCAGCTCTCGGTTCTGGTCCAGTAACAGGCCTCCTGCTCCGCGGTTTAAATCCGTGTGATGGTGGTGTTCAGCGGCTCCCAGGGCATGGGGGCTGCTGCCCGAATCGGGCGAGCTGGCCGAATTTACGCAACTCTGCACGTTCGAGTGGTTCTCGTCGAAAGGCGACGCGGCCTGCGTGCGGGCCAGCCGCCGCGTACGCTCACGGTTTCGTAGTTCCCGTTCGTGGGCCGTGGACGCCTCGCTCCATTCGCGTTCGTACTCTTCCACTTCGTAGAAAGGATGATGATCATTGAAGGAGCCCCCCTGAGCAATGACCTCCCGTCTACGCTCCTCCGGCGGTCTCCTGCGACTGGAAAAGCCCGACGAGGTTTCGGACACCTGACACGGCCGCCGGTCTTGCTGCGAGCGCGGCGCGTTCCCGAAGCTCCGCAGCAGCGGCCGCTCGCTGGCGGCCGCCCGGGCCCGGGGCGGACTGTCGTGGTCGTAGTTGACAGGGGGGGACCGCCGCGGCTCCCGTCGCGTGCGCGTGCCGTGCGGGCCGCCGTCACTGGAGCTCGGGCCCTCTGCGCCCGACTCGACGCGGGAAGCCGCTGCATGATGATAGGTCGAGAGGTGATAATCATCCCCTCTTCTTCCGTAACTGCTCTTGTACAAGCTGCTCGAGGAAGAGGCAGTTTCACCAAAAAACTGATTGCTGAACCAGCCGCTCTGGCTGCTGGGGTGCTCTGATCCCGGGGGTCGCGACGAGACGGCAGGCCGCTGCCGGGGGGGCAGGCGCGACCCGCTGCTCCCGCCTCCGCTGCCGCTGGTGCAATACTCAGAACCGGAGCTGTAGTTCACCAGCCGGCGCTCGAAAAAGTTCTCCATTTGTCTATCAAGCACTTTTTCTACTAAGGCACCAACGGATCATCTGCACCTCGTCTTCTTTCTGGAAGAAAAACTCATGCCTACTTCACAATATAATATATCTGACCTATCGCTGAGAATTGTGCATCTGTGACCATGAAGCGTGGTCCGTTTACATTAGAGCTTTTCCAGAGCGGAATTACTACTATCGTATTCTACCACGCTCCATCACGAGCGGAATTGCCCCTATAGAAGACGCAGGCACCAACGGTGCCATCTCAGCAAACACTCTGTCACGCTCTCCACTTTAGACTTGGAGTCAGTGGGCCTCACTCGAACACTGTAATTGAAGAAAGAACACACTCAGACCTACGCGTGCATGTAGGATCATTATGAAAAGAAATAAGCCTATTTGCAATACATATATTATTCTGCTGATTTTTTAATTTTTTCTGGAGAAAATATCTATCTATAGAAACTACTGATAATAATGATTGGATAATATTTAAGAATGTGCAAAACTTCACGTAAATGAGAAAAGCTTCTCATCATACATGCCGTCATTCAATTCTTTTTCCCACCAAATTATTCCGCGGCCGTAACGGATGAATAACTACCAATGATGCGATTACTGAAAAAGCGGCCCTAAAACGTTACTAAGGGTGAGTGGATTATTTCTTGTATATTGTATTTCTATTTCAAAAATGCTATTATATTCAGAGTTCGTATTATTCATTTGAAAAATTGCCAAGTATTGCGATTATTTTTTGTTGCTTTTTGGAAAATTGAATACTTGAACAAAAAAATATCGTGATGTACTTGAGGGCGCTACCGGTTTATGTGTAAGGCAATTTAGGGTAGCATCAAAAAGTGCGAGACTGCAAAAGGGATAATCGATCACGTTTGTGGAAAATAGCCTTGTCAAAGATGCTTGTTTTTGTGAGTCCACAGAAAAAACGGACTAGGTGAAAACACCATACATTGCGGCGATAAGACCCAAGGCACTATAGTATAATCACATCTGGGAAAATATCCAGATGATCACATCTGGAGACAGGGTTTCCCGCAATTCAACTGGACACTATTCTCATTCAACTGGAGCCGAAAGACAGTATTCTCATTCAAATGGAGAAAGAAATTCACAACTAAGGTTCACATCTATACGTAATTACACATCTCCCTGATCTCACTGTCGTCCTGCAGACGTTGGCTTGCGTAATTGAAACAATATGTTTGTTTGCGAAGGGCGATCTTCACGATCTCCCTGTCGTCCCGCAGGCGTTCGCTTGCGTACCGGAGAGCATAAGGACATTTGCGAATGGCCATCTTCACGATCTCCTCGTCATCCTTCAAGTTTTCACTTGCGTAAGCGAGGCCAAGGCCATCGCGCCCTTTTGTGACTGCGAATTTCACCATCCCCCTGTCGTCCTTCAGGCGTTCGCTTGCGTATTGGAACCCCCGCCAATGTTTTCCAGACGCGAGCTTCACGATCTCCCTGTCGTCCCGCAGACGTTCGCTTGCATATTGGAGCGCCTCGTGAAACTTGTCAACGGCCATTTTCACGAGCTCCCTGTCGTCCTTCAGACGTTCGCTTGCGTTTTGAAGAAGCCAAACAGGGCTCAAAAGATTGCTTTCTAAAGCAATCTTCACGTTCTCCCGGTTGCCCCACAGCTTTCGGTCAAAGGTCCCGGCGTTGAAATGAGCAGAACTGTTTAACAACCCTTTAGATTCCACAGATTCCATGTAGCGTATCCATAGATTCTGAAAGCGTTTGCATATCTGCGCGATCTCCTCTTCCGACGCTCGCGTGGGAGTTGCCTCTTCCCAGCTCAACTCCCCGGGCGTATTCTTTGTGGCGGTTTGTTTCATTGCTGAGCTCTTTGTTGGCTTCACACTCATTTTTTTCACCGCCTTCATGGCATTCATCGCCTTCATCTTCGTCTTGTTCACCACCTTCATCGATTTCATCGTCGATTTTTTCCCGGCCTTCATTTTTTTCTCTTTTGTCGCCTTCGCAGCGGCCGCTTTCATCGCTTTCATGCTCGCTGCTCTCGTGCCATTGGCAACGCTTTTTGCTCCCGCACCGGCGCTTCCCGAGGTCTTGACCCACCGTTTCACTCCATTGGCGTTTTCTTTAATTTCCCAGAGGTTGCCGTCATTACCGCGTTTCGTCGTACCAACGGTGTTCAGGGTGGCGCTGTCCGGGGGAGATGGGCGAGAAGAACGATCTCCTCCCATGATTGCCGTAATATTCGAAATTGGGTTTTTGAAAACCCACGCTTAGTTTAGTAATAGACAGGACCGGCAGAAATCCGTATTATTGCAAACTACTGTCACACTGCGCTTTGCAATTATCATATTGTTGATGCTCTATTAGAATAATTTTTTCTTGTGGCATTTCGTTTTGCCCGCATCTTTTCGCAAGATAAACGTGCTACGCAAGCGCGCAAGCCAGGTCCCACTGTGGCGGCAATCAGCTGGAGACAGGGTTTCCCGCAATTCAACAGGCTTCACAGCCGGCGAGTACCACATAACCCATTCCGAAAAACTTGATCATTACAAATCTACCGAACACTGCTGCGCGGATACTACCCATCTTTCGTGAATATCAAAATCAGAAATTCAGAGCCAATGGCCAAAAAGAGAAAAATGGGATGGATATTCTGATTTGTTTTTACTTTTTTTTGATGCTATTATCATAATAAGCTATGTAATAATACGTTGGGGTGTCCATCTTTTTTTTTTGAGTGCCCCTACCCATCTGTAATACGTTTTTGTAATGATATGAGTAATACGATTTTTACCTAGAAAAAAAAACAATCAACTAAAGCGGAAATTGCAAGCAAACGGCGCACGCACAGGACAGATGCCATCCTGTGTATGAATGAATGAATGAATGGAGGACACCAGTCGTATGTACGACTTGGGTCCAAAAAGTCTGTCTCTGTTCACTTCGGATAAAATCGCTCAGGAGGGAAAAGGCTGCTTGGACTACAAAAAGCTCTAGTGAGATATTCAATTAATACAATTAATACAATGCTTTTGATGATGGGAGTATTGTGACAATTGATAGTGTACGGTTTTCAAGAGAAGGCATGTAGACACATATTTTGACATTTTTGGTACTTTGCGCGTAGCTATCTTACGGATGAGATATTGTATAGTGAGGAAAAATTGAGGATTTTTGCCATCCTGTGTATAGTTAAGATTTGACTATTATACAGCTCTATCGGCTGTACTTTGCTCTCTGTGGATGATGTGATCGTCGTTGATGCTCTCTATGGACGGTGTAATTTGATAATATCAATGTCAGCCATTGGACTAGTACAATGATACGCTGTTCGAGTTTATGTTTGTCTGAAATTTTCACTCCGTGCAGCATAATACGGGGCGGTGACACAGTTAATAAAAATAATATGCAATTTGTAAACTTACTTGACCTCTATGCCTGTTCTTCGATATTTCAGTCTTCTGTCTATCCAATTAATAGAGCAAGTTGCTGTGAGGCCGCTTCAACTAACTAGCGTACACTTCTATAACGAATGGCCCACTACAAATCAACACCCGCTCGGAAGACTCTCTCAAATAGCGAATCTGCATACCTACGGATGCGTACATGCCATGTTTTCGTGTAATTAAACAAACTCGAACAAACAGAGATAGCGCGGACGGCACCTGGCGGTGTCGTAAATGATGAATTCGTTGTGCAGCAAGTTGGAATTCTTCGCGCTGACCTTCACCTGCCCGACCTTTTCGTTTTTAGAGTCTGTTAATAGGAGGCTTACCTTTCACATGTAAACGTGATATGTACGCGAGGGTGAGTGGGTGGATCTTCTACTTAACAGGGTCTTCTGATCAGGTGTTTAGTCGTGGTAGGTGGAAATGCTATGAAAAATTCAGATGCTGTGGGTGACCGAGGAGTCTATTAGATAGTTATACGGGACCCACAACAACATGGTCTATGATTTTTTTTCAACCTAATACGATGTTCGATTTTGACGCAATTTATCACTGTACACTATAGTATATGTCAATTCAATCTCAGACTACGCGTTTTACAAACTGCTTCCAATTGATTATTACAAAAGAGCCAACGTCTATATTTTGATGACAACAGAGTGTAAAATAATGAGCATGCACCAATCACACATCTCAAAGAAAGAATTACGGGAATTTTCAGGCCAGGTTCTAGCTGCGCCACCTCTTTAGCAGGGTGCGTTCTTCCGGTACCCCATGCGGTATCGAAGTTTCCTTTTCAATATGTGAGACGCATGGAGCTAATATCATTTTTGTATTACACAACTACATTTGGTGACGACGTGTGCGCAATCGTATTTTCGATTTCAACATAATTGTGTACAACCATGATACATCATGCGGAAAAGACCTTTCTTCGTCAGCGCAGCTGCATTGAGAGAGGAATCCGCGTTGCTGGTCCGGTATTGCTTACCCAATGCGACCTCGTTCAACTGCAGCAGCGCCACGCCCTTGTGCTTCTGGAAGCCCGGCGCCTGTTTAATACTGTGGAAATTTAAACATTCGAGATTCCCCAAACTGTCCGGAGCCGCGAGCACGAACGGAATCTTATTTAAAAAAGCAATTAATTTCAGAAATGCTCCACGCCTGCCCCTTCCTCGGATAACGAACTCCTTCCTCGACAGCCAAGAGTTGCCCACTTTTTCACCACAAAACCGATGCTCACGCAGAAACGCATCATAATTAAAGGTAATACAAATGCTCAAAAACTGATATTATACACAAATCACACAGGTAATAAGAACCTTTTGGACCCCGCAGTATTGCGCCGACTTGGAAAACATGTCCGCGAAATAAACGCCTTTACCGAACATGTAACCGTTGACGGGCGCCGAGGGCGGCGCGATGCGCAGGCCTTCCTTCAAAATTCCGCCCCAGTTCGTGAGACGGCTGCCGTGCCACAGGAGCTTGCGGTTCGAATCGTTCTTGTTCTTCGAGTACTTCGTCTCGGCCGTGCCCTTCCGAACGCGCCACAGGCTTCGCAACACGGGCTTTTTGCACCACCCGGAGTGATGCTTCGAAGTAGTCTGCTTGGCCATGTCCTGTACCAGCTTCCACTCGTTGTTCGACTCGTCCACGGAATCCAGGAACACGTCGAGCTTCGCGAAGGCGGCGTCTTTGGCGTTGGCCGCTTTTTTCGCACCTTTTTTGGGCATTGAATGTAGTCACCTTGTGAGAACTACACTTTTTCGGCCGCACACTCTATTCGGGTTGTCAGTCTACGATTGACCATGTTTCCGGCGTCGAATCACACGTATAAAATACACACATACACATTGAATTTAACAACTTACAGAAGAAAATAATACACTACCGTCGGCCTTTTTGAGCACATCCATTGTCGTTTTCACGTTTTGCAAGGATTCAACCAGCTCTAGTTTCTTCTTCAGTTTATCATCGTCATCGATGATGAAGCTGCTCATTTTCTGGAAGCCGAAGTTGTGAGGCACGACCTTTTTCGAATAGAAAGTACGTTGCTTTGAGGCTATCCTTAATACAGCTTTCCCTGACATGTATACGCACCGACAGGCACAATTGCTGCGTTTCTGGAATCCAGTATAGAGGACTCAGGCCCTCTTTAATTTTCAAATCGAGTAATTGCAGTTGTGGTGGAATCCCGTAATTTGCTGTGATAGACAGTTAAGGGATGTTGTGTCGGACATACTAGGGGCGCACTATAGTTCGGTATAGATACTTTCGCAGCACGAAAACTGCTGAAGAACTACTATCATCAATATTAATAGTTACGGATAAAACCGTGTAGAAGCGGGAACTGAGATCCGTCAGCTTGGCATCGTCCGGGTTGTCCTCTTCGAGTTCTTTGCCAATCGCCTGCAGCGCCTTGTAGCCGGCGGTTACCTTTCTAGATCATGTTGTTGTGAGGCCGTACTATCATCCATCGAAGTACCCGAATACAGTCGACAACTGATATTTCCGCAGCAATATTAGAGTGCTCCTCTACCTTGCCTTTATACAGACTCCATGCAAGAATCCTCTACGAGCCTACTTTGCGTACATGTCACAAAAAAACAGCGCAACAATCAACAATAGTCTAATACCATTTTGTCGGACAACGCGCCGAGCGGCTGCTTCTTAACGTCGTAGCCATCCGCGGTGAGTGCCGCCTCGATCACGTCCTTGTTCAGAATCAAATCGCACAGTTGCTGCGTCGGGTGGTCCAAGACGCTGCTGACCTTTTGTTGTTTGTTGTTTTTTTCCATTATTATAATTTTTAGTCAGCTAGTATACGTTGCTATTATTGGGGCTTTAAATACGACGTACAGAAAATTAACATGACATGTAGTCGCAATTGGATCGGTTCGTATAATAATTTGCTAGTTTCTGTAGGAGTGCTCAGATTCATGTGAATTATTACCTTTCGTTTGAGCGGGGCTTTTCCCATACTACTTTTCATGCTGCTGCTGGACGAGCCCGAGAGCAAGTCGTTGCGAGCCATCTGTACCATGGTGTACTTGCCTGGCTTGGGCGTATCCATGCCGTTTTTGCAGCTGTCCCAGGTTTGCCCGGTCTTCGATTTGAACTTCGCCTCGAATTCCTTCATCGCTTCGGCGGGCGTGCCTGTTAGAGAGATATTCCTTCCAAAAACCCTTTTTAGCTTACGGGAACCGTGTATCATTTTTCCATTCCAAAATCCAAAAAGCAGTGATGATACCGTGTTTTCATTTCGAGCCTTTTGGCTCAAGCCAATTTACTTCGCAGTTTCCCCTAAACTTTCAAAACGGTTTGTCGGTGTTCACGTGAGCTATCTAGAGTAAACAACCGTACCAAAAGCTTGGTCCTTGAACGCGCCATCCGCGCCGACGCGGCCCCAGCTTTTCAGTTTTTGTGCAGTTTAATTCTATTAACATCAATAATACGGCGGGTCCCTTAGCCCTGGGCACTACGTAGTACTTGCATTTGGAACTAATAGTTAAGTAGTAGTTATTACCAAAAACCCCCCCGCATACGAAATTGTGTAATATACAGAAGCAGCGGGGAACAATATTATCTAATAAAAAAACCGATTCCAGCAGTGATACTTGCCGTCGGTATCCCAGATCACCTGGATGACGTAGAATTTGTTGTTGTTGCCCTTTAGGTCCGCGCAATTCAGCGTCGCGTCGTAAGCGACACCGCCGTCGGATTCGATGTACACTTTTCCCACGCCCGGGTAAAAGGAGTCCACGGCCCGCACGGAGCCAGAAGCCGTGCGCCGGACTTTCCCTTTGGTACGCGTCGTGGCGTGCGTCGATTTTTTGGCCGTCCCTTTCTTCACGCCGACGGACATGTTCAAGTTTTTCGCTGTGTTGTCGTATAAATGGTTCTGTCTAGACTTAGTTTACGAATTACTGTTTATCATCCAGTATAGATCAAAAAAATCTATATAGCAGTGTGTTTGTATAATATACTGTACTTAATATTTGAAAACAATCGTGGTCGCAAACATTTGTGTGTCCCTACTTGGAGATGCCTCACCTTGCAGACCCTCACCTTGCAGGACCGTATTCGGAAATTAATTGTCTACATGCACTGTGTAGCGCAGTCAATCTCCCCGTCTTCTTCGCGTATATTAGTAGGAAATGGAATCGTAATAATAATATTCATACAGGAAATGACACGACGATTAGCGACTGGAGCATGCCACCTGCTATCCACGAAAGGTATTATAGTCTGCGCTCCCACAAAAAAGTTGCTCCCCACAAAAAGCACTGCTGCCCGCAAAAAAGAAAATCGAAGAAGCGCGTTCCAAGTTTTCTTTTCAACACGTTCTCTCGGAACGAATCCGTACTCGATTTGACTAGCTTAGGACCGAAGAACGCCACAGGTGTCCCGCCACTGCATGATCAGGTGTCTCTGAACCCTATTCCAAGTCTTGCTTGACAACAGAAAAAATTAAGCACTGACCTATCATTTTACAATACTTTTTTGGAAATGATGAATTATTTGTCGTTTTTTCTACTATACTATACAGAGTCTTAATATGCGGGCTTCGTGAAAAAAAATGTGTACAAAATTATTTGTTTTCTACATGCAGGAATGAACATTTTATTGATCCAAATGATTGAGTGACTCTAGTCTACTTGTACTCAAAGGTTTTTTATTGGGACCCAGAATTAGAAGGTCCTTTCATAAGTTCCCTTGCCCTTGCGTGCAGCGGCGTTCGCGGTGCCGTGCCCCGCGCTCCCGCGCGCACTCCACGACTTACCGGCCTTCTCCTTGAACTTCTTCTCCATCAAGGCGACGGCCTATGAATAGTAGATCAACCATAATATGTAACCTAGGGTTCCTTGCACACAAGCATCCGATACACTTAGCTCAAGCGTCGCGCTACTATAATTTAATGCCTGCAATGAATTCTAGATAGTGCGCATTCTAACATGACTCCCTGTAGTGTCCAGTTCTCCTCAAAATGAACCTTGTGTGCAGTAGTGAACGGACCCTTCTTCTGAAGCTGACCCTTGGTTCCATTCCGACCCCAGTGCTGTACGAACCAGAAGCGGCCCGCTTCTGGGGGCTGTACGAACCTTTCCTCCACCTTGTGTGTTTTGCGATTTCAGATATTCACAAATCACGTCACTCTGTGCGAACAAAGATCCCCGTGTGAATTGATTCAGCGAGAAAATATGCGAGGGCAACTGCTTTGTTGCTCTCGGGAAGATATAACATGTCGGACTCTAACCATCACCAGACGGTTTCGTGCGGATCTGCATGCGTGCAGGCAGGGTTAGTACCAAGCAGAGACGGCACATACATGGCCAATCTATCATGCGCTGCATTGTGTGATGCAACTTATCATATGACCGAATGTCTCCTATAAAAGTTCGCGACATTGTTGCAGAATATCAACTATTAGTCTATTATAGTATGACCGAGACTAGAGTACACGCATTTACGACACAATATTTAACAGGAACCACTTGCATGCGGTAAAATTTATCCATGTTGCGGCTGGCGTCGCTGATGTTCAGGTCGATGTCGTAGTTCTTGTAAACGGAGGCACCGCTGCCGAAGTCCGCGCGGGGCAGCACCCTTTGCAGAGATTGCGAAGCCTGCCGCCCGACCAATTTTTTCTTCATGGCCATCTTCATCACAGCAGCCTTTTTCATCGCCATGGAGGAGGCTTTCTTCTTCATCGCCATAGTTTTTTTGGTCGCCATTTTCACTGAACAACCTAATTATAGCTCTGCACAGATTTCCAATTGTTCACGCTGTGGTTGAGAGGGTAGTGTATGAGAGGGAACAATTCGCTCTAGCGTATTCCGCTTGTAAATGTGGATTTGGGCGAATCAATTTTTTGCGGCTATGCTAGAATTCGATAATAGTAGTATGCAAATGAAAAGGATGTCTTCAGTAAAAAAATCTTGTACACACTAGCACGATTACACGGCGCTTTGCAATATTGTTGAATGTCGTGCAAGAAGATATATCCAATGAAATAATAAGAATCTCCCTCACATTACTAGCGCGCATGTCACATCTGACAATGTCCGCAATTTCATTGACTTGTTCGTGGGCTCGCAAAGTGTTCCCGCAGTGACAGAAAAATACGTCGGGCATGGTACATTCATACTTCCTTCGCTTCCCTCATTTTACCGCTTTTCCCGTACAATCTATTCTTCATCTTGCTTGTTCAGAAAAATTTGCTGCTCCGCAGTTATCGGGGCTTTGGATAGAAGATATGAGATGGAAACGATGCAATATATGCCTCTATACACAGCCTGCGACGAACACAGCGTCTTCGTGCGATTCTCCGCGTCTTCGGGAATGCCGGATGACGTTCTGTCGACGTCATGCGCATGGGGTCGCACAACCGGTCGCATTGGTTGATTTGTAACAGACTTACGGGAGATTTTATCACATAAAAAGAGAAAGCAGCAAAAGGTCAAAAAGTCAAAAAATCCACCTGTCTACGTTTGTCATATCACGCGTACATGTTCATGATTGGCTAAGAAGTAAGAATGCACTACACGCAGTCTCATAATCAAGACCGCATGTATGCTTAATACAGATGAAAACCACTTGTGAGGCTGCAAAGACGAATAGAGAGCCTGAGACGTAAAGGACACCGCTACAGGCTCTACTGGTGTAAAATCTCTTGGATTATTTCTTTAACATATCTAGGCCAACATTTGATGGCGTCCATGGTTCGTGAACAGCTTTTCAAAAAAATTCGCAGTCCCGCTCCGCGTGCATCGCCGAAGGCGTTGCTCAAATCTGGAGCTTAGGCCGTTGCTCAGCTTATTCTACCAGAGCGATACTTCTGAAATAACTCTTACTCTTCATTATTCATATTGAAGCATTTCGCTGTATATGTGCTCAGTAACAACTTACAATTCGCAGGACAACCTCTGTCAGTACGGCTGAGCTCGCCAGAGATTCGAAATATCAACTATCATTAGAGGGTACTACACTTTCCAGCCTCAAGTCACAGCTTATACTCTAGGCATATCGAATTTACATTCAACGGGGGCTGTTTTTCAAGAACTTCGCCCAGTCACGCTCGAGCTGCTCCCGCACGCGGCTTGCGTGGTCTTTCTCGAACTCTGCTTCCGTGCTCGCCGCGCCGGCCGGGCCGAGCGTCTCCTTCACGTCGAGGACCGTTTCCGCGACCTGTGTGCGAGCGATGATTAATGTGCAGTCGCATTTCTATAAAAATGAAGCATAAAAATATCAAGTTGTTGAAACCCGGCGACAATCTGCATCATCTCCTGGTAGTTGCGAGACCTCTCCAGCAGAACCGTCACGTTCGACTGGGTGTTCAGACGGGGCCGATATAAATTTGCCAAGGACGCGCCACGCAATCTCAAAAACATACTATTAATCTAAATATCTATTCTATCAGGAAAATAATACCATCAACGCGATGTATTCCTCTTTGCCGGCTTCGCCCTTTGCGAAATACGCCTCACAGGCGTCGAATTTCGTTTTGGCGGAGCGGATCGCGTCGTTGTAGACCTTCATATCATTGGGTTTATAATACTGATCAGCATGCGGGGATGTTTAAAATTCACCCTTCACACGCTTCTTGTATATTACATGCACATAAGATCATTGCTCATTCAATGTTATATGATGCCTTGCTGGGGTGCGGCGCGCCGGGCTTTCGCTTGTTCGCTTTGGCCTTTTTCTTCTTCGCCTCTCTGACGCTGCCGTCCGCATTGAGGTCCACCCTCTCGTCGTTCTCGTAGACCTTCAGCAGGCGTTCGACGACGCTTTTCAGCTGCACGCACTCCTCTTCTGTGAACACGCTGGCAAGCAGGGGGCTCATGTTCAGATTTCTTTCGGCATCCTTGTCTTCAACAGAAGGTGAATTCACCTCGTTCAAACGCTGCGCGGCGGCTTCCGCAGAAACAGAAGAATGCTGTTTCAGAAACTTCTCGAAGGTCCATAGCATGTTGACGGTGCCACCGGCTGCCTCTTGGCCGCCCTTCCACTTCCACAATTCCGTGGAACTGCAAGTGCTGCTCTCTTTTTGTTCCCGCTCTGCTTCTGCGCCCGCCATCAGCAGCACCAGCCCCTCCTGCCGGCCCGTCGCGACAATTTCGTGCGCGGCCGGGTGCTCGAGAACCAACTTCGCGAAGCTCATTTTTCTGTCTTCATTGATGCAATTTGCGGCCTGAAACTTGTCCATCAAAAAAGGCACGTACGGCAGGCGAGGGAACATCTCCCGAAATCTGGCGTCGACAGCGACTCGAAGAATCTGGCTCTTCGCAAACTCAGCGTTATTATTCTCAAATTCCTCCTTCGTGTTTTGCTCCTCGGATAGCACCGAGAAACCACGAGCATGCAAAATTTTTTTCGTCTCAACGAATGCTTGCCTATTTTCGAATTCCGCGCGCGCCAGAGCACCGAAAACGCGCCAGTTCTCCTGTCTGAAGCCGGCGTGCTCGTAGTCGTAGATGTTGAGGTTGGCCGCATCTGTGCGCACCAGCTCGCCTACCAACACGAGTTTTTCGATTTTCTGGCCGGTGCACTCTGCTACGCACGCTTGCACCGCCGCTGCCTCCTCGGAAAAGCTTCTCACAAAAGCAAGCGGCGTTTTCATGTAGACGTCGGCCGCGGCGTCCACCACCGTGTTGCGGCCGTAGACGCAACCGGAAGCGTCGAGCCCCACATTGGTACCGTCCAGCTTGTACGTCGCGTTGCTGACCTCCAGCTCGAAAACACTTTTCCGCGCCTTTTCAAGCGCCCTCTTCAAGGTCTCGAGTCGCGGACTACAACTAGCAGAAGACAGGGTCGCGGGGATGTTTGAACTTTCTGCAGCCTGAAGAAGCTGCTGCAGTTCTGCAGCCACATCTTTTTGTTCCAAAAGCCCCACTGTTTCCTGGAATAGGCGCGAGACTGCGTTGTCGGTGGACGGCCACCTTAGCGGGTTGGTCTCCGTCGACATTGAATTTGGTTTAACTACGGATCGTATAACTATTCAGCGTAAGGAGATATCGCAATGCTGTGACAATATTACAGAACGAAATATTAAAGATGATATTTTGCTATCTAGCCTTCTATGGACCTATAATTTACACAACTTTCTGTTCTTTTTGGAATCCATCATGCAAACTTTCACATCAGTTGAAAAATTTTGTGACGTCAGGAAATCATGCCGTTTTGAAAAAAATTATTGAACGATATTACTCTCTCCGAAGCAAATATCTAGTGAAGTTACCGAAAATTCGAAAATTCAATTTCATAAAAATGCGAGCTTGGATAATAGCTGTGAATCCAAAAAATATTGTGAACGAAAACATTAGGCGATCCCTCAAGAGAATGTGTCGAAATGAATGTGCCGAGACTACGTCTCGAAAGACTACGTCTCGAAAGACTACGTCTCGAAAAAAGAGGACGCTGCAGCAATCGAACAAACGCCGCAGCAAACGTCCCCGTAGTCACCGAATTATCAGAAAGACAATGGAAATGGAGTTTCGCCGAAACTTCGGCTGTAACGCGATATACCTAAGACAAGATTCTATTGTAAAATTCCAGTTTAGCAGCAACAACAACGAGACAAAACGCACTTTGGCAGTCAAAGATTTCACGAAACATGCTACTTGCAGTCTACTTATTGTATCTCTAGAATCCGAAACTCTCGGATTTCACAAATCAAATGCGTCAAACTACGAAACCGTAATAATAACAGAATCAAAATTGGCGCTTTACGAAAAAAAAATCACACTGCGGTAAAAATGTTTCATTATAGAATGGTTTACTAAAATAAGTTTCATGCATACTAACCTTGGTTTTCACGACATTGTTGTTGTGAGTTGCAATTGCCCTAACGGACTCCGGATGATGTTGCTTTAGGAATCCTAACGGGCCCGAAATTTGGTTTCTTTGCGCGGAAAATTATACGCCTTAAAGCCGAGACCTATAAATAAGGCAGGTATTCAAAGAATGATCAGACACACAACACTACCTCGATACCTCAAATATTGCATATACCACAAATGGTGCGCAAATTTACGGCTATCGTACCTCACACTTCATACGCTGGTCTTCGGAACATTCATAGGCCGATCCGCGGCCGAAGAACCTTTACCCGAAAGGAAAATCTCCGAAACGACCGAAAGAATCTACGCCTTCCGGGAAGAGACGGGCCCGCAGCTCCGCCGAATTCAAGCTGTTCAGGCTGTTCAGGCTGCTCGCCACCGACACTGCGTCCTCTGCGTAGAAGCGCTTCGCTGCTTCAGCTGTGCGTCTCTCTGGCGTGTGGATGGGAACGCTCAAGGTCTCGCTCATTGTTCTCTCCGCGCCGTTGCTTCCGGGGAAAGAACTGTGATCCCCTCTTGCAAAGCTGGTGCTGAAAGCAGGACAATCATTTTCTATGTGCCGATCACTCTTCCCCAATAACAAGGACTCCTCGTCGTTATTACTACCAATCGCGGCCATGCTGGCGCTGTGCCACTTGAGCTTGATGACCTCCTCGAGGCAGAGGCGCGCCGAAAACGGCGTTTCGCCGCAGTCGGGCCCCTCCGAGGCGTCGGCACTCTCATAAGAGGCGTTTTCGTGTGTGTCGAGCACGTACTCCAGCGCCCGCACGGTGCCGCGCGCGAGCGGCAGGCCCGCGCGGGCGGTGGTCCGGAGAATGAATTTCACCAGCGCCCCGTACGCGTGTAACAGGCACTTCACGGAGCCGACGGTGAACTTCACGAGAACCGTTTCTGAAATTCTCTCCAGACTGCGGCTGACAAAGTTCGAGCCTTTTCTCGAACTCCAAAAACACGCAGCGCACGAGCCGAGCTCCATAGAGTCGACGCCGAGCTCTTGGCCGTCGAGCGACCCGAGTTGTTGCCGTTGGTCCCCGCCCGTTAATCGGTCGCGAAAGGAATCCAGGGCGGCCCGAAGATCCTCCAGCAACCGGCCATAAAGCAAGACTAACACCTGGCGCAGGAACGAAGGCTCTTTTTCTGGCGTTGCTCCCTTCAGGGTCGACGCTGTTGATTTTGTTTTGCAGTTTGTTTTGCGGACTGTAGCGAGTATGATGCGGGGCATTTCATACCGAACAGACGGGAAGTTACGGGAGCGTCTCTTCTTTTGAAAAAAAATCATACCCATAGCGTATATTATAAGAGTTCTTCGTACACAAGCTACGGATTGATTTACGTGTCAAGTAGACAAAGAATATAATAGTACTGTCCAGCTCCAGCCAGTCTGCTAGCTGCATTTTCGCGTCCTCTAGAGCGAGCTGCACGATTTTCCAGCTCGTCAATGCCAGCTGCGGCACCTTGTTTTTAATATTGTTTTCTCAACTGATATTCGCCCAACTTGCGGCAAAAAGTCAACTCAAGTTTCAAATCAACAACATTACACAAAAAAAAAGGAACGAGCTTCTTCAACGAGCGGTAGATCGCCTCCTCACGGCCGATCAGCTTTGCCTCCGCCAGCATCATGTCCTCGCCGAGGAGACTGGCCTCGAAGGACTTCGAGAACAGGTCGCCTGCCACGCGGTGCGAGAAGTGCCGCAAACGCGAAAACCAGGGCGCCTTAGTGCTCTCCGCGTTTTTGAAAATGACGCTATTTGACTCTGCGCTCTGGTCCCTTTTGATGATGCTGCTCCTCTCTAGTGGGGTCTCTGTGAGATTATTCAACGAAGTTTGGCCATCACCACCACTCGGCTGTTGTGATTCGGATTCCCGTGCACCGTCGCTTCTTGTACCAGAAGAAGACCTGTTCGTCTCATAAGCATCGTTACCAGCACTGGCCGGGGCGGCCACCGACCGCGCCGCTCCCCGCGCTGCTCGCGCTCGCTCGCTTAACAGGGACCCGGCGCTGCTCGCGCGCGACATCTTCGATGACAGCTCGTCATCTCCTGAGGAGGAGAGTGCCTGCTGCCAGACGCGCCACTCGGCAGAATTCCCACCGACCGGCCGCTGCTCCACCACCAGGGCCGGCGCCGTGGCGCTGCGTTTCAAGCTTCGCAAGAACCGGCCCTCGCGGCTCTTTGCAGGGGCCGCACTGGCGCCCGCCAGGAAATTATACACGCCGGGCTGATTCGAGACCTGCCCTAGGTACCCTTCCTCGGGAGACTGAGAGGAGGAGGCGTCATTTTCGGAGTCGTCGGGGAGTCCGTGTCTCCATACCATCATGCCGTTCTCATAATTTCTCAAGCCCGGCAGTTCCAGCGCGAGCCGCGCGCGCAATGCCTCCGCACGATCGGTGGCAACTGTTTTCTGGTGGCCGCACAAAGCCGTTCCGGCGCAAAGAACGAGAAGAGACGACGCAAGCCGCAGGGAGGAAAAGAAAGTCCAGCATGGGGAGTACATGGTTATAATATTCGAACGTTCGGATTAAACTTGTCCGAACTGTACAGGTAAGAGTGTACTGTGAACTGGCGTGTAGACACAGTACTGTACTGCTGAAGGATCTTGTCTGCCTGATCAGCTGAATGGCAACGCTACTCGCGAACAAATTATCTGATTTATGACTGCACAAGCCATCTTTGCATCAAGCTACATCACAAATGAGATCAGAGAGAAAGAAATCGCTAAAAGAAATAGGGAACCGCGTAACGAACACTCCGCGCAGATTCGACAGAACTTCACAAGCAAATCTTTCACCCATCGGGTTTTTTAATTTACAGTTCGTGGCCTCACAGTATCGTCAATGTCATGCCTCCGGGTCAATGTCAGGCCTCCGTGCGGCCCGATGTCATAGATTCTCAAATGGACAACTCACAGTTTACTATCATGTCCAGCTCGTGTATAGAAAAGGGCCGGCGGCTGTTCTCCAAGGACATGGTGCTGGCGGCCCTGATCTGGACTCTGCCCTGTGATCTCTCCTCCGGTGACCTTTTGAAAGTCGCTGTCGAACTGCATTTTGTATTCGTACTTGAATTTCCTATAGCGAATCACCCCTTCCAAACGTCGATCTTCAGGCTCATAATTCAAGTCGGTGAAATACATTTTCTCAGCCAGCCCCCTGTCTTTCCGGTATTGTTCAAGGCCTTTCAGCATGCTGGGCTCGTCCGAGTGGAGTTTCTGAAAGACCCGGACGAACCCGTCCGCCTCGCGCGCGAAATGGACTTCTTGATATACTTTTCCGGCTGTCTTCGGAACCGCCGACCGGAACATTGCGTCTATTAACAAACCCGGAGGATCGACAAACGTTGCAGATGTCGACGGGTCGACATTGTGTGCTGCCGTGGACTGATTGTCCGAAGACAATGCGGTGACGCTGGAGGAGGAAAACAATGCACCGAGTAGCAGGTTGAACAGGTGGTTTTGCATCCTGGACGAAAGACATTAGGTATCTGATCCCCACGAATTTTCTAACTTACTAACTGAGACAATTGTGATCTATAAGAGTCTACTACCATAAAGATTTATGCCACCGTACCGTGAAGACACCCTTTCACTCCGAGTGAGTCCGTCCGCGTAGAAGAGGCAAGCTGCAGAATCTAATACATCTGTTGTGAACTCACTATGATACTTGTGAATGTGATACTTGAATCAATGATACTTGGCAATCTTGAAGAATCAGCTAACATTTTGCGGTCAGAGCCAACACAAAAATGGCAAAGCCCCGCGTCGACGTTGCGAGAAATGAAAAAACAAAAAGAGCAAAAAGTGATATAGGAATTCGAAACTGGAGAACGGGCAATTTCACAACAAAGGCTGCTCGAGGCATCCGTTGCACATCCGTGAACACCGGTTGCTGTAATACTGTACAGCGGTGTGGAGCTCTTCATACCTGCTTCTCATGGCCTCTAGTACAAATGCACACAGAGGCTGTATTCTACACACCGTGTAATTCATTATTCTTGTAGTATTTAACTTAATACTGTTTACAGCTCGTTGTGGTACTTGCTCTCGTCGGTCGTGTGCACCTGTACCGCCCGCGCGAAGAAGGCCAACACGATAAATATTATAAAAAAACCGCCGGCCACAACCGCCAAGAGCCAGGTCGGCAACGGGCGCACGGTGGTTTTGTAAATTTCGGGGCTGCCGCTAAACAGGAAAGGGAAGGCCTGCTGCCCTAAAATTCGACTCGCGCCTACTGACAATGTGCACCGCACGAGAAAGCCGTCCAGCACGTGGGGGCCCGGTAGCAGGGCATCAACCTTACATTTTTAATATTTAATACGTGAAGTCACCCGCTCAACATGTCTGATCTAAAGAGATTCCCGACGAATTCCTGGGGGACCCTAAAACTTTGACAGCACAGGGAAAACGGCGGTGACATCAAGAAAAACACGGACGGTGCGCTAATCATGAATATCTTCTCACAATACCACTGGAAGGCCTAAAAAAAGAAACTTCGAAAGAAATGTCCGGCATTTCGCCCCGCAGGAAGTCCTTCCAGCTCGTTTCCGCCGAATTCCCGCCCTCCAGCAATTCATCGCTGGCACTGGAGGCAGCCGTGCTAGCCACCTCTTCCCGTTGGGATTCAGTCCCAGTCTCCTCCTCCAGGCTCTTTAGTTCCACCGCTCTTTGCTTCCTAAGATCCAGCTTCTTTTTAGCGCTTATCTTCTCCGCCAGTTTTTTTCTGAATAGTTCGCGCTGACCTTCTTTTAAATTCACCTCCACAGTCCTTTTCAGCTGTTCGATAAAGTGGTTCTGTTTTTCGGGCCGGTTCAGCGAGGCAGTGAGACTGCCGTCGAACGCAAACTGAATGCGCATCTTCTCGCTGTTAAAGGCGCTTTGGAACTTCCGGGGGCCCCATACTCGCACGTCCGATACCGGAAAATTCTCGCCGAGCTGCGGACACTTCACCTGTATTTCATTATTGATATACGAATTAATAGTCAACATGGTTTCATCTTCTTTGGTATTACGTAATGTATCTCCACTGCAGATCAAGTAGCAATTAATGGATGAAAACCTCATACTTTTCCGCCAAGAAGTCGGAGATCATCCGGCCCTCTGCGGCAATCCATTCGCGGAAAACCAACTCCTCTTCGCAGCTGCATGCCTGCAACTCGACGCAGGGGGCCATGCGTTTACTTTACACAAGTTACGAGAAAAACGTTTCCATAAGTAATCTCTTTGCGAATAATGCTTTCTTCTAGATGTTACTATCTATGCACACTGCTGCCAAACCGGTATGCAAAACATCATCTTTTACAAGTATTGTAAGCACGGAAAAAACCATAATTAATACTCTTCCCGAATACTCATGGGCAAAAGGAACAGACGGTGTTTCATCACATAAATCTAGTGCGACCGCCACTGCGTTACTTTGCTTTGGATGCGTGTTAATTCGCGGGTTTCGTTTACTATCAAAGATTAATGTATCTTCTTTTCATATCAGGATGCGCGCTCTAAGGGCGTCAACACGGAGATAATATGCACAGTACTGAAGAAAGGACAAATGATTCGGAGTTCTGCTCTACACAGAAATGACCGAACACGCCCAGCAATCCACGCGCAGATTCTTGAACGACTGATGATTCAAAAAAGCAACTGAAAGCAGTTCCACGATCTCCCGATAGTTTAGTTTCTCTCCTCAAGATAGATCCCTCTCCTCATGAAAATCTCTATTATCTCCTTCTATTGTAGTATACCCAACACAACACATCATTGGCTGCCGATTTCCCCTCCCCCTACAAACTATTAAATCTCCTTTTCGCCAACTTTACAAGGCATAACCTAAATCTCCTTCTTGCCGGTGTACATGGCAGGACGCACGTCGTCCAGCCCGTCCCGGTCGTGCACGTACCCGATACGTTTGTCGCAAGTCTGCTCGAAAAGGCGGATCTCCTCCTTGCACTGCTGGATGTCGCCCTTCTGCTGCTCTAAGCATTTTCTTAGCGGTTTCATCGTGCAGATCACCTGCGTCTTGTTGTTCAGCTTGCCCTCCTGCGGCATGGTTGTTTTCTCAAATCAAATCAATATTATTCGCGGTAAGGTTCGCTAGACTAGGCGATCCTAAACTATAGTACGCAACAATATGAGAAAAAAACGAACTACGGCTAGAGAACGCTAAGAAGACGCTATTTTCTTTTTGGAACTAGATTGATATTATAATCTGTCAGAAGAACTTAATAATGGAGAGTCTATAAATTTCAGCCTAAAACACTTAATTTTGAGGCTGGCTAAAAATAGAAAGGAAAATCAAAGACTG
>Ga0099797_100637_pt1 | contig 22014 bp, 21 predicted proteins | sample Uncmet_Sort48C_1_FD_89871 | JGI IMG/M metagenome (GOLD analysis project Ga0099797, IMG submission 89871) | Marine eukaryotic communities from CALCOFI LINE 67, Pacific Ocean - C012_Sort48C_1 | ecosystem: Environmental > Aquatic > Marine > Oceanic | place: Pacific Ocean: Monterey Bay | collected...
GATTTTTACACAGCTGACCTCCCTGCACAGCATCCCAAACCATAACAGATTGCTTGTAGGAGTCTGAATACTTTCGATGTGTGCTGTGGATGACAAAAAGAACATCTGATTGCCAGTGCGTTGATTCTATATGTTTGATGACTTGAATTGCTAAGCTCAGGACCCTTCACATGCAGGGATCAAGCCCTTACTAAGAGAGGGGAATCTGCCGTCCCTTTGATGTGGGGACGCAGATACGATGTCAGGATGGTACCGGGCCAAGTGGGCATGTGAAGGAGGCTGTCGGGCGGGGAGGCAACATGCCCTTGTATTGTAACAGTCAACACACCCTTGGATAAGGAAGTTGCAGTTTGAATAAAGAGCCTGAAACATGACATAAATGGCCTGAAACATGACATAAGTGGCCTGATACAACTCAGACATAAAGTAGCCTGAAACATGACATAAGTGGAACATGCAACATATGTGTGACATGCTGCATGCATGTAACATGACTGTGAACACCGTGTGACATCACATTCGTCGCACCTGTTGTGTACATGACTTCCACATTTGGCATTGGCTGACTATGATATTTTTTGACATGCACTTCACATGTATATATTGATTTCTGACTTTGGGGGCAACTCAAGGGCCTGAGCTTTGCAACCCTTGCATTTCCTGGGTACCAAGACCCTGTTCTCACCCCGACTCCTGGCGAATACACTTCAGCGCGTTCTGCACCTTCTTGAGTCCAATATCCTGGAAGTCTGGCTCCTGATGGAAATTGACAGACAGGCACAACTTCAAAGCCTTTATGTGAGTGGACAATGGGCCAACAAAAAATGGATATGTGTAGAAATTTGTAGATACTCATAGAGACGAGTGTGTACACAACTTATACACCTGTCAGGTTACCATAAATGTGTATAACATGAAGAGAAAAAGGAACGATCAAATGGCTCCGATTTGTGTTTGTGGCAGAGTTAAGTACCAGGTACCGAAACATCGTTCTTGTTCAGGGGGGATCCGGACACGCCCTCTCCTTATGCCGAAATATACTGCACGTGCCCCTTCAATTCCACACCGCCCATCCCGCCGCCCGTGCCACCACCCTGCCCGTCCATATATTATCTATCTATCTATATATGTATATGGTACAAATGTATATATACACATATATATTATGTGAACTCTATTATATTAATAATATATGATATAGTTTACAAGGGTAGCTCCTCTTTCAAAAGTGCGTGGACAGCCCGGTAGCCTTGCGAAGGATCCTTGGCAATCAACTCGCGCAGTCGCACATCCAGCCGCTCCTCCATGAGCAAAGCTGGGTACACCTTTAGTCGCGTCGATATCCTCTTGGCTTGAGCCAAGAATACATGAACACATATCCATTGAAATCAAAGCCAACCAATTCCTGCATGCTTGTATATGTGCTGCGTGCTGGTTGGATGTGTGTGAACACACAATGTGGCATGATCATGTGCTCTCAATCGATTGCAAGATCTTGTCCGAACTATATTGCTTGAGGCCACACACACTTAATATGGAGTGTTGGGCTCTAGCAAGGTACTGGTCCTACTGCATTCTGGAGCACGTGCAGACCCAAGTGGAAACAAACGATACCTGCCAATCATGAAATAGGGGGTCAAACAAAGTCAGTGGGACTGAGCTCTCTCGCTATACTAATTTTGCGCACCCTATCTTCTCTCTGTGTTGACAATCTGGCTAGAGACATCTGGCTAGAGCTATCTGCCTAGAGCTATCTGACTAGAGCTATCTGGCTAGAGCTATCTGGCTAGAGCTATTTAGTGTGCTATGTGTTTGCTCACCCTAGTTGTGCACAATTGTGGGCCAGGCTACCCTTGTACTGTTTGAAGAAAAGAATAAGAGTCACGAAGACTTGAACTTGTGGCATACAAGAAACCCACATTACTTATTTTTGCATCTCGAATCCCATGACGACATTGGCATCCAGATCTTAAGCTGTGGCACTGCCACATCCACCCTTATCCAAACAACTGAGATTGGTATGACGTGCGAGGTGAGGCTTCAAGGTGGTTTACACAATTGAAACATGTACCTGTCTGAAAGATTAGTACCTGGGTCAACAGCTGTGAGCGCGGGTTAGGATTGGAACAGGACAACGAGGTTCCCATAAGAGCCTTTTACTGAACAAGGCCTCTTTCAGAGCTTTGTTGAACACGAGGCACTAGTCTGAGACATTCAGTAATGCCTTCATACTGATAGGCGAGGGCTTGCCCGCACACAGCTGGGAAATCAGAACATCAAGCGACTGTTATTGTGAAATTGCCATATGTTCATACGGCATTCATGCATTTGTAATATGATTTCCATTTTTGCCACATGGGCCTTTTCGATTGTCTGACTTTTTAGAATCGAATTTGAAGGTGGGGAATGCTCCTGACACGTTCTTTGGAATCGCTTTACATAAGTGATGGACAGGCATAATTCTGAAGCCTTGCAGCATGGACCCTCGCATTGCGCCACAGAGCCTGGAACAAAATGTCGTCAGCCCTCTCGTCGTTCGCCAATTTCCAGCTTTCGGCAAGAATGCGAAGGCGCTCGGCGTAGTTGGCCTGAAGGCATAACTAGGACCCTGACGAGTGGTGAATAAGACCCCTGGGCTGAGGAAGAGCCATATTTGTGTTGTTTGATTTCCTATTTAAGTCAATTGCAACGAGTGGGTAAGAACCCGCACCCCCATGTAGACAACTGAAAGGAGGCTGGATTTTGATCGGGGGCGTGTGTTTGTGGTGTGTGTGTGTGCGAATCACCCGGCCAGGTAATACCCGAAATTTTCATAAGAATTTGTGTTCAATGCAATGAGCACACTATGGATTGGAGTAGATATGCTTCGTGTCTGGCCCCCCTACTGCTGAACATAACACCTGTATCCACCACTATTTTGAAAAGCATTTGCCGCCGACACCCACTCATTAAAAAACTTCCCCGCACAATGCAAATGTGTCATTACGCAAAGATATCTAAAGATGCTCTGGCTAACATCAAAGTGCAAGTGTCCCTCTACTCGAGAGATTCATCGCAAATAGATACCCGTATGTTGTGGCCCTGGCGGGCACACGCACACAACTCCATAAATCCTGTCAACCCCATGACTGAGAATGCATGAGGTCCGTCATCAAGGGAACACCAAACAGCATTGGAATGCACATGTTCACCACTAAGATTCACTCACGATGCCAAAACACCTGCAAAATCAAACATTGACATGCACCATGCAACCCATGCGGACAAGCATCCAAGGCATTGACATGTTGCAAAGAAGATAGTTTATACATAATGATCGGATTGCACTCGGTTCAGAAACACAATCACTAAAACGAGCAACCCTTCCAAAGGCCCTTTCGCTTGCACGCAATGTAAAACACAATCCTTTGGGGAGCTCGCTGTAAAAAGACACAACTCTGCTCCAGCTCAATGCATGGGTCCCTTGGTGTACGTAGCTAGATAAACATGAGTATCCAAATCAATTTATCTAGCAATATATTCGTCAATTTGGTATATGAATCTGCAACTAAGGGTGCTTATGTCCTTGCCCAAGTATCCCCCTCCCCCCCCAAATACAAATGCGAAAACGACACACTCAAGAGGGCGGAAGGGGTGTCTGGGCGGGCAAGGGGAACACCCTACTGACTGCTAGCAACGGCAACGCCTATGTTTTTGTTTGTTTGATACTCTTGTACAGCGGACTGTCTACCAACCATCTAGCACGCTGCATGAATCCGTGACATCTGCTGCTTCATATGTCAGAGGAGACACAGATATTCTGCATCCATAGTTAGAAGAGGAGACCCCTACATACTGGTACCCAGTGAGGCCCTGCGATGACAAGTGACATAGTGGCATCCATTACTCGGAGCTAGACGATCCATTTTGGGATCTTGGCACAACGATGTCTTCACTATTAGCACATAGTGATTCATCGTCCGACGATGCAGCTTGGACCTGGTTCCTTTGGAAGCGATCGTGCTCATCGACCTTAGCTTGGACTGTGTGCCGTAGAGATGTTCTGCATTCATGGATGTGCTTATAAGGCCACAAAGGAAAACCTGCAGGGGCTTTCCCTGTGTTATAAGCTCGTAGATTGTAGTTGGGCTTACCAGATCTATGAGGAAGACATGGGTCATGCAGCTTGATTACCTTATTGACTGCGGCAGACCCGCATGAAGTACACAAAAACACCCCTCCATATAGGACTATGGAGTGAGTGGGATGTGTACATCTGTTACCTACGGGATATGAACTGTGTTTCAAATCTGGTAACATACTATGACATAAATGTGGACTTATGTCACACCATGGTGAATATGGTGCTGGCACCAGCTGAGACCATCGAAGTTATAAATCTCAACACAAATAACCGTAAACACCTGTCATATTAGCCCGAGAGCAAATTTGATAAATAATCATACTCCGCGCACAACGAGAAATCGGCATTAGTGTCGGCAAGGGTTAAGGTGTTTGATGACAAAGGGGCTGGACTGAGTTTGTGGCAGAACTGGAAATACAATAAGCAGATCATGCGTAAACAATGCGCACGTGATACCGACATGATACTGACAAGTGTAGGTCATGAGGATTTCTTATGGCTCTTATTCACATTGTGGCTGTTGCACTCCTCATTCAGCAGGTTGGCTATTTCTACCAAGGCATATTCTTGTAACGCCACCATCAGCAACTTAACCCTCATCGCAAAGTTACCCTGCATATTTCGGAGCATCGCTTCTGAATTTCGATAAATGAACAAACGGGAATGACACAAAAGGCTTGCATCCCATGCCATCACAAACTTCCCTCCAACACAGAAACAAACATGTAAACTAACAAAACAACAAATGAGGCGATGTATGATCGTAACTGTTTGATCGCTTCACATGCGAGCACATAAACAGACACGCGAGCACACATGCATGAAAAGCTGTTCTGGATGCCACAGAACGCCACCCACCATTGACCCAAACCCAGGCTCCCCAAGCTTTACGAAGGCGGTGTCTTACACAAAGCCTAGTTTTGCGAGGGAAAGGGGGAGGCGCCCACCCCTACAGTTTGCAAAGGTGCGGCGCATGCCGGAGCGGAGTGCAGAGGACCTGCTTGAACTGTGTGTGGGAAATTATGACAACGCAATAGGTTGCTTCAGCAAATGAACCAACTTCAGGATTCATCAAAAAAAAACAGATAAAAATAATACACAAATGAATTAAAAATGTGTAAATATATATATATATATATATATGCTACCTACGCTCCTTTTTCTACTACGCAACAACCCGCTTGTTTGTCACACTTTAACACATTTGGGTTTGAAAGACAAAACAAATACACATGAGCTGAATGTACCTAGTTGTTCTCCACGGATCCGCCATGCACACATATTTGAAAAAACAATTCAACATGTACAAGGCATGAACAAATCACACACAAACGAGTGTAGCGAAAACATAAAATTCAACCAAGCATGCAAGGCAACACAAAACCAACAATACAACCAAGCAAACACACGCCACAGACACAATGAACGATCATTTGTCAAGCACGATCCATAAAATATCACATATACAACACACATACCACCAAACACACAACCAAACACACAACCTACACTTGCAAACAAACTACAACAAATAACGAAAGCTAAGATTAGTGGTTGTATTCGCAATTGTATTATGTTTGTACGATGTCTGTACTTTGAATGATTATAATATAGTGAACCTATCGTGCAGTGCCTTGACATTGCAATGCTCAGTACTACTTATACTGTAGCTGGTTATGTTACCCATTGCATATTCGTAACATGTGGAAAGATATGCAATGGGCCAAACCTTGACGAAGATCATCGCTCCGCCGATGTAGTTCAGCAGCTGGGCGATGCCTTGCAAGAATCAAGTGCTGTAGAGATGACCATATATTGAAACCCATATGAACATAACAAAAAATTAACATGACGATGTGAACGTGAAATCGCATGAATTTAATATGTGTTTGCATGTTATGGACATGCTGCATGGTAATCACAATGTCATGCAGCTGGCTTCATACTAGTTTAATATGCTTAAGCATCTGCATCCGCAAATTCTCGGGTCGAGCTTTGGCAATTGATGCCTGTAGAGGCTGCCCGGGAAAAGCTTTCGCCCAGCTCCATGCTGATGGTGTCAATGATGGCTACGCGGAAGGTAACGACATGCTTCATTTGCACATCGAAGCTCATGTGTGAAAATCCCAACGACTCAACAATCATTTTGAGAGCTGGAGGGTCCTCCAAGTTCTTCAAGCAGGTGGCCAAGCTGGACATGAATCGCACATGATGCATGGAACCAGATGTGGTGAAGAGGGTCCTCATTTTCGGAGCAGCCTCAAAAATCGATGAAAAAATAGTCTGTGCCACCATTTCTGGAGACTCTTCCGCCGCAAGGAAAGCTGCCCATGCCTGCGCAGCGGATCGTGCAGTGCTAATATCCAGGTTGAGCTCCTCCAAGCTGTGGATGTTAATATCCTCATCCTCTTCTGCCGTCTGCCCCCCCGTCCCTGCCGGGGAAGAGCCTGCAAGCGCTGCACTTCCAATAAAAGATGATTTTTCGGGGCTGGCTGATTCAGCATCCACCGCAACCCCCACACCTTCCTTGTTTCCAACTGTTGGCAGTACAGCGTCACGACATTGCGCAAAGATCCGATCACTCTGCAAGACGTCCACGGCTGACAAAACTAGTTCCTGGCCGGGAGCTCTCGGCAGAGCAAAGGCGCCTTGTAAAAGTGGTAGGAGTTCCAAGCTAAGCCCATTGATCAACTTTGGTCCCACTTGCATGTGAGGCCAGCTCGCACCATCAAATGCTTCGACAAGGATGCTGCGGACCAAAGAGCAAAGATGCTTGCGCTCTTTTTTGCTCCTCACATGCTGGGCGATCTCAGGGTCTCGGTGCCCGACCTCGGTAAGGAGAAGGTCCACGGTGGCATTCAATGCACTTTCGCCACTTAGCACGTCGGGCAGCTGCAATCCACCCATGTGAGATGCTGATGTAGCGCCCTTCCTGCCTTTGATCTAATTTTCACCCAATTTTATGAACCACACGGGAAAGATAACAAAACCTTTTCTGCGGCCAAACACACATGTGTAAATATATTTCAGACTTTCGATCGGAATCATGCGACCCATACCGTTTTAGCTGTGTGTCACACTTTAGTAATTTGCTTGTCCTATTTTCGAACTTTGGGAGCTTGGAGCAATCAACGAACTATGATACTAGATCTTTATATTGTATAAAAGTGCTAAATTGTCAATAGTTCTGCCATTTATTACCATTCCTGTCACTACAGTAACGGAATAGAATCAGCTATGATTATTGAAATACTATGGAAACGGAAACCCATGTGGAACGGACTTCCACCGGAAATGAACAGTCATAAATATTGATCTAGCCAGTCACTGATTACAATATACTACAACACAAATATACACTATTGCATTCGAACCAATTCCACACAACTCCCGCCCGGATCCAATGCGAATCGCCACCCATCCGAGAGTAGACCAACGAAACAATGCATCACAAATTACATTATACTATCTATTCGGCCTGGGATAAGAATCACCCTCCGACCCCCTTGGGATTGCGGAGGGGGGCATGGGTGGGCTTTGTCGGGGGGATGGGCAAGTGGAGTGGGGCTAGTTGTTGGGAGGTGGGTGACGTTGGTTGTGGGAGGTTACAGTTGTATGGGCTTGCTTGTGCTGGCGGGATGGGAGGCGCTGTCGGAGAACTTTGCGGAGGGTCTGAACTTTTCAGCAGCTTGTACGGCTTTGTTGGGGGGAGGGGAAGAATGGAATGAGGGCGTTGGACAAGTAGCCACTCCGCCTTCGATAATTATCTCATTAAATTTAGCATGTGGTGCTTAATTAATTATAGCAAGTCTCAAGGCCTTGAAAATGCCACCTCGGCCGTGCCTTCTCTCACCCCTGTGGCTGCCTTCTTCAACACCTAATCCATTGCGGGCCATGAGGAACGAGAGGCTACTACATGGGCGTTCCGCGAAGAGGGGCAAGACTTAAATGCTAAAGTCATTAGGGAAACCATATAATTAACCAGAAATGAGTCATATATCTATATATATATATATATATATAAAGAGAGAGAGAGAGAGAGAGAGTGATTTGTTCCTGTGTCTGATAAGTTGCAAATTCTGAAAATTCAAAAAGGCAACTCTCAAATCCCAAACAGAAACTTAATTATGTATGTAGTGACAGAAGAACCGCAAAGTGTGTTATGGCATCATGACTCTCACGATGTCCCCATGATCGAGTGACAATACATCAATTCATGAATTGGCCTTTGTTCCTCCAATACCAAGCTATAAGGGTAACCTGAGATCAGGTGTCGAGCACATGATAAGGGCCCGACCACAAGGCGGGTGTGGCCGGGCCCGAAAAAAAAGTGAGCCGAAACGCGACGGTGCGCAAGTCCAAAAAGGATCGGGCAAGGACTCACTCGTTTTTTGGGACAAGTTGCCAGTTCTGAACAACCAAGAGGGGCTACGCCACCACCCCAAGCAGAAGCTTAATTATATAAATACTAGAAAAAAGGTCACGAGGCACGTTTTGGCACCAAGACTCTCACCATGTCTCCATGATCGAGTGATGACAAGACATCAATTCCTGACCTGGGCACTTTGCACCTCCATCAACTAACACCCGGGAGTCCCCACCGGTCTATTACGGGCGGGACTTTCAGTGGACCCAGGCAGAGAACGTCTGACGAAGTTGCAAAGGCATTGATCTGCTAGGGAAATAAGCAAGCAACGTAGAATTCATTGCCGAGGGGTGCCGGTGGCAATGAATGTAGTGGTGCCCAAGCAGTCATTTGACTCGCCTCCAAGACCCTGCGATGTGTCAGCACTTAGCCACATCGCAAAGATGTGGCTGCACTAGAGAAGGAGTGTGAGGGGGGTTGCCGGGAGCGCCCGTTTCTGCATACATCATGACAACCGTCGCTATGCACAACTGTCATATAACATACACTTCTGGTTTGATGGTTATTGTTTATATGCATGTCTATTGTCATCATGGTGCTTGTGGTCATAGTCATGGTGTTTAGTGTCACATTGGTGGTGTTAATCTCCGGCAGGTTATAGGGTGTGTTGAAGTTGAACCTGGTAGTCGAGTTGTTGTGTTTTCTTCTCAGTATTCGTATCAACTGCTGAAGTTAGTTACGTTATCAAAATGATGTGATGCATTGTCGGTCCGGGCGATTTTTGGAATCTAACCACCCTCCTGAACACGATTTCCAATTTCTCAAAACAACAGATGGCATCGCAAGTATCAGCATCATTTTGTAGTACCGTCTATGCGAGCTCTCTCTTCCCAGTCTGTGGGACTGAGCGACAACGAGTGAGATGCAAGAACAAATACTTAAGTTATGCATGGAAAAGTTAGAGGAGGTGGAACCCTTGAGGATGTGCGAACCATAAACACAGAAAATCATCAAAACCTGTGTGAGACGAGTTTAGTATCTCTGCGATCTACTTCATACTTCGACTTTATCAAAGGTGTTCGATGCAACTGTCATGCCAACTCAGCCTCAGCGACCTCTTCCCAATCATGATAGGCCGAATCTTCCAGGCCCAGGGTCATACAAGGCATATAATTTTATTTTGTGATTCCCGAGATGGACACTTCTGTCGTCTCTGATGACCAAGAAAGACCCTTGTGGTAGACAGCAATGCTTGGCACTATGGCAAAGTGAACTGTAAGGCAGAAAGGCTTACGAACGATCATCACATTTTATGCACAGATCATACACACTAGTAGCGTTAAGAAGTCATGCAGAAAGTCAAAGTCAAGGGTTTTAACAGGAAAGGCCTCACAATAATCGGAAGATTTAGGATAGTGATTTGAACGGCTTTGTATGAGGTTGTATGAGTTTGGCTTGTTTGCATGAGTTTGGCTCTCGATTGTTATGAATGCAAGAACGCGAGTAATATTGTTGATGCAATTAACTATAGAGGGGGTTATCTTGTGCATTGCATGATTTGCTGTGTCAGCTTCTTGTAACCGATGGCCGGGAGCATTTCCATTGGATTCGGGCCAGAATTGCGTGAAGATGCTTGCAGAAATCCACAATGTCATGTTTGTTCGTGTAAGATATTTGAAATTGTGATTCAACAGATCGAGGATTCCTCCTTCTGCGTCCATGGTGGTGCCAGTCTGAGAACTGATGCATATTCATGACTGTTCATCTTGATGGCGGAACCATTACACAATTCGGTAGGGTGCTGCCCTTGCTATGCAATAGGTGTTGATGAGTGAATTCCACGAATCTGATCAGCTCCTCTTGCAAACGAACTTCAAATAACCAGAAACATCAACATATTTAGTCGTACGACCATACCTGGGAAAGAAGATATGTTGATTCGCCCGATATATTTTGCCTAGTGTTTGAGGCGACATGGGAAATAGTGATGGAGCATTCGAGTTTCAACCGTTTCATTGACCCTTTACAAATACTTGACATTCATGGACAAATCACTGCCACAATTTTGCCACACAAATTCAGAAATTGTTGACCACGACTTCCCATGGTGAGGGGTCCGCCTCTGTGGTCACTGTAAGTTGACCACCACAATGACGCCGTTTGCAATATGGATCAATGAGTTGGGCCTCACTTTAAACAGTCTCTGTTCCATCGAAATAGTTTTCGTATTTCGAATATAAGTCATTTGCGAAGAGGACGTTAATTTGTTTGCAGAGCTTACTGAATTCCAACATACTATACAGAAGGTGAATGCAATGATGTTATCATGTATTCTACCAAGACGTTCTGGCCCAATGTTTGAAACTGCCATCATATGTAGGTAGGCTTAGCCTTTACATCTGTGAATTTAATATGCGTGCAATGCAAGACGACAAAATCAGGGAGGTCGGCTGTAGAGGGCTCCATGAGTCTCTCTACAAGCCCGCCAGTAGTTTGATCAGCTTGAACACCTCTTTATCAATATGAGGAGTTCTGCGAATCCCCACCTCAATATCGTGAGCCTCAAGAAGTGTAGAATGCTCATGATGCGAGTGAGATGCTAATGCAAGCTGCGGCCCTGTGCGAAGACACTGGGGCGATGAGAAGGCTAGCTGGGAGGTTGGGGCGCCTCCTGGGCGCGACAACTTCAATGCTAGAAAGCATTGGCTTCTGTGCAGTCTGTGTCTGCTGCGGTGTCGTGAAACTTTCAGCGATGACCTCGGTGGCCATCGCCTGCGGGTCTGCATCAATCTTCAAGCTTGGCGCCTTTAGCCATGACGGCCCCAATAGAGTAATTTCTGTCGCCTGAGCAAGGGTACGGGCATTATTGGCATAGCGGCCATAGCCGCCAGAGAGGGCTAGCCTGTGGCTGCATGTTGAAGGTGCCTCTTCGCCATGGGGCTGCAGTGAAGTCGTAGGTCATCTCAGTCAAGGGTTTGCCGCACATGGTGAAGACAGGAAGGAGGTCTTGGTGGTGGTGTGGTAATATGCGACTATCATGCGCGGGTGGAATGTGTGAGGCGTCATCGCTTCCTTCACCGAATCCATAAGGAGCATTACTATTTGTGCCTGTAGGGATGAACGGCAATGCGCCCATGATGGAGTGTTCTCCAGCAATGTGCGTTTGCAAGAGGAGAGTGGAGGGGGACACTCCCTATCCCGGAAGGATTCCAGATCCGAATTGCTCGCACTCGCACACAGCATGGGGCAGTGAAGGGGGCGGCCAGTCATCTGCAGAGACAATACGTCGGAGGCCGGACTTACCCCAACAAAATTCTCTGGGGTGGTGCCTTGGAAGACGAAGCAAGCTGCTCCTGCGAAGGTGTTTTCTTTCGGCCCCGAGCCCATGTTGGTGCTTGGGTCGAATCTAACAATGCTGGCGATGATGGTTGCGGACTGCTCCTGCCCTCAAGAACTTTCTCGTGTAAGAGAGCAGATGTGCGTGGAGCGTCGTCCTGCTTAGAGGTCCACATTGGACATGTTAGCCCTAAGGGGGGCACACTGAGATCTGCTATTTTCCCTTGCTATGGAGAACTTTGGGTCCAAATCTGGCTACTATCGCCCAGTTGTGGCTACAATTCCCACCCAGCCACCCTCAACTAGCAAAAGTGATCGCCCCAGGCGGATATTTTTTCATAGTATATAGTATGCATGACATCACATCACACGTTATCATTGCAAAGTACTCGAGGGATGGCCCACTTTTCTGCGGCGACGAGTCATCGGGGAGTGATCGTGCAGAAAGAGAGTCACCGGAGGCGCAAGACATGAAATCGTCTTCATCGATGCGGGCACCTGGAGTATCATAAATTGCAGGCGCTTCATGTAGCGGGCATTATTAAGATTCTAAGGGAAGCCCGGTGGTTTGAAGCAACACCATCTTGCTTTCCAGCTCCAATGCACGCACGCACTTCCAATCACGACACAAATGGCGACGTCCACGATATCATTTTTGATGAAGACACTGTCCATATGGAAACTATGCATGGGAAATTATATGAGTGGCCTGTTGACTGAAACTGCAGCTCGGACCCCATGAACTAGTGCCGGTTTCATACAATGGATAATTTTATGAAGCAACACACAATGTGAATGTCCTCGTGTTCTTTTTGTCTGGCGTTGGGCCCTTCCATCTGATGACCTTTGCGGGCAAGTAATTCGACCAAGCTCGACAAATGGTCTCTACAGCATCCACATCATGTCCGGGTCTGCATCCCCAGTACCAAAGAGGCCCAGAAGGATGCTTTGGGAAGTAGCTTCCGAGTGCTAACTGTGTTTCTGAAACTTCTTACCCTCCTAAGGCAATACATTCAAATCCCTATGCAAAGCGACCAATAAATAAAACCTAGAGAAACGCCCTCTGAGTGGTTGTGGCAAGGGCATACAAGATGGGACACTGCATAGAAATTAGCAGAAAGGGTGTCTACGCATACATATTCCATGCCTCCGAGCAATACACGACGCAATTTCAGCCCTGTTGTGTTTTTGGGACAGATGCAGGTACCAGGGGACCACCCACTTTTGTCTTGATTCCAGCCTCACCTTTATGAATAACGTAACAACGGTGCTGCATTTTCACTGCTTATTACTATGCGAATGAAATTTCAAATAGGAGCAACACCTTTCAGTTATGACCTGCTTCCTGTGAAAACAAATTATCTTAACTACACAAGGGCTAGAAGTAGGCCATGATATCTGAAGGTAAAAGGCCATGGCGAATGCTTTCGTTGAGCATTCGAAGTTTTGTTTAAGTGTTGATTTGCAAATAGTGGTACAACATAGAAAATAACCCGGGAGAGGCAAGGATCCAAGAAGATTGTGACGCTGCTCTGCGGTTTGGGAGGGGAGAGGCTAGACAATGGCCGTGTGGACCTGTACGGTGCTTTGCATGTATGGCTTGCACTTTTCATGTATGATCTACCATGCACGCTTCTGGTTGCATTCGTTTGTGGTAATCCTTGATGGCTTACATGTAGCACTGACGGCTTATATCTACATGGACTTCTGCTTTCGTACAATCTGTTTTGTGATTGAACCCGTGTCACCAAGCCCTGAAGTTGTTCAACCATGGTTTGTCTGCATTCGAAGATAGAATACGATGCGGAATTTCATACACTTCTTACATGGGTTGCCACGGCCAAAGTAGTTGCTGTTCAAATGTGTTGGCCTCCGAAGCCAATACCATTCCCAGATGTTATAATTTGATTGACCACACAGGGGATTGCGGCTGAAGACCGCGGCTCACGGATCTGGCCATGGCATTCCAATATTACATGGGATTGGTGCCATTCTGTTCTTATTTGGCCGTGGAGGCTAGCAAACTCTCTGATATGAAGCAGATTGTTTTACTCACGTCATCGTGGGCCCCAGCGCGTGGACATGGGGGTCTGAGCACCAGTTTCAGAAAGCGTGTCCGCGGGCAACCGCCTGATAATTGTGGGAAGCTTGATTTTGTGCGCAAGCGCTATACATCCGACCCATTTGTTCGGAAAGAAGGGTCATCAAATTCCAAAGAAGCTCCCCGAAGCAGTCCAAGGAGCCCGAAAAAGCCAATGGCATCCCAAAGGAGCTGTGCGTGTGGACATGGAATATGAGCAGCAATTCCTGACACCGTTCCGAGCTTGAGAGGGTGGGAAGTCGCGCAACCAACCTCTAAACTCCCGACCAACCGCCCAAGCGGCACACAAGTACTAAAATAATTACATAACTCCTTTGGCCTTGAAAGCCCAATGATTGTTCGTTAAGGAGCGAATAAGATTGTATGGTTTACACAAACCTGGCCACTCAAAGCTCTGCAGACTCATCTCATCGAATCTCTGCTCTTGAGCATACCGTGCAGAGACCGCAGACCTCGCCAAATTGGTGGAGTGCAATACACAGGGCCTACATGGTTTGGTTGAGCCACGAGGCCGCATAGGTTTAATACACACATTCGGTGCTCGAATGCAATAACAACTATGGGCACCTTTCACTGTTTTGTTTGAGCATTATGTTGATGCTTTAATCGCCACTACTTCACTGTCGATCAGGGCCTTGGTTGTCGAGTTGTTATTTGTCTTGGCTTCGGAGGGGCCCTGTGTCTGGTACTGACAGTCAGCCCCTTGTAAGGCCGCAGTTCGTGTGTCATTTATTTTGGCACGGGTGATCCCAAGAGCAGTTCCCCGGTACATGGTTTAATTAATGTTTGAAGAATGCCCGAACACACATGGAACCACACGCATGGTTCTTTTTCACGCATGCTGATTTCTAAGCATGTGAATTCATATATATATATATATATATAAATAAATAAATAAATGTATATGTATACATATATTTGCAGCGGCCAAGCGGCAGCGTCGAGGGTAAGCGACCGGGCGGTAGGCGGCGGCGGCTGCTCCTGCTCAGAAATGAAACTGGTCTGGTCGAATTTGATGACTTGTTGGTTTTGGCACATGTGTTGCTGTGCCAATTTGCTTTTCTTGTGTTTTCTTTCGGTGCAATCCACCACACCACACGTGGACATATTTATGCTAAACTATGTGACAAGTTCGATGTTGGTAGCTGAAAGACTAACTATAAACACCATCACGGAAAGGCTTCCATGTTTGATAAGTTACGCCCATAAGTTAAAGCCCATGGGGCAATGCCTGTGGGCCGATTCCAACAAGGGCTGGTACCCTAACAAATAAAACCGTTTCATGGTTTCCTGCCCAATTACAAGTCTCTTGACGGATACACTTTAGCATTCAGACAACTACATGCGAACATGTATACATATATATATGTACATATATATATATATTTGTCTAACAACTATATAAATATATATATATATATATATATATATATATATATAAAAATGTATAGGTTGACATATTAGATTAACAACAATATAAATGTATACAGTATCTAGATTACATCTGCATATCACTTGCATAACTTCTGAAATGTCTTTTCACCCTACACGAAATATTATCATTTGATTGTCCTGGAGTCTTAATGTGTTGTCTACACGATCCTGGTCAATCAGAGCTGTGCAGACTCATCGCATCGGAGCACTGCTTCTCAACAATTGTGTAACATGTTAGCGACTAGCTTGCATTTGTGGATGGGATTGAAAAGAGCATGCTTGGTTCTAGATCAGAAATTTCGAGCGGCAGATTGTAAGCATGTGCACTAAAGTGAATGAGCGAAATACCATCGCCATGGGGCGTGTTGAAGACTGGCATTTGCAGAAGTTACAAATACAATAGAGCACTGCAGGGCCCCCGGGGCATTTTTTGGGGAATACCGCGAGCCCTCTAAGACCCCATCAAATATGCGAAATAGACGTGTCCAGCCATGCTGATCTGCCATAAACTTTCTTATGTGTTGGTGCAAATCAATAGGGTCTGCATCATGTGAAGCTCACATTCACAACATGACTCCATTTGCTCATTGTCAGAGGACTGAATGCCAAGAGCGCTGACGGAGGCTGTGCTGAGGACAGGAGCGAGGGGATAAAGTAGCCTGTCTGGAATTTATTTGTAGCGCCCAAAGGCAATCAACGTTTTGTTTTCATGAGCTTGGCTCTTGACTTTGACTTCTTAGACCCTTGGCTCTCTCCCGAATCAGGGACCCCAGGCTGTCCTGGATTCCTGCTTAAGCGAAATCAGCAAGCCCAAAAATATAGATATAGCCAACTCAGGATCACATAGCATAGCCCAACTATAGTACAGGGGATAAGTATATGGCCAAGGGGAGAAGATCCGCAAGTTAGAACTTATCGAATGTGATACATATAAATATGTTGATTTGTTTTTGCTCTTCCACTCGCCGAGGCTCGCTGCACACGGACGAAAAAGCAAGTACAGACAAGCCTAGCCACACTCAGGGGTGCATCATATATAAATATATTGATATAAGGTGAGATTTATATGCGTTGTTACCGTTGTTCGCATGTGTTACCTTGTTTATACAGCTTGATTCAAGTGTTTATTCACTTGTTGTCAACGTTTCATTTGGCTTGGACGAGCCCTGTGCCAGACTTTGCTCACCTCAACCCTTGCAAGCCCACCGTTTGTGTGACGGCCCCGGGACTGTTTGCTTGCCGTCATACATGTGCGTTCTCGGAGTGTTTCTATTGCGAACCCATTATGTTTGCTCTCGCCCTGCACCCTGTCATAAGAGCTGGTATAAGCCAAAGACTGAGGTAATCATTCCAAAGATTGCATTACAAGTTGTTCCGTGCAACGTGCAATGCGGGTGCAGTCGCACGTGCCTGCAAGACGGGGATCCGATTTTGCGGTGAACACCAACTTTCAGCTCCACCACGCGGCGCCTGTACTCTTGCAAGCGCAAAGGTGTGAACATCAACACCAGTCACTGGGATATGGCAAACATTAGGCCCAAATATGGGCCCACAAACTGTCAAAGAAACTTTTACATGTGATGGACCAGATGGGGACCGAGAAGCGGAACCCAAATGTGACATAGGCGTATTCGCAGACCAAACTACCGACATCGCCAACCACACTATCGACCATCATGTGAGCTAGAATGTGAGTCGAAATCTTGAACAATTCCGTGACTATGTTTCTTGGTAAACGAGTTGCTGGTCAAATGTATGGAGACACATCGGGAAGCTTGTTCCCAACTATTTCGAACATAATTGTTTGTCCAGATTTTTGGAATACATCTAATATGGGTTCATGAGTAGATTCGGCAACAGGAAACCACCGGTGAGTAAATGTCGAACCTGAGAAGATGCGTCAAAACCGTTGCTATACTTGTACGCTTCGTTCGACGAAGAACTTGGAACAATGTTGCTACATGTTGCTACAGAGTGCTGACGCTTATTTTTTTACCGTTGTGTACCGTTTTGTGTGGCGCATGTTCCTGTGTTGTTATTGGTTTGCTGGCTCGGGTGGACCATGTTGTCCTGCCGAGCAAATTGCTCCGCCATAATTTGTTGACGTTTTATTCTAGTTGTGGCAGCCTCGGTATCCTTGTTTTGACTAAGGCCCCCTGCAAAGCCACGCCGATCAATATTATGCCATTCTATCAAACAATTTTCATTTGGCGCGATAGAACGGTTTCAGTTCTGAGAGCTCATTTTGCTGCGACTACCGTCGCCAAAGCGGTAATTTGCGCAGTACTTCGCTCCTGAGGCGACGGCCACAACAAGTGGCGAGGGTAAGGTGCAATACGCAGCGATTCAAGCATGAACACTCAAATCGCTGAGAGCGACAGACCCACATACACATGATAAATATGAAGTTCTTACAAAGAATACAATAAATACTGAAGGCATAAGGGCGGGCCACGCTGAAATCAGAAACCATGTAATTGCGAAAAACACTTAAAATCGGTGCACAAATCACGATAAGCTATCAACACACACACAATTTCACTTTCTCCATTCACTCTCCAGAGATGCACCTTCGTTGTTTGCACTTGAGGGATTTGGGGGACATCCATGACATATGCATAATGGCGCTTTCTTGCACATATAAATACAAGAGGTCCATTCCGTTGCAACGATTATCTCACACTGTCAGATCCAACCTCAAAAGAGCGCCTATATAAATTAATCCAAAATGAGCACACGTGAAACACATGCAACATGCAACTGAACATATGACTAAAATGCAATGTCACGCAACAAATCATAAAATGTACAATGCAATACTTGATACAATAATAAATACACTGCAAATACAACCGAACATACACCAACAAGTACAACGAACAACACACATAATAGTACAACAAATACATGAAATAAGATTATTGGCTGCGTTTCCGGAAGTATTTCCGAGCAATGTGTTATGTAGATGTCTTGACATGAAGAGTTCATGAGGTACCAACAAGATTCGTTTTCAGGATCCTTGCAACCCCGGAGGGATCATCCTGAGGCTGATGAGTGGCTTATGTTGCAGACAATTATATGCATGAGCAATAATTGATTTCAAAACCCGCTCAGGGATGGCCCGGAGACTATCCAATGACTTGTACAATGCAAACACACGACAGAAAATCATATAATATGGCATATCCCGTAACTAAGAACTTAGCCCTTTACCTTGGTAAGCTATATTTCAATGTCAGTTCCTTTGTTGGGTTTCTGAAGATAGTCAGAAGGGGATTTGCAGGTTCACTAGCCTCGCTGCATGCAGCTCCTGTTCCACAGAGTGCAGCTTCTGGAGCTGGGCATCAATGATTCCCTTGCGTGCGCAGGTCACAGACCCCATTTGCCATTCCCAGATGCTACCATTCACGGAAAGAGGATCCCCTTACCCCCCGGGTGCCGTGTTGAAGGTTGAGCCGCCTGCTGAGCAACTGCTGCGCAAATGAGCCAGCAGGGCCCAAGGTCTGCACTTTGGGAATTCACCCCGCTCTGCACAAGAAGAAAGTCGATTGCGTTCTTACATCATCATGCAAGGTCTTGGAGAATGCCCACAGGAACATGCATTCCATTTTAGCAATTCAGCGCCGACTTCTAGAGAAGTGAAAGAATCATCATATTCTTTGAGAAGGCTCCCCCAATACCACGATTCGGTACATCATGAAAACCATGAGTTGAACACTTTTTGTAATCATAAGTTCGCACATGTGTATGAATCACTTCATGCAATACCATGGTTTGAGTAAGGGTTGCGAAAACGATTCAGACAAGAACACGTAAGTGCACACTTTCCAAATCCCTGCATGTTGTGATACCACACCGCCGTCGCAACTTAATAAGGGATTCTCAGATAGTACCGTCTGATTTTAGGACCCGATCAACTCATGTTAAGACAACTCATGTTTGTTACAAAGATGTTGATGTATGGTGATTCATATCATACATACTGTGGTTTCGTGTTACCTTTTGTTGTCTGACAGTCGGGAGTATGTATATTGCGCCCGGCCGGGCTGAACTATGTGCAATCATGGTGCAGAACTGCATGTTCAGCTCGGCCATCATGTGCTGTCGTGCACATAACTCATTATCATTGTTGTTCATGCCGGGGGAGGGATCATTCCATGCTACCTCCGGGTGACACACTACATCTGCAATGAGTGTTGCTAAATTATTGGTGCCAAGCAGAGCACGGGACACAGGAACGGAGTACGTCTGAACCAACTCAGCCAAACAGAAAGAAGTATAAGAGGGCCAAGTTACCTCCAACATATTAAAACATAGTTTTGGGACACCATCTAAAATGTGGAACCCCAGAACACCATCCAAAATTGTTAGAACACCATCCCTGAACACGAACATAATTAAGCAGTGTCATCAAGCACTGCTCCAAGACACAAGCAATCATAAACAAATCCGAAAAAAACGAAATTGCAGAGGCACCACTTTGGATACTCCAGTCGATTGGTATCCCATGCACAGACATCAAACATAGCCACACACCCCGAAAATCTGGCCCTGCCTTGTAAAGTGTGTGAGGTAAGCGAAGGGGGAAGAAAGACGGAGGGAGGGAGACACGCATTTCATAATTTGGAGGTTTATAGGTTCTAGGTCTGAGGGCTCGTTGTTTGAGTGTGAGAGCAACGTTGCTCAAAAGTTCAAGAGCTCGTTGCTTGAGAATGTGACAATGTGCGAGTGAAGGGTGTGCTGCATGGTGGTATGGGGGATCAAGGGTTGCATGGTGTGAGGCTTCAGTGTGGTGGAAATGACGTAGAACGGTTTGGGTTGCAAGGAGTTGTTAGCCACTTGCAACAATGGTTGAGCCATTTGCAACACAAAACGACCAATCTGTGCCAACACATTAGTAATTTGTGAAAACATATTTGCAAATTTTGAATGCATTGTATTACTTGGACACTTTGAAAAATGCCACATGTGTTGGCAACCAAAATTTCACAGCAATTGGTCAACTACTGACAACATGGCAAAACGAACTATACTTGTATCTCGGACAAACAGTATGTAATTGGTCACATATACACACTCCTAAGTATTCACTATGATCAGTGCATACTGACCAGTGGTTATTGACTGTTGGATAATGACTCTTACGATTACTGAGACTATCGTGTATTGAGACAAAAACTAATAAAAATTGACTTTTTTTATGACTTGCCTAACTTGGGCAAGTCATACCTGAGGCTATTCTTTATAATTTGGGGAATTCACTTGTGTGCCACGACAAGGACCGCTGACGGAATAACATACGAACTCCATTTGTTGACTCTCTTATCATTTCAGAGTCACCTCCGGGAGCCCCCCAAAACGCAGACACCCAAAAAAACAATCCAATGCAAATTGGAAACGAGGAATAGGAACGACGGACTATGGGTACCATTTCTACTGAGTTGTGGCGCTCAACAGCAACACATGCGAAGCGATACCGTGCTCAATCGTGCCGAATCGTACAATGGTCCCTGATAGTGTCAAATAGTGCCGAATGAGTCGCGATATTGGTGCAGTTGTCCCGACTAGTGCCCACTACTTTTGAATAGTGCCGAATAGTGCAGAATAGAAATCAATAGTGACAAATAGTAGCTCACCGCACTCATGTAAATAGGACATATGCTTGCTAGAAAGCATGCCCCTAAAGGAGAATCTAAGGAATGAGTCCTGGAGCTGGAAACGACCCTATGGTATTGAAAGATTGCATTCGTCGTCGCATCTCCCCTGAAGAGCGAGCGGGCCTCATGAAGCTTCCTCTTTTCGAAGTAGACTTGGGCACGCTTCACGCTACAATTCCTCAGTTGTGGTGAGAGGATGGGCACATACATGGGCTAAAGTCGCAGACACCAGCGGAGAGGACATTTTGTATATTCTGTTTGCAAGCACGTAACAGACACATCCATTGACTCAAAATGACCGACCTTAAAGGTGCGGTATTTGTGTTACAAATTTGTTACAATAATGCGCGCTCCAATGCCATACTACATACTGATTTCCAGCAAGGTGCATAATGGAGCCGGCCGATATTGTGGCTGAACAATCATATAATACACATTTGCTATTTGTTGTCGCTCCTTCTCTCATTTTAGCTCTTACTACAACTAGCATAAAATCTGGGCACAACGTATGTGCCTCTGGCGCGACCACAGGCGACGCCTCTGGTGCGCCCACAGGCTACCGTGCAGTGGCGTTGTCCACGAGTCTGAGAGATGGAGTCCAAGAGGCCCGAAAGGGGCCGTGAGGACGGGAGGCCGTCTGCGCCCCCCTATGCATATGCCCAAAACCTTGAAAATCTGATCAAACCAATACGAAATCCGCAATGTTCATATAATTGGCTTATGTTTTGCATACCTTTGCAATATTTCTTGCATTTGGCTTTTTGGGGGGCATATAATACAGATCATATTAATGTTTTGGCCTGTTTCTTATATCTGACAACGCTCAATACAACAATTCTTGCAATCCAAGCTGTGACTACCTCTGCCTTCCCAATGCTAAGGCCCCGTCCAAGTACAACCCCTGTGCAAGGCTTCCTCTTCTTCGAAACGGCTTCGAGCCCGCATGAATTCGGCGGTTTTGACCTACAAGAACTATTTGAAAGGGCACACAATCGCG
>Ga0099797_100639_pt1 | contig 21900 bp, 17 predicted proteins | sample Uncmet_Sort48C_1_FD_89871 | JGI IMG/M metagenome (GOLD analysis project Ga0099797, IMG submission 89871) | Marine eukaryotic communities from CALCOFI LINE 67, Pacific Ocean - C012_Sort48C_1 | ecosystem: Environmental > Aquatic > Marine > Oceanic | place: Pacific Ocean: Monterey Bay | collected...
CGAGGAAAGGCTCTTTTAGAGTGCAGTACGCGCACCACCGGGTTTGAATAATTGTCTTGAAATCTCTAACTCAAACAAAGATTTGGTAGCGAGGATTGTCTCCTTCAGCATTCCATTGATGCCAGAAATTGCTTTTCTCTCAAAATAGATAGCGTCATAAAGTCAGTCGTCATAAGATGGTATTTGATTCCATCGAAAACCTGGCCAACGCCGATACGCACCATAAAGAATGTACGAAGCGTAACTACCTGGAAGGAAGCACAACGATCCTAAAGTGAGAAGAGCCCTTCCTCTTTCTCCATCGTAGTAAGTCAGTTCTCTAGCACCGTGAAGAATACAAATGGTCCCAGTGGCGAACAATGTTATTGCGGCCAAAATCGTTTTCCACGGACAAGGGCGGTGCCTTCCCCAAGGCGGCGCGTCGTGCTCCAACTCAAAATGAACTTTCATCATTCGAATGGTCTTCACAGTCACGATCCTATTAGGAAGTACTACAATCCTTCTTAGATCATATCCAGGCAAACTACCGTTCCGATGACCTGCTGAGTTTTTCAATTGTTGTGACCGTGAGAGAAATGAAATTTTTTTGTTTTTATTTTTTGAATCGAAATGCGTTTGGTTTTGGTAAATGTTTGTATATTTATCCTTATTAGTTCTACTGTATAATAACCATTTAGTACCCAATACTGGAATGGTTTAAGGACATAAAAAGTGAAATACAGAGGCTACAAGAAAATGCCCAGTGGCCCTCCTCAAAACAATCCCCCACTAATTTTTTCCCAATCGACATGTTCATACAGCGCAACACCAATTTCTAAAGCAATTAGAACGATGATTATAACTTCCAGCCTGTGCCCTTTTTTGTCAGACAAGACTTCAACAAAAAATTTCATGTTTTCCCTTATTAATTCTAACTTTGACTCCATGTTATTAAACCGGGTGCGTATTTCAAACTCATCTCGGAGGCCCTCCCAAATGGCATAATGCGCAGGAACATTCCATGCCGACTCCCCAGGACGAGCGCGATCCATTACTTTTAATTTTGTAATAACGTCCGTCAGTATAGTATTGTTCGTAGCGACTAAACGGTACAGTTCTCGCTTGGACACGTTAAAATCCCCTGTGCTCTGAATATTTGCATTCAATGATCGAAACATCTCCAGTAGTGAATCGACCTCCCGCTCGTGGTAATCTAAAGCAACACTTTGGCCGAGGACCCCAGCAACTACTTTAATAGTTTCGGGTTCTAATCTCCGCAGAACAAGCTTGTCACGGTTCAGAGTATGCGTTAGTGATAGGTCGGTGTCTTCTTTCAAAAGCATATCTTCCGACCGAGGGAGTTGGACCAAAGAGGAGCAAAACGGGCGCGCCGCTTGCAGACATCGAACCTGTTCGGCATTGTCAAGACGGAAAAATACTACTGCTCCATATTCAAAGAAAACAGCGTAACCAGGGTTTTTGTCTTTCAAGTTATCGATCGTCACAATGACAGAGTCTCTATGCAAAGAATAAGCTTCAGACCCGTATTCCTTTTGGAACAATCTAACGACATCAATTCGTCGAGCAACGAAATACGCATTTATAGTTGAGTCTGCCGATTGATGTGTTACATGATTTCGATTAATTTCTAAATTTTCAGTTGAGTGCCAATCCAAGATATTCGAGGACGGCGGCGGCGGAGGATTATCTTTTTGAGCCGAGAAACTTTTCGACGCCATCACCGACGGTCTACACGCCTTGTACTGCTTCGAGGCAGCACCAATAAATGTACCAAAAGTCACCGGAAGTTTGCTCCAGAAGAAGTTCAACCCGTACCGCGAAGCTGCCATATTATAACTTCAGGGCGCAAAACACGCGGAATTAAATACAGCTCGGGGATTTGGTTGACAAAATAACGTCAATTTTGTTTGCATTCTTCACTGAGTCATATGCTCCATTCACTGGTCTTCCCAATGTAGATGCTACAAGAAAATGCAAGCCAGCAGCAGCAAAACTGTCCAGTTAACCAAAACGTATCAATTGAAAAAAGAAAAGAGACTAAATTCTAAATTCGACCAACCTGCAGTGGTTCATTCTTTATCTACTACTACCCTAATCATAACCCTAGCCGCTAAATGATATTACGGGAAAGCGAAATCGCAAGAAAAATAATTTCGGGCTGTTCGAGCGACTGAAATCGGTAAAGAAATTTCCTCCACTCCGATCTACTCTTGCTCGTAAAACACAGTGTTCGGGGACAAGAAAAATAAGCCTGCAAGTCCAATGCAAAAGGCGCTTCATGAGCTCCGTAAAAGTTGCTATGAAGGTTTAGATAGATCATCTGCTTGACTTATGTACGAAGAATGAGTTTGCAAAGCAAAAAAGTATGTTCAGTGCTCAGAAAACTTTTGGAGCAACTGAATTCGTGGAAAATGCTCGAAATGCAGATGGAACAATCTCTGCAGATTGTCGTCCGTTTGCTCAATAGATTAAATCTACGTGAAAAAAAAGCAACAGCTGCCGAAAATCTGCTGATCGTCCCGGTAGTAGATGCTGGGGTTCAATTGGTTGGTCGGACTACCCCGATAGATTTTCAGGTCTTGAGCTTGAAAGATTTAGAGAGAAACTTTAGAAATTTTCGGCTTGAGTTTGGAAACTTACGGACCCTTATGACAAGTTGCCAAGAACTCGTGTTTCGGCTTCAGAATTTAGTGGACCCCTTTGAAGAGGCGCCTTCAACATTACAGAATGCAGAAGTCATAGCGTTGAAATCTCTGCATTTAGTGTCGCAGAGAATCGCCGAGGATTACTGGAGAAAATTCGATTTGATGCAAGGACTAAGTGGTTACGACTCAGCTCAAGTAGCGCAGCTTGCCGCCCAGTGGTCGAGTACTTCTTTAAACGATGCCTCAGAATGTCTGTGTGAAGATTTAGCGGCTACTAATTGGGCACCCTGATGATGGATGGCAATATTTATCTGGTAGTGTTCGCGGGCTAGTGACAAACAACAACATCTTTCATATCAAGTGTAATACTAGTACGAATATAATGAATGAATGACTACTGACTACTGACTGTATTACTGTATTACATTAATTATTGTTTAAAAATGTTAAAGCTTCTGAGCAAGACCCTGTTTTTTAATTATGTTTTTCTTGAATCTTGAATCTTGAAATATCTTAACGTAATAATTATATTCCTACAGAAGAATAAGCTCAAAATTTTACCTAAGTTATGATATGCACGATAGCCAATATACTATTTTTATGATATGCACGTGGTTACACAGTAGAATACTAAAACCGATTCTAAGGTGAACTAAACATAGATGAGACCCTGTCAGAGGGAAAGTCTGGTCACCAAGGTGACAATTGAACTCCTCACCGTGCAACACACGTTGATATTGAATGTTTTGGCGTGAGAATATGTTCTGGTAAGGCATTAAGAATGAGACAAAGTTCTCCTTGATTAAAAAGTTTTATAAGTTAGGCCTTCACAATCTCATTTTTTCTTCTTCCGTTCATTGTTCTGTTCTAGGATTTTATACAAAGCTCTCCACTCTTCAACTTTTGGATGATCTTTCATTCTTCTTAAGTTTTTTTTCATCACGTGTAAGTGCGATCCATGCAATTCAATGCAGGTGTCTGTCTTGCTCAGCGCTTCGTTCTTGATGCAGTCCATTGCAGACCACACTCGCTCTGCAATGGCCACTGACGTCGGAAAATTTTTCATGGCAACAAAAAGTGCTCCTAAGCCGTTCTTCGTCCACATAATCAATGATCTTGGTTGAGTTTGAACCAACTCACCCAGTGTTTTTGCTGAGTTAGCCAAAGCCGTGGGCCTTAAAGTTCTTTTCATGAGCTGACGGTCTCTTTTTCCACCTCTAAGGGGTATAGACATCCCTCGTTCGTCATTCATGGGATCTAATCTTGAAGTTTGGTTTTTGCGCTGCTCTCTTTCTGCAGATTTTTTCTTTCCATATTGTTTCACTGGATCAATATAGAAACTACTGTTTGCAGGCATCGCCGAATTGTTGGCAATCAAGGAAGCCATAGTAGTTACGCCAGCGAGTTGAACTTCTTCAGACTTCTCGTGGGCCCCAATCACTAAAAATATAGCCCGAACTATTCCAGCTTCAATGAGCAGGCCATGGTGTCTCTCGTCTATGGCCATGCCATTGATGGAATTAAGTCCACCCAGAACTAGGTCGACATCACTGACTTCAGCATACATAGATTTCACCACAAGTGATGGGCCATCAGATTGCGCAAGTTCATGTGCGCAGGAATCTATCTTGCTTACATAACCTAAAACACACCAAGCAGAACGAAGCATGGGAACATGCTCGAAATGATGCATTGCGTCTCCTTTAATAATCGCCACAAGGATTGCAACCCCGTTTTTCGCTGCAATTATTTTTGAATTTTTTTTTTGCTCCATCTGCATAACCACACCAAAGACTCAAGTGCTGCAGTATTCGTATCTGGTTCATTCCAGCATGACTGGCAAGTTTTTAGCAACGCTGAAATGACGCCCGACTTAACGAGCTGGTTACTGCAAGATTGCTTTGAAGCAAACTGTAAGAAGTGGCGACTAGTATCCTTTTGAATTTGGACATTACTGGGCTGGGCATGTATGGCTCTACAGAAGGAGCGCAAACTTTCCACGCGATGACTAAGGATATAAGCTAAAATCGAGAATATTACAGTCCCCTCATCAGCATTGTCTTTTATTTCAGACTGGTTGTGGACCGCAACGAGAGCGGAGTTAAAAAATACTGGAGCGCCCGAAGACTTGGGATCCGTGTCAATTTTATAAATCAGAGTATCCTGCTCAATACTATCGACCAATTGGATATCACTCTGTTTTGAGTGACTGTTCAAGGGAAAAGCAATTATTCTGATTATATCATTTTTTGACGGAAAATCCCACAAATGTTTCCTAGTCTCGACATTACCCCCCCTGTTGGGCATATTTTCATCTAATGTTTTTTTTTTTTTTTACAATTACAAAGTTCCGCTTTGTTTTTCGCGATGATTGAATGTCTTCGGACGTTTTTGTCATCTCGGATTCTGCTTTAATTTCTTCTTTAGGAATGAATTCGTTTCTTTCATCTTTCTCTGGCTGTGGCCGTTGACTTAATGTAGGCAGTAAAATAGGCATCGGGGCAAGCAACTCTTGTTCGCCAGAGAAGTGTTCGAAAGCAATTACAGTAAAGTTTAATGAATGGTTCGTCAAAAATAGAAAGTCTGGCCTCAGAGCCATGTTCAATGTCACTGTGTACGGATGGTTGTATTTCGCGTGTCGTACATGTTCCGGGGACGCGGAACCGTCTTCCAAGCAAAACTCAGCGTAAAGAGTGTTTGCCTTTTCGATACTGGGGACTACATTATTGGCTGTTAGCAAGCAGCGGTGTCCCATTAAATCAACGAGAAAAGCAGTACCGAAGACCTGTTTTTGATCGTTTGTGATCTTACACACGGCATTTCGTAACATTCTTAGAGAAACATTATTCATTTTTTTTTCGTTTGTTTCTGCTAACATTCTCATATCTTTATTTCTTTCACTATGACCTTGATACACGACGCCCATATCTACATCGTGACATAGGCGACCGTCTGTCTTCAGATCAAAATCTTCATACTGCAAGCTTGGTTGCCACGTATATATAGTGTGCGTCTCTAAGTGCCCACATACAAAGCAATTCATACAATCAAAAAAGTAACGCATTCGACTAGTACACCGTCCACAGAGAGGAGCATGGTAACACGAAGTGAGAGCAAAAGTTCGGATGGGACCTTTACAGGTAGCACAAAGTTTTCTTTGGTCACCATATTTCAAACTTACTTTGTGTGCCATGTTGTGCTTTCTTTCGCAATATATTTTTTCCCGCTGGTCAGCAGGGGCAAACTGCTCGTTGCCGTCAAATGTCGGTGGCAGAGGGACTCATTATTTACATCGAATCAGTTTGGCAAGACCGAACAGAAACATACAAACACACTCTGCTTCCTAGTATGTTGTATTTTGTACCAAGGTCCGGGAGGTTGTTCGTAACGTTCGCTGGGAATAATGGACATACATATGGACACCAAACTGCTAGACGATGCTCAATGCTGTGTCTATATTTTCGTGGCACCTGCTCTCCTGGCCCAATTCACATACATACACATACAGGGACTCAGCTGTCAGTAAAGAAACGAGCAAAAACAGACACAACACAAAATCGTGAATATTAGTACCACACTAGAATAGCATACCTAAACAACAATTATGAAGCAGCGAATCAAATACATTCGTTTCATTTATGTGCGAGACTGACGACTGAAGACACATTAATCCCTCGATTTCTGTCTGTCCCTTCGTAGAAAAAGGGGGACGGGCTAAACAAGAGCAAGTGTAACCAGCAGATTTACTGAATTATGTCTCTCTTCGGTAAAGATGCACGAAGTTTAATTCGGGAAGATGGTGCAACGCCATACTTAAAGCCTTGCTATGATCCCGGCCCTGGAGCTTACGATAACGAACAAATAACTCGCATGACTCATATTTTAAACTCTAAAAAATTGCGCCCTGGAGTTAAAAAAACCTCGTTTGGTGCAGCGACTAGAGCAGAAGGTCCTTGGTCTTATCTCCCTAGCCCGTGCAAACCGTCCCATATTGAGCCGGGCCCCACAACGTATTCTTCAGGCAATACGCCTATAAAAAGTAAAGCTTTGATCAACTATCACCAACTTTATGATAAAACCCTGACAGAAATGGAAAGTTTTCGTCAAGGGAAAGACTTATCTTCAATGAAAATCTCCTACAAAACAGCTTCAAAATATCAAAAACCCAAGGACATGACCGCGGAACGGTTCAAAACGGAGCCTGTGCAAATATATAAGTACTTATTAGGTCCAGGGTCGTACCCCGATAACGGTCAGTTTGGTACGGACTTGCCGACTTCACACTCGCTCCGCACAAAGTCGTTTTTCGGCGCAACCCCATCAGTCGGTCTTCTGGTCGGTACAAAAGATGGGAAAGAAGAATATCGTACTATTAATCACGAGTACAGTGGCCCGAAAGCTGAGGAAAGTACGCGAGACTACAATAGCATATACTCCCGGGTCTCAGTTTCCATGGAAAACGAGCGTTTGTGCATCGATAAAACAATAGTTGGACTTGATCTATGGAGAACCAAGAACAAGTTGAGAAGAGAAGCAAGAAAGGTACGAAGTCGCTTTAAAGCACTGGCACCTCATTTCGGTCGGGCTGTACGTTTTCCAGAAAAACCGCCGACCTCAACATACCCGGATAATCTACCTGGACCTGGCCAGTACACTGGAGAACAAAGAGCGAATTCATTGTCTTTCACCGACCCTGAGAAGAACACATCATCTTTTGTTGGGGAAGAACGGGACACCCTCAAAATGATGCAACGCTGCGGCAAAGCTTTTCCTGCAGACAATCCAGGATGTACATATAAGCCAAACTCTTCTTTGCATCTCCAAAGTTTTAATATTGATACATTTCGTCCAATGCCCTGCATTACTCACGAGAAACATACGAAAGGAAACAAAGAAATGAAATATGACATGGGTTCGCCGGTTATGATAAAAAATGGTCCGCACTGCCTTCCTATAGCAAGAGAAGGAAAAACATCTTTGGAAAACACGAAATGGTTCTCACGAAAATGTGCTCCTTCTTTACGTACAATCCAAGAAAAGTTCTTAATTAAGAAAGTGGCCTCGGTAAATTCGCCTACACTCATAAACCTAGCAAAATTGAAAAGTTCATTTTTCAATCCAACAAATAGTATCAAAGGTGGGCATTTGCCAGTGACGACAAAAATATTTGACTCTTAAAAGCCTATATAAAAAAAATGACGTGCACATCCTAGTCAGTATAAAAAAGGAAAAACAGGCTTCAAGAAAATCGAAATTTAACAAGGTCTTCATAGGAAACCTTAGCTTTTTAAACCATTTCGGTTGTCGTACCATTTGATATGTTAGTTTCTAGACCTTCGATTTATCTCTCATAGTTGGTTTTGTTGTGTTGACAGAATCTACTGGTGTATCGACAGATCTATCCTCTATTGTCCTCCCAAGTTCCTTTAGATCAAAAATTGGCACCACTGTTGGCCTTGTATTGTGGTAAGAACCGAGAGGTTCTCAAATGTGAGCGAAGATAACCGTTTTAGTTACAAGTGGGTGAATAGGGGCAATGGAAGGAGCGGTCGAGCCAGCCGTGTAAACAAACCAGGTAATTACAGCCTGCACAGCAAGAACAGTGAGACCATGCGACCAATCTTTGATTATCATGAATTCGGAAGGGGAGCAGATATGATATTATTTGAGAAATAGTGATAAGAAGGAATGTTCATGCTGCAGTTCATCTCAGGATGATTAATCAGTTTCAGGAAAGTGTTTATTTACGTAAATAACAGCCAATATACTATTTATATAATGGCTGTATTTTAATAATATAAACGACTGAACATGGCGACTAATATATATGGGTATAAAAAATTGGCCAGGAAATGTCCTAGACAAATCACATATAAGCATGATATGAAGATTTTATGTCAAGGTAGAGAAGACAATCCTGTACATACAGATGCTTTCAACATACTGATCAAAAATTTGAAGGAAAAAAATCCAATATGGGGTGGGACCACTCTTGATTGTGAACGTTCAGTTACAAAGGGCACTTTTTATGGAAAGAAAATAGCGATGGAGACCGCTTAAATTGATGTTTGAGACAGAAAACGTTTAACTAAATACATCCTTTATACTTATTTTTAATAACGTACTAGTACGTACGAAGACAAAACCATTCAATTAATTATATTTATTATGCATATAGTTAAATTAGAGAGACTTAAAAGATGTTTTGTTCAAATTGTTCACCAAAATTGTTCAAGCATTTGCCGCTCTGCTATAAATAGGGTTAAATCAATGATTGGTAAGAACGCTCTCCATCAATATTAATACGCCAAGATTCAATTTAAGCAGTGATTTCGAGACCAAGGGATTCTGGGAGAGTCTATTCTCTTTATGTCCTAATTTCTCAGCAGAAAAGTTCTTCCGTCGTTTGCTCGCAGCATTCGAACTACTTTTCATCGCTGTAACTTGTGCCTCGGCAACTTTGCCAATGTTTCTCCTGTCATCGAGAATTCGACGAACATTTTCTGGGGTGCACGAAATGATGTGTTCTAAAAGGCTCGCAATAATATCTTCACAAGCTGTGAATGACCACACAGGCAAAAGAAGCTGTGGTTCATATTGCATGTGTAAATAAACTAGTATCCTTGGAGTTAATCTCGAATAAATAGATTCCATCATTCTAATTTGCCCTAAAAGTTCCTTAAATTTGAGTGGTGGTGCAGGAAGTCCGTGGGAGAAATACAAGCAGCGAAACATTGTATTCATTTGTATCACATCCTCTTCGTCATTCTCAACTTTCAACCTCAGGACACGCGGGGACATCACCCGATTTAAAAGGTTTATTTCTTCATTATCGAGCAAAGCAAGAGCCCTTTCAGCCGTTGCAATCGATGGCGAGGTGTAATTGATTGCATGGGCCGCACATACGATACTATCCAATGAGCTTCTTGTTTCCTTGCTTAATGCCAACGATATAGCCTCTTGCAATTTGCTTTCTATCTCCAATTGTGCCAACCAAATATTATTCTCAAAAGTTTCTAACCCTAGTTCTTTTCCCGCAGTTAAAGACAGCAACAGCTGGGTCCGATTCACGTTTACAACCGCCTGTTCCGCTTGATCTTTAATCCAACCTCGAATATTATCTCTGTCGTATGGAAACAACTTAGCAGGAACGCAACCAAGAATTTTATTCATATTCGCGTTGCGATCGTTCAATGACGCTCCGGCACCAATTATATTCGACAATCCGGATGGGTCGCAGCCAAGAGACGCTGCTGTCACTGACTCACAGGCTTGCATACCTTGATACACCTTTTCGTCAGTCCCCAATTTACCTTCTCTACCATCACCCGGATTTTCGAAGACTCCGTGGTCCAAAATGTCCACATAGGTAGAGGGAAAGTACCCCCTCTTCCCATTCGCTTTAGAGCCAGCAACCCAAAATGGCTCAGTTTGAACATCATCACGCTGTTGTAATTTCACAGGAAGAACGACAACACTTTCCCCACGCGTTAAATCCAACGTATTTTCCGAAGGCGAAGAGTAGTCATATTTTACCCTTACAATGATTCCCGGCTTAAAGTCTGCCCGAAACCTCCGAGATTTCGATTGATCTTGCATGGAAAACAGAGTGCAACTAATCCTGGAGTAAGTTATGTGCGTAGGCTAATTCTGATCGATATTAGTGAGATTGAAATTCTGAAGACACTTTACTCGAACTGCCCGCAATATGTAATTGAAGACATATTTTCTGAAATTAAATTTTTGTAAGCTACCATCCATGCTACCATGTTACTGGTATAATATTATATAACCATATTACAGTACAGACTCGGTACTCTGTTTTTAATATCTATTCTTATTTCTTTCACGGTGTGTCACAGGAATTAGGCGTATCTATCAAATGAGGGCACGAAGATAAAATTTCAAAGATGCATCACTGGGGTGATCTTAATGATCCTCCAGCTTCACCTTGATACCGATGAAGCAAAATCAGCGCAAATAATTATATCTACGACGCACCATGGACGTCTATTTCCGTCGCATTATACTGAGCGCAAAGCGACAGTATGAGTTGCCACGGCCTACGAAAAGCAGGCCGTGCAGTGTGAACGACTCCAGCATTGCCAGACGAAAGGTAGTTCAAAATGTCAAACTAGCGAATCAAACCCATTGAAGCCATACGTGAAGCTAATGCAAGCTCATGCTCCCGAGCGATCCGCAATATTCTATGCCTAGACTTCTCCCGATCCTTCAAATATTTTTCCTGCAATCGACGCTTTTGGGCACGGCTTGTCCCCGAAGCTTCCATTGCTTGCCTTTCTACTTCTAATTCCCTTTCATATTTTAATAAAATTTTCATTGATTTCATCTGTCTGTTTCTCATTTCATCCAGATGAACCAATGATTCCACAAACTTGGTAGAAGTTGAAGACATCCCCATTGGCAACCCTTCAGAATGGATAGACTGATCGGAATATTTGGCGAATTCTTGATCAAAAAAACTCATTGGAATGGGTTGCGATAAATCCCGTTTTGAGAGATGTCCACGATTTACATGTTGTGCTTGTTTACCACGCTTCATTCTCGCCCGTTCACCTGCCTTAAACATGTGTATAGACTTTCGACATAATTCAGCGGGTGGTCTTCCCTTGCTGCGCTTTCCCACAGGCCTCCTTCCAAAAGAGGGCCGAGGTTCCTCTTGCTGAACAGACAGAAGTTCTTTTTCATTGTGCTTATTCCTATCATTCCTTTCGGCGTCATTTAAGTCAAAAATATCACTCGATATCAAGCATATTCGTTCCCCTGTCTCAGAATCAATGGCATATTTATGTAAATTTGCTGGCTCAGCATTGAGACTACGCTCCTTGATTTTTATAGAGGAGGATACTTTTTTCGCGCCCTTCGGAGTTGCATCCAGCTTTTCAAGTGGTAACTTGCCGCCACACTTATACAGGCCCACTTTTGGAAGATGACGGTCCGTGTTTGACAGTAGTTTCGCATGATTTGAAAGTGATTTTGTCAAGCTTTTCTCTCTAAAAAGCTCTTTCAGGTGAGCACGCTCTTTCGCATGCATGTCATTAATGAGGCGGGCTTTCTTTTTCATACCCTCTCTTTGACGCAGGAACTCTTCTGTTCTTCGTATTTTTGCAATAGAACGTTGACGGAGAAAGTTGGCTTTATTTTTCTCCCTCTCACGAAATAGTGCAATTTGCTTATCGCGCTCACTGACACGCTGCTTAAAATCATCTGCGCTACTCGCTATTGAAAATTGTGGCCATTCTTGTCCTTCAAACATATCCACAGTACTTTGGGGCTCACATTTGGCTGTGAAACTTTCTTCTTCGGCGTCAGGTATATCAGTAGGGACGGCAATCGGTTGAATGAGGTTCGCCATTACAAAAGGGTTATTTCTCCATTTGGCGCAAGAAAGCAACGACACGGAGAGGGAACAACGAATCGGTGCGCTGCCCGTAATGGGACAACTCTGCATACAGAGTAGAGCACTTTCTTCCTTAATTCTAATTCATCAGGTCGGTTTGCTTCGCAGAGCTTCAGTTTCAGTTGCCGGTTGCCGGTTGCCGGTTCGTTTAAATATTTTCTATTCTTCTTATAGTATATATATAAATATATAGATAGTATATTTTAAACGCTTCTTGCTTACGTAATTTCGACCTCTATCATGGATGGATTTCACCACCACATACAATGCTTTACATGTTTTTTCCTCGCTCGAAATCTCACCTCTCCGCCATCCAATCGTATATACGAACGACCGGATTATTATTGAATCAAAAATAAGTAACATTGGAACAGTTCGTTGCCAGGCGGGTTAAGGTTCAACTTTAAAGCCACGCGTTCGGATTTCATGAAGGGGACCGGATTCTCCTGAACTTAATATTACCGATAAAACATATGCTTTACCTTGCGCCCCCGTTTCTGCAGTAAGCGAAGAGTTAGGCGGCATATTATATGTTGAATGCAAGGAAAGACTGGGCAAGTTTCCCACGTATGACGTGTATGTTAAGTACCACTTTCGGAAGGACATCTTACCTTGCTCATCAAGTAAATCTTCTCGACTGACGATAACTCGACCAATGTACGGTACGGCTTGGATCTTTGATTGGAAGGACTCCCCAATACTGTTATTGCCGGTATTGTCTGCATCACCACTCTCGTCATTCAAGGAAGCAGGGGCATCCCATCGAATCGGTCGCGTCAAATACGAGTTTACGAAAGGATCGAGTTCGTCAAAATTTATTCGAAGCCTAAACGAACCTTTCCTGGGATTCGATAGAGTGATAATGTGAATTTCAGGGATATATACCGGTCGACTAAGGGAGCTAAGTGTACCCAATGGTAAGTTGATAACAACGGCGCGAAATGTTACAATACCACGTGTAATATCAATGTTGACATGATCTGTTGAATTAACATTCAGCTTTGCACAGAATAGAGGGCAACGTATATTATCTTCTTGATGAAGAAAGATAGAAATATTTTTTTCTTCATTGTAATGGATAACCGGTTTCTTGTTTTGGTCATCAGATGCTGTTGAGATGGATGCATAGAACAAACCTCTCAGGGCAGAAAAGTCCAACTTCAACTGGTTTATATTTGAAGATGGATATAATATATTGATTATATATTTATATCCGCCATAGAACAATGATTTTGAAACTCGAAGTTTTGCATTGCCATCAAAGAAACTTTGGATGTTGTGTTTCAATAATGATGCACTGTGGCCGTAATCGATGGAAAACGTTGAGTTATACGGCTTAATGACATTGAATATGCACCACTTAAAATAGAACTGTCTTCAAAATTGGTTAATGCGTACATGAGTATCGATGAGGACGTCACACCAGAATAGGCTTTATTCACTTTAATAGTTCTATTACCATCCAAAAGCTCTATGATAGTGAAATTTAGGCTTTTGAGTTGAATGTTCATCCCCGGTTTTACTAATTGAAATGGTTTTGAAGATGCTGTCTGTAGAATGTTCGAGCCTTTCGTTGCTTTCGCATGACCAACTTCTGGAGAACGGTAGAGACTGAACGATTCATTATATTGTTCCACAATTTCATTGAAACCAATGGGCCAGAAAGTTCCTCCCCCTCCTCTAACGAGATATGCATCAATGGCCGACCAATCTATGGATTTACATGATTTTCCGTCGCAAAGACCTGTATCAAAAACGCTGGACAAAGTAATTTCAGTCCACTGCGCATCAGAATTATATTTTACTGAATTCACAGTGTATTCTGATTCATATAGCTTAATGACATCATGTTTTTGTACAATATTCAAAGTTTGCAAATCTTCAGAGCAGTACACTGTCGAGCTGTTTAAAGTCGCACCGTACTTACCAGGCAGCTTGAGGGTTCTTCCCGATAAAGTGTACATGGTTGGAACTCGAAATATATCAACTTCTAACAGCGACTCTCCAAGGTAAATCGAGGATATTTCAATAGCAGATTTACGAACATTTTTGACTGTAAAGCGGCTACCACCACTTAATACAACCTTATCCCCTCGAAATAATTTTGATTGCAGCTTCACGGGACCATCCAATGTAATCACAGCTGTACCAGAATGCAGTGATGCAACACCAAACAACTTAAACATAAGCCCGGCAGATGTTTCAGCGTTTTGAGGGCCGAGTAAAATCTCATCCACTTTAGATCGCGAAGGGCGTGAAAATACGTAATTTTCGAAGACGAAATCTTTTGGATCACGGGATATCAAAATCCCTTTAAGTCCTTTTATAATACGTATAGTGCCATCCATTTTCAAAAACGGTCGGATAGACACGATTTGTTTCTCGACCGTATTAGTTCGACCTCGTTGTATGCATGGGTTGGAATAATGAGTTTTTAATGATGCAACTACCATGCCTGCTGATAGATTGATTTTTTCCCTACAAGAATTTCGAGCTTCGATTACTGCTTTCGTGGAAAATCGTTCATGGACACTATAAAATGCTTTCTCAGAATTTACATTTTTCACATAAACCATACTTTCGTTTGCCGTTGAAGTGATCTTTATATATGAAGTACCGAATGCATCAACCTCAATCAACCAGGATTTAGTTGACATCTGACGGACACCTACGTGTCCTGCTACCAAGGGATTATTTTCAAGTGCTTGCTTAAGGTCGGCGAGCGAGAAAGTGTTTGAAAGAGGTGTGGTTGTTGCCGAAGAATATGAGTCGGAAAGCACCAACGAGAAGTTCCAAACTGCTGAACTCGACTGATTGATATACAAAGTCGAGTGGGGCTTAGATAAATACGATGGATCATTTTGCAAGGCTATAGAAGCGATATGAGAACGTGGAGGATCCTCTGGATCTTCAATATAAATCAACGACCTTCTCTCATTTTCTGGAATGCCCCAACATTTTACCGGATTAAAATTCAAGCAAGTCGAGGCATTCGATTGGTTATGCAAGATAGCTTCAAGTAGACGAACTTCAATAACTTCCGGATCACGACATGCGTCGTCAAATATGGGGACCCCAAATGTCATCCGTGAGACCCCTTCTTCAAATTCTAGTGTACCATAAACAGCGGAATAATCAGCAGCTATATGGTCTTTTTTTCCATTTTTTGCAGTTGTTTCCATTTGATTGCAGGCATTCCAAGTTTTGTCATCGAGCCTCCCCAAAGATGGATTAAGGTTGCAAGATGCATAAATTATAGATACGTGGCCACTAGAACCACCTGTCCTAGTGACAGTCACCATAGCTAAACCTTCGTTTTCTCTCACGTTAATATTTGGGCGGGAAAACGCAAAAAATCCTGGTTGGTCACCATCATCTATGAGAGAAACGTTCATAGAGGAGTACAACTGCGAACCTGTTGTAAAATCACCAGTTCCCAAGTTTGCCCTTCCAGATAACTTCGACGTTCACAAGATCTGGAAGGATACGTACACGATCTCCCCTGCTAACATACTGTCTTAAATCAACCGCGGTAACGACGTAATTTGATCCAGGCAAAACTAGATGAGAATGTTTACCTGGTAGGCGAACGCGAATCCTTCGGACTGATGCATATTGGCGATCCCCATTGTAATCGCTACCCAGGAAAAACATAGAAGTGTTAAAGTTTTTATCATAATTATCACTCACAATCGAAGTGGTATCTAAATGTTCCATTTTTCACGAAGTGTTGTCCACTATTCGGAGTGTATCTCCTCGTCCAAGAAACTGACGAAGGTCTTTGGTGGAATAGACAACTGCAGATCCTTGCCTTACGATCAGGTTTCCTGGTAACCGAGCGGTCGGTTTACTTTCGGTCGAGTATGCAACTGATATGGAGCCACTGCAATAACCAAGAAGACTTTCGCTGCAAGTGCGAGTGACAGTGAGTTGTACCTGTTTCTGATTTTCATGCACAATCAAAGACGAGTGGGAAAACTGTAATATTCCCTCATTGATCGAGGAAACTTCATTGGAGAGAAAGCATAAGACTAACAGAATCTCCTGGAGAAAGTACATTGTTTTCATGAACTTGCAGATTCTTGAAGCACCTGTACACAAAAAAAGAACTTCTACATTCACGTTGGGATATGCTGTGGGGAGAAGTGCCCCCCCCCCAGGACATTCTGACCGTGATGGAAGCATACAAACCATAATGATGATAAAAAGTGTTTTGCATCTTCTGATATTGAATTACTCAACTATTTCTGTCACAGAGACACAGAACACAGAGACGACGATCGCAGAAGATTCGAAGAGTTACGAGTAGTAAGGAAATTTTGATCTATTTACTTACTTACATCCTGTCCAGCAAAACAGCATTGTCGTATCATTGGACCACGCACAAGATGATCTTTTTCATACCTCCTCGTATTGTAATTCACTTGTCACGTAATAACATTAACGAACTTCTTTTCGGGGTACAACAGGTCAAGTACAGTCCTTCCGAAAATGAATTTGTGTGCCCCGAGTGACAATGTCTCTGTTTGACCATACTTTAGTTTGATCATATAACTGGTGTCTTCAGGTTGTGGGCAGGCTCTCATTAAACTTCTTCCTTCACCAGCACCCAGAAGCATAATTATGGCGTCCTCTGATAGCCACGGAAAACCTTCGGAGGGTATGACTTGTCTATGCACATGGGATGATATAACTGAAGAAGAATATTGTGAGTACCAAACGGCACCGAGTATGGAATGGCACCCATGTTTGTACAGCGCTGAAGTTGTGGAGCAGCTGCTGGCGTCACAATTCCAAAATTATGTAGACAATGTCCAGAAATCAGATTGTGCAAAAGAACTGACAAGGCTGCTTACTTCAGGACCGCCTATATGGCTACATGATAAGCAAGCGCTTCCTTTGCCCGAAGGAGAGATGCACGTTGTAAATCTTTGGTTTTGCCGGGACAATCGCGAAGTGAGCGCGAAATTAAAAGGCGCCCTGGAAGGAGAAGAGAGAGAGGCACTGTGGAATAATTTGAAACAGTTTCTTGCACTTGCCAACGAAAAAAAAGGAAGTTGTTTCGGAGTAAGTAAAAACATCGCTGCAATCTTGAGCAATCTATCTGCAGGTGTAGCGGAGTCCGTCGGCCCGGACCTGTGGCAACTGCTTGGACTCTAAACATTTTCGGGGAAAGCATTTGCTTGCTTGTTACTGATTTACAAGAAGCAAACGCTCATTTATATACATATCATATTAGTTTTATATACAAAATGATTAAGTTGATCTTTGTGAGAAGCATATGTTAATTTATTGAAAACTAATATAATGGCTGTATTTAATTAAACTAAAAGATGTTTGTCACAAAAATCAACTTAGGCATTCTCTCCATCCCTATTATCCTCCATAAAGAGTATCCTTGCAGTTGAACCCCGACCATCAACTGACGTCCTATCCTATCCTAGCACTTCTTTTTCTTCTTTTTAAATCAGAGATAAGTGACTTAAAGAATTCTTTGTGTGCAGGATTGTTATCTCTACTTTCAAGTAAGGCCCTCATCGCAAGAGTATGGAATTTCTTTTCCTATACTTTCGGACATGTCTGTTACAATGGTTTAAATTCTGCAGCATATTCTGCGTGCTTGACTTTCTAACCGGTTTAGATTAATTTATGTTAATTTATTTAAATACAGCCACTATTATTGGTTTTATATATACAGATTTGTTGTGTGTAAAAAAGTAAAAAAAAAAATAGGCATATGATAATGGCTACAATTTTAACAGCATTGTTCGAAAGTACAAGAAAAGAAGGTCTTATAATGGCGAGATGACTAAGTTACTCGAAAATAGAGGTCGCTATCCTTCGTATACACATGGCGAATTCTTCAACTTGCTTATCTCTGAATTAAAAAACAAAAATAACTGTTTTGTAAATCACATGGATAAGGCGTCAGTTGATGGTCGGGGTTCAATTGCAAGAACACTCTATAGGGAGGATAATATGGATGGATGGAGAAAATGATTGAGTGAGTTGATTTTTGTGACAAAAATCTTTTTCAATTTAATTAAATACAGTCATTATATTTAGTTTAGCTATAATATTTTTTATCATGGCTGCTATATACGTATTTTTCTCGGTCTCCCTGTGACCAATTCCTCTCCTCATTCTGTTCACTTTTGGATGGTTCGTAGAGGTCCATCGACTTAGTTGTGTTAGAGTTGCCTTTTTTTGTACTCATTGCGCTAGTTCTATTATGATTACACTCGGATTCAGTTCTGTCGGATACCAATGAAGCTCACTCTAGGCTTTCTTCGCGCTTCGCGCGATTTTTACTGCGTTCTTTTCTCTCTTAGTTAGCGATTTCCCGACTTGTCAGTTTCCACTTCTGGAGACATCATGGCAGCAAGTTCAGAACTTACGATAAAAGAGGTTCGGTCCCACAATCACTGGTCCCTTGTTTAAACATTTGCTTATCGCCATGAGAACCCCTTCGATGAGTTTCAATTACGGCCGTGTTCTTCGACGTCCTAATCTACCTCGATTTAGGAGAGAGAGGCATCTCTGGTATCTCTGATCCGGGGGAGGGCTTTGGGCCTCGATGGTATACGGATACGGGCGGGGGTTGGCGTGGGTGGTGGCGTTTCCACCGGTTTCTCACTATCGTCCCCAGGCAGTTTTGCTCAGGCTCTCATTTACTTGAAATACGCAAATAAATTGCATTGCACCTGGAGGAAACGAATCACGAGCGAGAAAAAACAAATATATCATCAGCGGTCAAAAGTGCAGAGGACGAGCTACCCTATTGCAAGAAGCAACGAAAAGCTATTACCTAAACTCTGCAAATTACTCTGCATCCAAGTTATGGGCCATACGAATGAGCACAATAGCTTATCGATCAAAAAGTCATTACGCCCAATTTCAAATTTTCGACTTGAGGACATGCTGCATACTTTATTGTGAAAATATTTTATTTCTTTTTAAAGCTAAAGTGGCGAAAATATGTTTTCGCGCTCGGCTGTAAAGTTTGCCTCACATCTTTATGAAATTTCACTTCGTAATATTGTTTTCAATCTACGAATTGAACTATGTGATGACGATGGAAATTGTCGCTCTCAGAGACGGCGACACGTTCTACTGATAGATCATGGTGTGGAGATGTACAGCTCCTCCACCGCTTAATTTTACACACCTTCAACTTCACGCACCGCATTCTTTCCAGAAATATCCCCGCATTTCGCACCACTGATATGATGGGATCATTTCTCAAGAGCATCGCAGCTTGCCGTTGTGCTCGAATTATACTTGCAGCCATATTATATTTGCCTTCTTGAATTAACGAATATGCCATATGAATGCAGCTCTGAATAACCAATGGTGTATCGTGGAGATGACGAGCTAGCCAATATTGCGTTGCCGCCATTCTTTGCGCACAATCGATGTATCGACAAAGGAAAAAACCACCACCCAGAGTTGAAACATACGCAGTTGTCGTTAGCAGTTTTTGCTTTTGTCGTGCTAGATACAAAATCTTAATACCCCAAGAAATAAAATCCCCATGACACAATTGAACGCATCTCTGTATCATATGTATAAAATGCATACGCGAGTTAACCACAGCGACCACGTTTGAACCCTTGTCGAGGGCCCTGAAGTTTTCCTCACTTCCCCCTGGCGTAAAAATATCTTTCGCCATCCTCTAAAAGTTGGTTTCAGTGGAGTAAGTAGAGATAAACATATGGAATTTCCAAGGAGAACGGATGAAAGGCAATATCCTCACTGTAACTTTTAATATGCAGCCAGGCTGGGCACGTCTCTCACGCAAATCCTGCGGGGGAAATGCAATGATTCTTGGGTTCTAGTTGTTCTACAGTAAATGCAAATTTATTTCGTTCAGATGCCACATTTAGGTACTGTAGATGTGGAGATGATGTTCAATACGACAAAAGAGTATTATTATTATTTATCGAATCATAGGAATATTTTTTATAAGTTTTTATATATCAAATAACTCAAGCAGAAAACATGTGCCTGTCGTAGTTTAATACGTCAGAGAGTAATGCAGAGTCAAGAAGGCACGGCATTTTATACATATTTTCCAAAATATGACAACATCTTGTGACTTAAGCTATCGTGATCTTCATTCCTTCCAACTCTGACCAATATTTTTTGGGCACACCCGTAGCTTTTAATAACTCGATCTTCTCCTTCCGAATTTTCTCCAATTTATGCAGTTTCATAACCTTTTCTTGTCGAATGCGTTCAGCTTCTGCCATCCGACCTTCCTTTCCACGTTTTCGTAGCTCTTCGTTTTTCTCCATCTGGTCACGTAGCTCTTTGACATGCTGTCTTGCCTCAATCTTTTTGGCATCTTCAACAAGCTTCTCTTTCGCCATTTTTTCTTTTTGTTCCTGGACAACACGCCTGTGGTCGCGCTTTTGTCGCGCGGCTTCTTCAGCATTAGCAATTGCCTTGACACGGACCTGTTCTTCTCTAGCACGCATCAGAATCGCCAAATCTTTCTTTCGCTTCTCCATTTCAAACCTCAATTGTGCTCGTTCTTTCTTTTCTTGCTCCTGTTGATGACGTAGAGCGCGGCGTGCATCGTCTTCGGCCTGGTTATCCTGTGCCTTAGCTTGTGCATTTCGTACTCGTATTGTATCTTCTTCAATTCGCCGTTTTCGTTCAGCTTCTTCATCTTCTCGCTTTTTCGCTTTTCGTTCTTGTTCACGCATGTATTCTTGAATTCGCTCATTCTCTTGAATATCAAAGAGTTTTGCATCGCCACGAGCCTTGATAGCAGCTTCGTTTGCAGCAAGAACTTGATCAAGAAGAACTTTCCCTTCAGCACGTTTTTTTATGGCGTCCAATTTCTCTTTTTCCCTTCGTGCTGCGATTGCCGCCAACATTTGCTTTCCTTCCAACTCAAGAGCTTCGCGTTCCAACATTTTTCGCTTTTCTTTTGCAGCCTTTTGTGCAACAATAACCTTGGCATCTTCTTTCATACGTGCGCGCTTCTCTGCACGGACGCTTTCTTCCTTTTGCAAGGCTTTCAGACGTGAGATCTCTGCACGCAAGTCTAACAACCGGTTCTCCTCTTTCGCTTTTTCTGCTCGAAACCGTTTATCTTCCAACTGCTTATCACGAACAGCAACGCACTGTGCATACAGAACCATCCTGTTCATTTCTTTAACAGCATCTTCGTTCTCCTCCATTTGTTTACCGGCGGCACTAAGAAGGGCATTTGCTTCTGCTTCTTTTATAATCTCAATATCACTTTTCACACGATGCTTTTTCGCTTCTGCCTCTTTCTCGATCATACGCTTTTTACGGAGTTGAGCTTTCTGCATTTTTGCTTCACGCTCTAGACGAATCTTTTCTGCGCGTGCTTGTTTTTGAGTATACGTTTCAATCACACCCATCTTTTTTATGTTTGCTAATTCGCTTCTTGAGATGACGAGACCGTCGGAAGTGTCCTTTGCAACGGTTGCCCCCATTTTACGCCCGCTACTACTCCCAAACAAGGACTCGTCTACTGCAGACTTTGGCATCCTGGAAGGGAATTAATGTACACACAAAGTTACTGGTTTTACTTGATCTTGATAAGACACTCAAGTTGAACTCTTCTTAAATTTACTGGCTTAGCGACACTCGAATTGACGCACCCTCTCGTAGAAAGTAGTTATGGTAGTCAACAATGGCGTCAACTCACAAGAGACGAGAAAATACAGACGGTTGGTGTGTGAATTATTTACCTTCAAGCCAGCAGCAGCAGCAGAAGGGCATTTTTTTCGATTTGGCGTTTGCATTAGCCCAGAATAGCATCGTAAACACATGTGTTGAAGGAAGAAAGTATTC
>Ga0099797_100640_pt1 | contig 21887 bp, 9 predicted proteins | sample Uncmet_Sort48C_1_FD_89871 | JGI IMG/M metagenome (GOLD analysis project Ga0099797, IMG submission 89871) | Marine eukaryotic communities from CALCOFI LINE 67, Pacific Ocean - C012_Sort48C_1 | ecosystem: Environmental > Aquatic > Marine > Oceanic | place: Pacific Ocean: Monterey Bay | collected...
GTTACGAACGGCTTGCCAATGATGTCAGGAGGAAGCATACTTGCAAATTCAGTTCTTCAGTGCGCAACCAACATCATTAAGGAGCAGGCTATGCATAAGCAGAAAGAGGATGAAAGTATCAGACAACAACTCGAAAAAGAATTAAAAGAAGATTTGAATTTTTTTCCAGATTTGCACAAGGATATGAACATGGCGCTGGATTTTTTGGAAGGGGGAAAGTATAGACTTTTTGTTTTTCTACCATTAATCGTTGTTTGATCATTGATATCGTCGGGGGGAAGTAATAGAAGTATTAGAAAGAGAAATTTTAGAAACTTTTAGAAAGAGAAACTTGATCTCATTTAAAATTTTAGTTCCAATATATCAAAAAAAAAAAAAATCATAATGAAGTTGTCCAATTTGTCTCTAATGAAATTGTCTGTAATTGTCTTTAAAATCCCAGGTCCGGCACCGCGAAACTCATCGACTGGCTCTGGAGTGAAACTGCGCGTCGCAAAAAAAATTCTACGAATACTAACTTGACTCGGGCAAACCGTTGTAAGTCTTGGGCAGGAGTATTCGAACCGAGGATTGAGAAGACCAAGAAGACTTCTTCTATCGTTGCGCCGCCGAAGAGGCCTTTATCTGCCCCAGAAATGCTGAATCAGCAGCAGCTGATGTCCTCACGTAATCTTGATCCTAATTTGAAATCTTGGTCACAGACTCCAGTGAATCATCCAGTAAATCATCAAGGGAGCTATCACAGTAATGCAGTGAATGATATCAATGAATTTTGTAATCCACAACAATACTCTGATGTTCGCACCAACAATGAATTCTGTAATCCACAAGAATACTCTGATGTTCGCACCAACAATAATATGAATGATGCTGAAGCTCGCAAAGTTCGCACCAACAGATTGAATCAGTATTATATTGGTCTTAATCAGATCATGATCCCGGCCCTCATGTGTTTGGTTTTTCCTGAGCAATGTAAAAATCAGAAATTGGAAGGGAAGAGTTCTTCGAAATTGGATTTGGAAAAGGAAGAAGAAAAGGAAAACTTGGAAAAGAAAAAAAGTTTTGGAGTGGATCTCGTTTCTCTAATGAAAGGAGAAGTCTCTAAACCAACTGCAGCAGAACGAAAATTTCTCTTCACTTTGAATTTTTTGAAAGCTCATCTCACTGGCCGTCGTGTTACTACTGTAACTCGTCACAGTCAGAAATTTACTAAGTCGGAGTCCATTGTCGGAACTATCGGGGGCAGTACTGAAAATAATGGTCAAACTCACATACCAAGTACTGGAAATCATACCGCCGGATCTCTAACGAAATTTCGCGTGAAGCCTTTGAATCTACCAGAAATTCTATGCAAATGGTTCTCTCAGTTTTTGTCTGCCGACCTTTATGCGCCTCCGCAATCTGAGATTTGTTCGTCTTCCTCTTCTGAACCCGGTGCAGCACCGCCTACGGAACCGCCGGCGGAGATTGAAATTCATTCAAGACGGCTCATAATGAGTTTGTACCATTTTCTCGTTGAAAAGTGCGAGGGTTCTGTAGGATGTGCAGAAAATATTGGACAAAAAAAAACGGAAATACTGGACCAACTGATGTCTGTACTTCAACCTCTGGACACAAATGTCAAGACTATTGTAAGTCTTTGGTTGCAATTCTTCGCGGAAGGCGGTGAAGGTTTCTCCGACCAACAGGTGTGGCCTTTGGTATTCGAGAGAATGGAGTCTATGTCAATGTCACATTGAATGTGACTTGACATTGACTTGTTGATCATTGTGATCGACTGACACATGCATTATGTTGTGATCGACACATGCATTATGTTGTGATCGACACATGCATTATGATGTGATCGACTGACACAGGCATTATGTTGTGATCGACACAGGCATTATGCTGTGATCGACACAGGCATTATGCTGTGATCGACACATGAACTTGAGTTTGATTGAACAGAACAGGTGACGTCATACCGTTCAGGTGGGTAGCAATGGCTACTTAGTCGATTGTTTGAGACAATCTGTTCTGGATTGTTTGAGATGAATTGTTTAGTCGATTGTTTGAGACGAATTGTTTAGTCGATTGGTTGAGACAATCTGTTCTTTTGGGTTGCAGGAGACTACAGCTAAAAATAATAAATAATTTTAAGTCATGGTCACCAGTTACAACAGGTAATAATCTACAACAGCTAAGTTACGGTCATCAAATTTTAAATCAGCAATCGTTAAACCATCATGAAAGGTATTTCCTGGAATCCTATGACCCAAATCTTAACCATTTTCCATCTTTGAGTGTATGAGTTCATTAGTGTGTGTGTAAAAGTGTTTATCATTTCTCTCCCAGGGTCATTGTGTGTTTATTTTTCTCTGTAAAAGGATCTGTGTAAAACTTATTAGGTCCACATGAGTCATGATCAAGCTAAATGTCGTAGTCACGATCAGGAGTACAGCTCAGCTGCATACAAAAATCATTTCGTCGTAGCGTTATGATTCCTTTCTGCATTTAATGCATTAGAAGCATCCTTTCTGCAGCAGCATTAGGATCGTTGTCTTTCTGCATTAGGATCGTTGTCTTTCTGCATTAGGATCGTTGTCTTTCTGCATTAGAAGCGTTGTCTTTCTGCATTAGGATCGTTGTCTTTCTGCATTAGGATCGTTGCTTTTGGATACTATTGTGCAGCAATTGTCATTGAATTCAGACAGTCTGACAGACTGCCATTGTATTAAAAACGTACATAGATTCAAATTGATTGAGTCTGTCCGTCACGGACATCAAGATAGTTGACAAAAAAGCTTTTTGAAAAAACATAATGACTGTGTTCATCTGGACAGTTTTTCCCCCTTTCGTGTGTCATATTAATTTGTATCGAAGACGATATTGCGGTGGAGAGGGTTATAATTGTTGAGTGGAGAGAGACAAAAAAAAAGATGTTGAGTTGAGAGAGACAAAAAAGTTGAGTTGAGAGATCGTCAAGGCCGTTCTTGTATCAATTTGAAGCTCCGGATTTCAATTGCGATTGTAATTCTGATTTGCCTTCAACATTCTACGATTGAATTTGGGAAGAAATAAGTATCGTTGGCACAAAAAAAAGCAATGAGTCTCCCCATGTGGCAAAACACGGCTGCTGCGGTTTGCGCAAGTCTCAGTGCGTTTCCGTCTGCTTCTTCGTCGAGTGGTAGCGATGCGTCCAGCAATCACGGAAACTTCGCTGATTCACGCGGAAGCTTCGTTGATTCTGAAGCATTCGGGTCTCAAGAAGATACTTACCGAAGGCGAAAAGTCGAATCTAGACGAAAATTTCTCTCAGATTCTACTTTCTCAGAGTCATTGACAAAAAACTTTCTCAGAGTCAATCAGCCAGTCAAATGCGAGCTTGCGCCGGACCAGAAATTTCATGACCTTGTAAACACGCCGATTAAATATAGGGATGTCAAGCTCGGTTCTGGCAGACGCGTGGAGCCCGGTAAAATTTGTTGTATCCACTTTGAAGGCAAGTTTCTATCCGGTCGGAAATGGGAATCCACCTGGCAGCATGGTATCGAATATGTTTCTTTCGTGGCACGCATCCCACGCATAATGGGCCAGCCGCCAGTCGAGGACTGGCGCACGCAATTGCAAATCATGTACGATAGAGACGATATGATCTTGATTGGGAAAAACGTGAAAACCATCGAAGAAGAGATGGTGGAGCGTGCGGAAATCCGTCTGACGAAATACGAAGCAAAATATGGGAAGAAATACACGAAAGACGCGTGGGAATCGGAGGAATTCGCTGCAATGCAAGATAGCGATACGAAAGAAGCTTCCTCCATCGAAAATGGTGGTGTCGCCCGACAGCATGTGCATTCGCAGATCGACAGCGGAAAGTATAACTCGCATATTGACCTGAAAAATCCAAAAATTATCCAAGACATTCTGATGGATGACAATCTCGACTTGGATGAAGATGAGGCGAGGTCGGACGGCCGGAACAAGCAAATCCCCATTTTTATGGGCATGAAACCGGATAGGATACGATATTGGCTCGGTTTGGATGACGATGACAAATTCAAGCGCTGGAAACAGATCGGGAAAGCGATCCAAGCTCCGGTCTTAATGTTACAGAACGCCGAAACGTATAACACTCCAGACAGCGAAGATATAGGTGCGTATGCGTCCATAGCGGAATTCCAGCGCGATATCGAACGTGCGCGGGGACTGGAGAGTGGAGATGCTGGTCTAAGTCTTAAGCATGGCGACAGTGAAAAAGGTCAGAAATCGTCGTACAAAGCATTTTACGAACTGCAGACCGGCAAAACGATTGATGCGGAATTCATTGGAGAAAGCACAAACCGAGATTTGTCGACAATGCTCGAGCAAGAACGAAAAGAGGAAAAAGAAGCGAAGCTCCGTTCTGAGACGAGCGTTTTCATCCCTTCGCACATGTCCAAAGACACATTTTCATCAGAGGAAGAAAAGCTCGAATATTACAATCCTCTGATAAGCGGTGACTTTCCTGGTCTCGAGCAAGCTGTCGTCGGCATGCGCGAGGGGGGGAAGCGAGAAATTCTTATCCCGCCGCAAATGCAAAGAAAAAGTGCGAAAAAAACCGGAGAAGTAATGATTTACGAAGTGCAAGTTTTTCGGGTGACCGAACCGCATGTCAACGTCACAATGAAGAAAATGGAGTGGGGCAAAGAATATAGGGATGGCCTGCCAGGATATGAGAAGTGGCTACCGGAGATGTCGTGAGCACGCAGCCAGAAGCTATATTGATCTCAGGAGATGTCGTGAGCACACGATCAGAAGCTATAGATTCCGGAGATGTCGTGAGCACGCAATCAGAAGCTATACATTATCTTCAATGGCTACCGGAGATGTCGTGAGCACGCAGTCAGAAGCTATATTGATGATATCTCGTACCAAAAAACTCTAATTGATGAATCATGAATTCTTATGGACCTGTATTTGCAAAAATGTCATTGAACGAAAATAGCAGGGTCACTGGCATTTGCCTCGCTACACGAAGTTTGTATTTGCAAAGAAGACTCACAAATTGAAATTGCATGTGATGTCAGTGTAAAAAAAAAAGTTGAAGTTCGTTTTCGCGATAGAGTGATGCAACAAGACGCAGCAACATCTTGGAGAAGGAAATTATCGGTCCTCAACGTAGCAATTCCTGAATCTTCTCCAAGTTTGAATTTCACGAATCACGGATGTCCTTCTTTTAAAAACGGTTTTTTCGAATTTGAATCTTTTTCCAAAATGTTTTTCCACTATTTATCGAGTTTCTATTCGTCAATCATTGCGTTTATTTTTTGTCTGTTCCTTCACGATTTCTCAATCTCAATTCTGTTTTCCTTGACGTTGACATCATGCGAAGTGATTCCGGTTTTTGGCGAAGCTGCTGCTGATGCAGCTGTTGAAGCATCATCAAAAGATACATCAGCAGGAGTAAAACAAAAAGTAGTCAAACGTTCCCGTCGTACGATAATCTTCTCGTATGATGGACGATCTCTCGATGAAGCTCCCTTCCTGCAGGGCTTCCGCGAGGTTAACTCGGTTTACGCATTTAGGCATGGGTATGAATACCGCTTCCTCCTCCAATCGCGGTATGAGGAGGCGATGGCCCCCACCTGGATAAAAGTGTTCCTCGGATACGATTTGCTGGTTTCAGAATTTGGCGGCTGCGGACATCAAGCCGAAGCAGAACTCGAACATATCATCGGCGAAGACATGTATTACAGCCAAGTTAAAAAACGTGAAGCGATCATTCTCGACAAATCGCTTGCGCCCGGTTCGGAAGAGGTGAATAACAATGCCGATTTGTGCGATAACGATTTTCAGTTGATGTTTCTTGATTCCGATGCTGTTTGGCATGCACACGATGTGGAGCTCGAAGCTTTGTTTCCAATCGAAATGGAACCCAATGGTTGGGGTCTGGTGGCGGCACCGTCCGACTCTCACGGGATCAGCATCGTGGTGCCGCACACCAATGCGTGGATCATACGCGGCAGCAAGGGCCGTGAGATTCTGCGGAAGTGGAGAAAACAGTATTTGTATGTGCGGCATATGTGGAAACCGCTGTGGGATGAGCCACGGACGTGCTCGGGCGAATTGAAATGGGAATGCACAAATTACGTGAGGAACGCAACTGGGGAAACGGTGTTGACATCGCCGTGTGTGTATCCGTATCTGGGATATGATCCGCTGAGCTTGATGAGTTTGATTGCGGAGAGTGTTGTGGATGTTGATACTTCCGAAGAAAAACAAAGCGATAGTGAGCTCCTGCAGTTCAGCGGGTTCGAAATGCTCCCATGGTCCCGGTTGAACTCGAATTACCCATGGACTATGGGAATTCGACCGCTAGATAACGTGAAGAAGAAGGTTTTCGGAAGCACAGAGAAACTGTCAGAACAAAATAAATTGTCAGGACAAAACTCCACAGCAACTTCTGGTTCCTCTACTGTCAGCGACGCCGGGGCCGACCCCGAATCCATCACGGAAGACCAACTGAATTTGACGGCGAGTGGGTTTCTGACGGTCATGGCCAACACTCGAGAGTATACCGCCCCAGGCAACCGGTTTCTAACGATTGAGTTCGACAATGTGCATATGACTTTGGAACAGAACGAATTTTACGCTTATTTCCAGTGGTTGCGGAGGATGATTGCCGACCAGTATTCGTTGCTTTACAAAGTCATGGAGTTCCGCTGGGTCAACAATGCGCTGACAGAGCCGAGTTTGGACGACAAAATAAACAGGAAGCTTCAGGCGGGCGCAGTGATCGAGGGCGAGAGTAACACAGCGAGTTATACTTTTCACAGCAGTGGGGGTGGATCGGGATCTGATGAAGGTAGTGGTCATGATCACGCGAATCGCGCTGAGGAGGATAAAATCGTAGTTGAACAACGAGTCAGATATCAGGGAAATGCTCCCAGCACAACAGCGGGAAGCACAACAACAGAACAAAGTGTCAACCCGAAATCCTACTTCCGGGACATGTTCACGCGGTTATTTCAGGCTATCGAAGATTACCCGCAGTTCAGATACTGGGAAAAAGAGTCCTGGAAAGAAAAGGCGTTGCAAAATCGCATGTACGTGTCGACAACGTTCCGTGATACCGGCAGTGGGGAACATTTTGATATGCATATCGGATACAATGATCCCGTCTTGGAAGATGTGGCGACAAATCACCCATCAACCCTCGGTAGTGGGATCGCGAAAGACATCATCAGCACCAGCACGCCGGGATTTACGAGTGAAGCGCTGTCTTCGGAGGCGAAAGTTTCGGCTGCATTGAGTGAGATGCGGAATGGGCGATTAAAATTGGATGACAGGACGAAGAAAGCCGCGGTAATTTGGATTTTGACAAAACAATTTCCGAGATTAAGGAAATATTTCGAGGAAGATCAGCCGCTACTGACGGGGAAAACAGAATATGGCGAGCAAGTGGAGGAAGATGATGTGGTTGGTTTTTTAACAGATGATGCGAAAGGTGAAGCTGGTGCGAGAAATGATGGGGCTTATGGTGTGGACCCAGAGAAGCAACTGAACAACAACAAAAAAGCGATAAAGTCAGACTCCGACATCCATAGCCATGCAGATTACAAGGAGCATGCAAGCATGAAAATCGACGAGAGAGGAGAAATGGGAAACATGTATGTGAATTCAAACACACGACAGTCGGTGCTGCACGATTTGAATAAACAAATCCGGTCAAATTCGCGGTTACGTGAGCAGGGAATTGATGATGCTGCGGAGGGAGATAGTGGAGATGCTTCGGGAGGAGCTTCTGGAGAAGGTGGAGATCATGAAAGCCAGTCAGGCTCCGATGGAGGTTTTAGTGGAGGAGGTTCCAATGGTTCTTCCAAGCATGGTTCTTCCAAGAATAGGAAGAAAGACCTCTACCGTATTCACCCAGTATCCTGGACCCTGTGCTCCCATTTTCATTGGAAGAGTCGGAAACGCGAATCCGACGATTGTTTTGTTGTTAAAGAACGGCCATTAACCTACCTGTATTTCGCATATGATTACATGTGCCGGTTTTGGCCAAAGATCGACTTTCACACCCAGCCTTTCTGGCTCAGACGGGTCACCAAAATACGCGATAGGAAGGAAGCAATTCAGGAAGCGTTGTTATCTGCTCAGCCTCAGCGGGGACAGGAAAGTCACAGTGGAACTGTAGGAACCGAACAGAGCGATGAAATTCAAAAAGATTCAGAAAGTAGTATATTTCCCAATTCCACACATATCCAATGGGCGCAAGAATTGCAAATCGAGCCCTTCTATGAATTCGTGGCGCATCAATTACCTACATTAGAAGGCTGGAGCTACCGAAAAGTTCTCACAGAATTGAGAGACGTCACTGTGGAATCGCATCTGTATCCCCGCTGGCCAAGTTACCGAAAACTTTTTGCGCAGATCAAAAAGGTGTATCCTTCCACTGGCCCGCCTTTTGGGAGGAATCTAAGAAATCGGAATCCGGGATTCAATCCCAAGACAGGAATCTACGAATCCAATCCCGATGGAACTGCTAGGAATTGGGATTTACCACCTGCAGAAGCACTCCCAGAAAATGAACGGAAAGAATTGTTGAGTTTGGATGTGATATTGTTGCGGTATCCAAAACAGGTGGAGGGCGAAGGTGAGATGGCTACCGAATATCTGGATCGATATCTGGAGCAAGAAAGAATCAGGGATGCGCCAGTTATACGCGAAGATGGAAGCGGATCGATTATGCGATGATCGAAGATGGAAGCGGATCGATTATGCGATGATCTTTCTTGATGGTATCTTAGGAAGCGAATCGATTATGCGATGATCTTTCTTGATGGTATCACTCATGTATGTCGCATGAGTCGTCATAGGTATGACATGGGAACTATCGTGTTTTCATCCCTCATCATAGGTATGATATAGCATATGACATAGGACATGATGTAATGTAGAAAGATAGAGGGAGACGGAACTCAATTGCATGTAGCAACATACGCAGAATGCACAAAAGAACACAGAATTCGATACAGAGGAACGCAGAATGCTCATAAGAACACAGAGCTGAGTAACTCGTGCAAGTGACTCGCGGACGGTCGAATTCAATGCTGGCATTTGAAGTTGTCCGTATCGTGTTCGTATCGTTGAAAAGAGTCATTGTTGTTCGTTTTAGATTGTGGAGGATTGTGAGTCTCAGTTGTTGTGGTATTATCTGTGGTGTTCCTTGTCGTGGGTGCGAAATTGTATGAAGTGTTTACCGTCGAGAATGCGAAGTAATGCGATGTATCGAGGTTGTTGCCAGATTGTCGTCATCGGCAGCCATATAATTCTCACAATGTCATCGCCAATTATTGTTGCAGCAGGAAAATTAATTCGAATATTTCCGAGATTCCAGTCGTGCAGTCTGTTAGAAGCTGAAGCAAACAGTTATAATATAAGTTGAAGTAAACCGTAAACATTTCACAAAGTCACTTCTCTGAAATTATTTCAGAAATAGTAATACAAACAGCATCTGGATTCTGAATAAAAGCTCTGTAATTAGAAAAAAAGTCAGTGGTGGGAACTTGGATGATGGATTTTCAAAAACTCTGTAATCAGATCATTCCGATTCTGATTGCAATCTGATTTTGATTTACGAAAAAGCAATAAAAAAGCATTCTGATTGGCGTGGGTCGGAAGTATTAATTTTTTGTTGGAGTGCAAAAAAAAATAAATCTGATAAATCTAATACTTGAACCTTGGCAGATATTATCTCAGCACGTGTGAAAAGTTGACGAGACCGCGCTGAATTCGGAGTCCAAGACTCGAATATGTCTTCAGCCGTTGAGTCGACGGAGTCTGCGCAGGGACAAAAAACGGAGCAAAAAACGGAGCATGTGCAGGGACAATCCAGGAATATTATGGAAACTCAAAAACCGAGTCTCGAGTTCGACAACGCAACGATCGCCTGGGGTCGCAATGTGTTGCTATATTTGGCAACAGATTCCCTGTTTGTGTTGTACCACGACGCAGAAAGTCTGAATCGAAAAGACTCGTCTCGCAGAGGCGGTAGTCACCGTAACTCTTCGAGTGGTAGCAAGACTACCGCCAAGACTACTTCCAATGTGACCTCTGTAGCGGTAGTCCCTGTTGATGATGAGGGTAAAAAGACCGATGATCTGAAACTGACCAGTGAGAAGAGTGAGTACAACAAGATGACCAGTCAGAAGAGTGAGTTTATTGACAAGGCAGTGTCCTTGCAGTCTGAATCTCCCTCGGCCATGCTATTTGCCGAGTATTTCCCCAGACTCTATGCCGATACTTTTGGGGGATCGTTTCTGGCCAACTATCCAAGGTTTGCGCTTGGTCTAGCCTTAGTATCTATTGCTTTCGTGACGATTCTGAGCGATTTGGTTGTCTTAGCAGCAATCAGAGAAGAAAAGTTCGATCTACGATATGAGGGGTACGAGCCATATCATTACGAAGCTGAACATGATGACCTTGCGAGTCTCTTGGAGAGAAAAGAGAATGGTGGTGAAGGTGTTTTCTATTGCAGACCCTCACAAGTTTTTCTCGATACGGCGCTCAAAAGGTTTCCCGCGTCAATACATGATGCGAAACCGTTTACAGAGAAGGAACAAACAGAATTGGGACGCCGCTCTTTTTTTGAAGAACTTTTTTGGAAGAACGGGAAGAACTCCAAGAACTCCAGGCTTGGAAAAGTTTCCTATTCTGATGTCGCCACGCCGATCCTACCGGAAGAGTACGCATTCGTATTATTGGGTTGCTCAATGAAAGTTGGCGGGTGGGGTTGCAACCTTTTCGCATTTTTTTCTTCTTGGTTAGCCGATTGCTGCATTGTCTTTGTGGTAGTGTATATCCTCCATTTGATTCTGCAAGTCTACGAGCGAAAAACTAATGAAAGGGCGTCGAGATCTTTGGCATTGGGGCGAGAGTCTGATCAACTCAGAGAAGATTGGGGCGAGAGTATGATAATATATGAACCTCGAAAAGTTATTAAGTGGTGCTTTTGCGTCACAACAATTGCGCTCCTTATTCCACGCGTTTTCATCTCGTCTCTGCCCGCCATCGTGAGTATTTGCCTGTATGCTGCGCCTATCAGGCCTGTCATGGTAGCGGTACTGTTATTGTGGCGAAAACGTCTGGCCAGTGACATGTTTTATGAAGATGGGAGAAAGATCAGATTCCTTCGTTTTATACATTTTTTCTACAATTATTTTGTACATTTTGCGGTGGGTGGAATCGGTTATGCGTTTGCGCGTGATGATCCTCATCCGGAGCTCTCAGATGTGACAGCAGGATCTGTGGGCAACTCTCTCGGGACTCCGGCTGTGATACTGATGATTTTATTTTTGAGAGAAGAAAACAGAACCGACAACGGCAAGGTGGTTCCGCTCACAGATGAAGTACGTCGAAGCATCCGCGTTTCCTCAATAAGCGCAAAATCAATTTTGGGAGTCAAAAACTTGAAACCCGTTGCACTTATTTTCGGTTTGTTCTTTTTGGCGTGTTCTCCTGGGATTTTGACGACTGGCGCTGCTATGGGCTTTCCTGTACAAGCGCTCCAACTGCTCTATTGGCAAGGGTTTTGTGTTTTCGTTCTTACCATTATCTCGCGCTTTATAGATTGCGGTCTACGGGAATCGGAGCCAGTTTTTCAGTCCTTTGTGGTATTTCCCATCATGTTAACGGGGAATGTGTATGCTGGTATAATGGTTTTCCGTGCCAGGATTGACACTGCGGACTATTGGTTGGCGCTACTGGTCACCATCTGTTTCGAGTCGTTTCGTGACACCAAACTCTATTTCTGGACGGATTGGATTGCAAATTCCTGTTCTTCCTGTTGCAACAGGAAGAGTCAGACTGGGTCTGAAGATTCCGAAGAAAATAATAATTTAAAAAACAATGTCAAAGGTCCTCTCCCCACCAACGTCCTTACTTGTTATCAAGTCTGTTCTTGGAACATCATGTCGGGTATCACGGAAAGTTACGCAGGTTTGGTAGTTGGTGTCTTCGTGCTGACAGAGTTTCTGACTGGGAAAATCTTCGGCGGAAATTATGCAGGGACTGCAGTCATATTGGTCCATGAGATGAATAACGATGGCACTCCGACGTGGGACCGGTATCCAGAAGCAAACTATGATGCGAATATAGAAAACTTCCCAAACCCGGATGCTCCCCCGTATTATGACTTTATGCTTCCTTATGGTACGAGAAGTTCGGGCTCTGAGTCTGGTGATAACAGTAACGACACGCCAAACGTGAGGCTATCTGACGCCGAATTCTTCATCCGTTTCTTTGGTTTGTGTTTGTTTGGTACCATCGAACACATACAGACCTATTTCTGCAGAGAGTGGAACTTGCGGAAGTTGTCGGAAACCTTAGCCGAAAGTGAAGCCTTCGACCACATGTTTGAAGAAGTGTTCGCCCAAGAAGCGCCGAAGCATGTTACAAGGACGTCGATTCTGCGTGGTACCAGACCAGCAGATGCATCAACTCAACCTACAAAACAAGCATCCTCTGGCATCTTGGGAGGAGAGCCCAGTAGCTCGGGAAAAGGACATACTATTGCTCCTAGCAATCCGTTGGGAGAAAGACATACTGTTGCGCCTGATATTGAAGATTCAATAATAACAGAGATCGCGCTCACGAAAGAACAGAAGCTTGCTTTTACCCAAAAAGTCGTCGCCGAACTGTACTTGGCATGGAAATTTGGGCACTTCGGTTTACGTATAGCCCTAGGGGCAATGGGTATCTGGACAACAGCGACCTTACTTCCCTATTGTTCACGTGTTTTTTATGTATGAAGGTTCAAGGTAAAAAATATGAATCCCATTCAGTAATCTCTGCAGCCTGGACTCCTGCAGGGAGTCTATTCATCCCTGCCTGAGCCTGGACTCCTGCAGGCTTTTTTCTGAAAGTAAGACTGTTCGAATGAAAGAAGTAAGACTATTCGAATCCTGTGTCTACTTAGCGCTCTCATATGATGCCTGTGTCCAGTGCTCTCATATGATGCGTCTGAAGTTCAATGAACATTGGAGTTCAATGAGCATTGAATTTGAACATTGATCCACTCAGTGTTGAAACTTGTGTGACTATTGTCAGTGACTCGGTCTTCAATTTCAGACTACACAATTGTGGATATCTAATAATTATATTCGACTAGGACTTGTAAATTGTTGTCAGATCGAATTGTAAATTGTTGTCAGATTGACCGGCTAATGGCAACAGGGGGCGGCGCTAGTAAATTATTGAGTTCCGTAGTAAGGGTGTCAGTTGATTCCACAGTCCCTATGTCTCAATGACAATAATGTCAGATACCGTTCAGAGCCAGGCCTTTTGTCTGGATTATAATAATACAAATAGAGAACTTGAAATTTTGGAGCCTGCTGTTGCCTGCAGCTTTTTAACTTAATAATAAGTTTAAAATTAATAGAGAGCATTCTTTTTGAGGCTAGTCAGCCTATTAGATTTTGGGGCGCCGCTATAACTGTAGTCACTGGTCAGCCTATTAGATTTTGAGGTTAGTTAGCCGACTAAAAGTCAAATTGTCAAATTGAAACTCTGAGGTTAGTCAACCTATGAGTATTTAGAGAGGCTAGGTTAGTGACTTAGTCGGTTGCAGCCTTTTTAGATTCCGTTATCATTATGGCATTATCATTATGACCAATTGAAGTCTGAGTGACGTCATAACTGAGGTAGAATTTGCAAGTGGCAGCTGTCAGATTTGGGCTAGACTACAGCAATTATTGATAGCAACTAAGTTTCGGGCTGAGTCATCTGGTAGTATAATAATTGAAATTTGAAATAGCGTAGCTATTTAGCCTGGGCCAGGTTATCTAATTATTGAATCTGATTTATTCCTCACGCTCCAGTGGGTGCTGTTGTTTTCTGTTTATGGTTACAAGCCGGCGTGTGTCGATTTACAACTATAACTGTCAGTGTAATGCAATTTCAGGGCCGTTCATTGCCGTCCTCTTGGATTATTGTCACCGGCGTACGGTTAATATCATATTGTCACCCGCGGGCCGGACGTACGGTTAACTTATGATTATCAGTGTCACGATATGATAATCATAATGATTATGATGTCTACACTATTCAATTGTGACCTGTCGTGATAGATTTAAGCTCGTTAGATCTAAGATCATATTATATAGGGAAAGCCTAGGTCGTATGTTTTCGTAAGTATAATTATAATAAGTGAATTTGTCATGAATGATGATTGATCCGTTCAACAGTTTCAGCTTGAATTTCATGGCATGAAGTTAACTTGGCATGAAGTTGAATCAAGTTGAAATTCGAGTCCGTGCCAGTGCGGGGTTTAAGAATTTACGCCAGGAGACTGAGTCCGACCAATCTGAACAGGTCATGAAAATTATGTCAAGGAAGCCTATAATATATGGCAGCTGAGCTCTTCGGATACATTGACTGACTGACTGATTGATAACAGACCAGGGCGAACTTTCGTGATCATTCGCGTCGAAGTCATGCAAATCGCGGACCGACGAGTTGAAACTCAATGCTGGACTCTGGAGTGGTGTTAATAATTAATTTATATATTCACTTCAGATCCCAAAACGAAGATTTCGGAAGAATCTTCTGTTCGTATACTATCGTTCAGAAGATTCTTAGAGTTATCGTTGTCCGTATCGTTGAAAAAAGCCATCGTTGTCCGTATCGTTGAAAAAAGTCATCGTTGTCCATATCGTTGAAAAAAGTCATCGTTGTTTGTTTGAGAAACTGGTGGGATCCTTGTGAGTTGTTTATTATCGGCGGTGTTCCTTGTCGAGAGTGCGAAACTGTATGAAGTGTTTGCTGTCGAGAGTGCGAATTTGTGCGAGATCTGTCCCGGGGAAGATGTTGTCGGTCCGGATTGTCGTCATCAGCAGCCTTATAATTGAAGTTAAATTTTCTCACAATGTGACTGTCATCGCCAATTATAATTGTTGCAGCAGGAAAATGATATGAACTCGAGTATAATTTTCCCAGTCGTCCAGTTTGTTATAACCTGAAGTAAACAAGTTCAAGTCTCTGAAAAGTTAAAACAGCAATGATCTGAGTAAATTTAAAGCTCTCAGTGTAATAAAAAAATTTATATCTGTCGCAGATTATCTATGGCTGGACTTTCAAAAACTCTGTAAAACTTACTAATCACATCACTGATCAGTCCGCTTGACGAAAAACTTATTGACGCTGGTCGGACAAATAAAAAATCATTCTGATTGACGCGGGTCGGAATTTTTCGCTGGAGTGCAAAAAAAAAAATCTGATAAATCTAATGCTTGTGAGTAGATATCTGATAGATATCACCCCAACAAGTTGCAACTGTGAAAAGTTGACGAGACCGCGCTGAATTGAATTCGGAGTCCAAGACTCGAATATGTCCTCAAACGTTGAGTCAACGGAATCTGCGCAGGGACAAAGAACGGAATCTGCGCAGGGACAAAGAACGGAATCTGTGCAAGAACAATCCAAGAATGTAGAGACGCAACAATCAAGTCTCGAGTTCGACAGCGCAACGATTGCCTGGGGGCGCAATGTGTTGCTATATTTGGCAACAGATTCCCTGTTTGTGTTGTACCACGACTCGGAAAGATTCAGCGGGAATCGAAAAGATTCGCCACACAGAGGCGGTAGTCACCGTAACTCTTCGAGTGGTAGCGGCGCCGCCAAGAGCGCCGCCAGGACTACCATCGAGAAGTCTACGTCCAATGTAACCTCTGTAGCGGTCGTCCCTATCGATGATGAGTGTAAGAAGACCGATGATCCGAAACTGACCAGTCAGAAGAGTGAGTACAACAAGATGACCAGTCAGAAGAGTAAGTTTATTGACAAGGCAATGTCCTTGCAGTCTGAATCTCCTTCGGCCATGCTGTTTGCCGAGTATTTTCCCAAACTCTACGCCGATACTTTTGGGGGATCGTTTGTGGCCAACTATCCAAGATTTGTCCTGGGTCTAGCCTTGGTAGCCATTGCTTTCTTGAATGGTCTGAGCAATTTGGTTGTACTGGCCGAAATCAGAGAAAAGAAGTTCGATCTGCGATATGAGGGGTACGAGCCATACTATTACGAAGCTGAACATGATGACAACGTTGCGAATTTCTTGGAGAGAAAGGAGAACGGTGGTGATGGCGTTTCCTTTTGTAGGCCCTCGCAAGTTTTTCTCGATACGGCGCTCAAAAGGTTTCCCTCATCAATACATAATGTGAAACCATTTACGGAGAAAGAACAAACAGAATTGGGACGACGCTCGTTTTTTGAAGAACTTTTTTGGAAGAAAGGGCCCACGTTTTATTCTCATGTCGCCACGCCGATCCTGCCTTCCGAGTACCAGTGGGTAACGCTGAGCCTGGGTTGTGCGAAAATTGTCGGCGGATGGGGTTGCAAATTTTTGACACTTTGTACATATTGGATAATATATTGCTGCGGGGTTGTCTTTGCGGTACTGTATATCCTTCATTTGGTTCTGCAAGTGTACGAGCGAAAAACTAATGAAAGGGTGTCGAGATCTTTGGCATTGGGGCGAGAGTCTGATCAACTCGGAGAAGATTGGGGCGAGAGTATGATAATATATGAACCTCGAAAAGTTATTAAGTGGTGCGTTTTCGTCACAACACTTGTGAACAACATTCCACTCGTCTTCACGTCATTGTCCTTGCCTACCTGGGTAAGTTTGGCTTGCAGTCAAACCACTGCCCGGCCTGTTATGGTGGCGGTTCTGTTATTGTGGCGACGACGTCTGGTCAGTGACATGTTTTATGATGATGGGAGAAAGATCAGACTCCTTCGTTTTATGCATTTTTTCTTCGATTTTTTTGTACATTTGGTGGTGGCTGCGGCACTTTATGTAGTGGCGCATGATGATCCTCATCGGGAACTCTCAGATGTGACGTCAGCATCTGTGACCGAGCTTGTCGGGATTCCGTCGGTGATATTGATGTTTTTATTTTTGAGAGAAGAAAACAGAACCGACGGCAAGGTGGTTCCGCTCACAGATGAAGCACGTCGGAGCATCCGCGTTTCCTCAATGAGCGCAAAGTCAATTCCGGGAACCAAAAACGTGAAACCCGTTGCATTCATTTTCGGTTTGTTCTTTTTGATTTTGTCTCGTGGGATTTTGGCGACTGGTCCTGGCATATATTCTGCGTATTCACGGGCGGTCCAACTGCTCTATTGGCAATTTTTTTGTGTGCTCATTCTTACCCTTACCTCGCGTTTTCTGGATTGCGGTCTACGGCAAACGGAGCCAGTTTTTCAGGCCTTTTTGGTATTTCCCATCATGTTAACGGCGAATGTGTATGCTGGTGTAGTGGTTTTCCGTGCACGGATCGACACTGCGGATTACTGGACAGCGCTACTGGTCACCATCTGTTTCGAGTCGTTTCGTGACACCAAACTCTATTTCTGGACGGATTGGATTGCAAATTCATGTTCTTCCTGTTGCAACAGGAAGAGTCAGACTGGGTCTGAAGAATCAGACTCCGAAGAAAATAATAATTTAAAAAACAATGTCAAAGGTCCTCTCCCCACCAACGTCCTTACTTGTTATCAAATCTGTTCCTGGAACATCCAGTCGGGAATTACCGAAAGTTACGCAGGTTTGGTAGTCGGTGTCTTCGTGCTGACAGAGTTTTTGACTGGGAAAATTTTCGGCGGAAATTTTGCAGAAATTGCAGTCACGTTGGTCCATGAGGTGAATAATGATGGCGTTCCGACGTGGGACCGGTATCCAGAAGCAAACTACGATGCGAATATAGAAAATTTCCCAAGCCCCGATGTTCCCCCGTATTACGACTTTATACTTCCTTATGGTTCGAAAAGTTCGGGCTCTGAGTCTGGTGATAACAGTAACGACATGCCAAACGTGAGGTTATCCGACGCCGAATTCTTCATCCGTTTCTTTGGTTTGTGTTTTTTTGGTACCATCGAACACATACAGACCTATTTCTGCAGAAAGTGGAACTTGCAGAAGTTGTCGGAAACCTTGGCCGAAAGTGAAGCCTTCGACCACATGTTTGAAGAAGTGTTCGCCCAAGAAGCGCCGAAGCATGTTACAAGGACGTCGATTCTGCGTGGTACAACTAGACCAACAGCAGGAGCATCAACTCAACTTGGTACAGGAGGAGCATCCGACTCCTCCGGCAGAGGAATAATACAAACTGAGAGAAGAGATCCCAGTATTAATAGCGAGTCTGGAAAAAGACATACTGTTGCTCCTGGCACTCCGTTGGGAGACCATGCCGATAATATTGAAGATTCAATATTGATCAACCTCACGCAAGAACAGAAGCTTGCTTTTACCCAAAAAGTCGTAGCCGAACTGTACTTGTCATGGAAATTCGGGCACTTCGGTTTACGTATAGCCCTAGGGGCAATGGGAATCTCGACAGTAGCGACCTTACTTCCCTTTGCTTCACGTGTTTTTTATGTGTGATCAGACCCATGAGTGCGAACAAAAAAAGACACGAAGACAATCGTAAGGCCCGGGAATTGGAAAAAAGTCGAAAGACATTCCAGGACAAAAAGACACAAAAAAAATCAAAAAAATCAGAAAAGATCTTGTCATGGAGGTGAAAGAGAGCCAAAAAACAACATAAGTATTTCAGACACAAGAGATCTATGAAGTCTACATCACAATTTCGCGCGGAAGTAACTCCGCATAATTATATGGCCCACTCGGTTGGTGCCGCCGATATATGGCCCACTAGTGACTACACAAATCAATCATATGGCTCACTCGATTTGTACATATATGGCCCACTACATGGCTATATGGCCCACTCGATTTTCAGTGTTCAACTTATATGGCCCACTCGATTTCAGTGTTCAACTTATATGGCCCACTTGCCTATATTATAGAACTTGAAAGCTGAGTTGGAGTCTCTAAATTATAGAAAGCTTGTGCGACTCCAAAAAATAGAGTCAAAATAGAGTCTCTGTCAGTGTTAGAGAGTATTATCATTTGTGACTCTAGATCAACACTAATAGTTTCAATATAGAGAGCTCAGCGCGCTGCGCGCAGTCTTTTCGAAAATTATTCTTTTGGAGGTTAGTGAGCCTGGTCCTATCTAATAATGTAAAATTTTAAACTATTGAAGGTTGGTCCAATGATTCGCTGGAAGCTATAAAATTCTTAATGGAGAGCTGTTGGAAGCTATAATTTATGAAGGTCTCCTTCAGTGTTGATGTCGATACTCAGTATAGTATACCAACTTCCAAGTAACAAAGCCAGTTGGCAAAATAAAACTTGGAAGCGCTGCTAATAATATAATTGGGACCGTTGCTCGGCACAAATCAACTCTTATAAAATTTGAAAGCTCAGAAAGCTAGTCAGTAACCGATTGTCATTGTGGGCCAGTTGGTCCAGTAGAAATTATTTATAATAGCGTTGTGAATTTATAAAAGCGACGACTTGTCAGAAAGGTTAGCTGGTAATTTTAAGTTGGTCCAGATTCGGATTCCAAAGGATTCGGAAGAGTAATTATTCTTTTAAGTTGGTCCACCAGCCTAGCAGCAGTTTTAAAGTTTAAGGCTAGGAGCTCTAAGTGCTGAACTCCTAAGTACTGAGAGTCATAGTGATTATTATATATATGTGACTGTCCGTAAGTTTAACGGTTACGTTGGTCCAGACCAGATCGAGTGAATAACTTTAAAAGGAAAGCTTATTAAAAGCTATTTTTATCTTTGTCCGTATCGGTGAAAAGAGTCATCGTTGTCGGTATCGTTGGAAAAAGTTATCGTGGTGTTCGTTGTGGTGAGTGCGAAGTTGTGATAGTTTGTTGTGTTTATTGTCGTGAGCACGAAGTTGTGCGAGATCTGTACCGGGTGATATGTTGCCAGATTGTCGTCATCGGTTGTTATTGTAGTGTCATCGGCAATTGCAGCAAAAAACTAAACTAAAATATCTTCCAGTCGCTCAGTTTTGAGCTGAAGCAAGCATTTAACGTTACTTAAAGTCTCCAACTTAATGCCGATATAAACTGACGTTAATAATTAGCAGCTAATGATTGGGGCCGGTCCTACAGTGAAAACGACGCGAGCTGAGTAGAATCCTGATCCACCCCTACTGTCATACTGAAGGTTTCACGTTAACCACTAGGACGGTAGGTCTAGTGGTTAATAGCAGCTGAATAGTAATACTTTGCGTTACAAGCCAGCCAAAGGTGAGTAATTTCAAGTTTGTAAATTCAAACTGTACCTAAATCATTAAAAAATAAAAAGCGTCAAGATTTTCAAATGCAAGGAAATCGATCTGATTCGGATTGGCAAAAAAACAAGCAAAAATCAATCTGAAGGCGGAAGTCGAGAACAGAAAATATAAAAAAATAAACTCCAATTTACGACTTGGTGGATATTAAGTGTCTGAAAAAAAAAATTTCATTGACGATTTGGTGGATATCATCGCAAAAAAAAAAACAATCTATTGACGATTTGGCTGATATTATCTTATTTCGATAATCTAGACAATGGTTTCGGTGGAAAAAAACGCATCGGATTCGGAATCCAAGTCTGCGCACGTGGAAACCCCAAATATGGATTCCAAGGAAATGGAGAAAAAACAATGGGACTCCCCCAGTCTATTGAAATTTAGCAACGCTTCCAAGTTTTATTTTGCCAACTGGCCCACTTGGTATACTGGGTATCTATTATAATTTTGCCAACTGGTCCACTTGGCATGCCATACTATTCGACATCTTCTACATTCGAAGGAAACCGACCAACGGCCCTTCATTAGACCAACCTTCATATATTATAGGACCAGGTTGACTAACCAATCGATAACCAATCGAGTGTGTGGGCCCTATAATCATGTAGAGTTACTTCTCCACATATTAATCATGTGGCGTTACTTCTCCGCGAAGTTGTCATGTAGACTTCATAGATCTCTTCTGTAAAAGTTGTTCTGTAAAAGTTGTTTTTTGACTCTCTTTCACCTCTTTGACAGGTTCTTTTTTGACTTTCTTTCACGTCTTGGCCAAGTTCTTTTCGCACTCATGAGTCATACATAAAAAACACGTGAAGCAAAGGGAAGTATGCCCGCTGTTGCCAAGATTCCCAGTGCCCCCAAAGCTATTCGCAAACTTATGTGTCTGAATTTCCATGCCAAGCACACTTCTGCAGCGACTTCTTGGGTAAAAGCAAGCTTCTGTTCTTTCGTGAGGTTGATCTGTGTTGTTATTGAATCTTCAATATCAGTGCTGCAAGGCTCTCCTCCTAAGATTCCAGGGGATGCTCCTCCTTGGGTTGTTCCTCCTTGGGTTGTTCCTCCTTGGTTTGATCCATGTTGATTTGAAGTTTTAGCACGCCCTCCTCCTACGACTCCCGACGTTCCTCCTTGGGTTGATGCTACTGAGCCTTGGGCTGATGCTCCTCCTTGGTTTGATCCATGTTGATTTGAAGTTTTAGCACGCTCCCCTCCTACGACTCCCGATGTTCCTCCTTGGGTTGATGCTACTGAGCCTTGGGCTGATGCTCCTCCTTGGGTTGGTCCTTGTTGATTTGAAGTTTTAGCGCGCTCTCCTCCTACGACTCCTGATGTTCCTCCTTGGGTTGATGCTCCTCCTAGTCTGGGACCTGGAGTTGCAGTTCTTGTAACATACATCGGTGCTCCTTGGACGAAAACATCTTCAAAAATGTGGTCGAAGGCCTCACTTTCCGCCAATGTTTGCGACAGCTTCTGTAGGTTCCACTTTCTGCAGAAGTAGGTCTGTATATGTTCGACGATACCAAACAAACACAAACCAAAGAAACGGACGAAGAACTCTGCGTCGGATAACCTCACGGGGCTATGGCTGTTTTCAGAACTCGAACTTCTCGTACCATAAGGAAGGATAAAATCATAATATGGGGGAGCATTGGGGTTTGGAAATTGTAAACTACTTGGATCAGCGTTATTATAGTAGTTTGCTTCTGGA
>Ga0099797_100641_pt1 | contig 21881 bp, 21 predicted proteins | sample Uncmet_Sort48C_1_FD_89871 | JGI IMG/M metagenome (GOLD analysis project Ga0099797, IMG submission 89871) | Marine eukaryotic communities from CALCOFI LINE 67, Pacific Ocean - C012_Sort48C_1 | ecosystem: Environmental > Aquatic > Marine > Oceanic | place: Pacific Ocean: Monterey Bay | collected...
ATTATGGAATTAACAAATATCGTAAAATGATATATGATCCATTATTTACAAAGGGTACAAATGGAAATCATTTGCCAAATAAGAGTTTTAGATTTGATATTTATAGTGATATATTTTTTTTTAAAAATAGTAATAATGGTATAGCATTACCTATTGAATTTTTAAATTATCTATTTAATAATAAGATTCGAAAATCTAATTACTATATACCCGATTCAATTAGTAATATTATAATGCTAATTTGTAGAAATATATATGATAAAAATTATAAATGGGTAAATAAACATATACAAATAATTGATAATACTATTAAAATCATAGATAAAGAAAAATTTGATAAAATTGCAAATAATATTTTTAATGTAAATCAAAATATTTATAAACTCTTAATCGATAAAAATTATAAGCGTATTAAAAGACCAACAAAAATGCTTTTTTTGATAAGAAAAAATGGTTTACTAAGATATAATAATATAGTTGAATACACACGTACTACTCTTAATAATAATAATTATGTTATTGATGATGAAGGATTAATAATAATAAATAAAGATAAAATGTTAAAAGAGTTTTACTATGAAAAAATGAAAAACAAAAATATCAGTGAAGAAATAAAAAAGACAAATGATAATATGTGTTACTTTATAATAACAAATTATGTTGATTATAAACAATCTTCTCAACAAATTAAAAATAATTTAAGAAATATTTTTCCAAATAGTGAGAATATTTGTAGAAATTATATACATTCGTCAGATAATATAGATGAAGCATATAGAGAAATTGATATATTAAAAAGTAATACATTATCTTTCAAAAATATTGGTACATATTACAAATCGTGTGACATATAAATAAAAAATACAGTGTTAAAATATTGATATAATATATAATATATATATATATAATGAATATAGCAATAGTTACAAATTTTCACTATCATTTTGAATGTATCGGATTTTTGTTAGAATTATTATCAAAAGATAACAACATAGTTGTTCATTATAAAAATGATTTTTTTAAATACATAGATTATTTTGAAAAAATATATGACTTTAAAAAAGAAAATAATGGATGCAAAAATAAATTAGATAAATATGATTTATTAATAATGTTAAGTTCAAATGATGGTTGTTTTTACCAGGAAGCAAAAAACAAAACAATCGGTATTTTACATTTAGGTGGTAAAGGCTTAGAAAAAAATGTAATAAATTTTATTACATTATGGCCTTCTGTTAAGCCATATAATAATTTAGAATATGTGTATACATTACCAATATATAAAGGGTTAAAAAATAATCCAACAAATACAATAACATATGTTGGATATTTTGGAAAAGGTTATTATGATAATGATTTAATAAATTTTATTGAAAAAGCAAATTTTACTTTTAACTTTATAACTTATGGACACAATAAAAATGATATTGAAGACATGAAAAAACACCCTAATGTAAATCATATAAATCAAGGAATATCGGCAAATGAATTGATAGATATTATAAATACTTCAAAATTTTTACTATGTAGAAGATGGCCTTTCCAAAAAGATAATATTTTTAGTGGTATGATTGCACTAGGATTATCACATAATGTTCCTATGATTTTACAAAACAAAACAAATCGTGCTAATATACCATGTATATCTTTTAATCATGGTTATTCAACTGTAATAGACAAAGTAAATGATATAACAGATAACGATTATGCAAAATTAAAGGAAGAAATAAATAAATTTTGCAATCTAACAATCGAAAAAAATAAACTAAAGTTAAATAATTATATTAATAAAGTATTAAGTTAATAAATTAATAAGTTAATAAGTTAATAAGTTAATAAGTTAAATATTAATATAATTTATATAATATAAATGAGAAGTTACTCTTTAAAAGATAGTTTAGGTTGTCCAATTGACCACCGTTTAAATAAAATTTTTAATAAAGAAAATGGATTTTATATTGAACTAGGTGGTAATGATGGATTAAAACAAAGTAATACTGCATTGTTTGAATTTTCCAAAAATTGGACAGGAATATTAATAGAGCCATGCAAATCTGCTTTTGAAAAGTGTAAAATAAATAGACCAAAAAGTTCTTGTTATAATTATGCATGTGTTTCTAATGATTATCCAGAAGAGTTTGTATATGGTGATTTTGATACAGAGCATTTAATGGCTAGTGTAAATGCTGTTCGTAAAAGTGGAAAAGGTAGAGATATCAATACATTAACTAAGGTAAATGCAATAACATTAGAAAAAATTTTAGATAAAGAAAATATTGGGGAACAAAATATTAATATAGATTTTCTTTCATTAGATACTGAAGGTTATGAATTAAATATATTAAAGGGATTAAATTTAAATAAATACCGTCCTAAGTATATGTTAATAGAAGTGTATACTTATGATTATGAGAATATCATTTCATTTTTAAAAGAAAATAACTATAAATTACTTTGTAACTTTACAAATTATAGTAAAAAAACAAATCCTTGTTGGGATGGTACGCATAATGATTATTTGTTTATTGACAATCTATATGAATAGTATTATCTTTATTAATAAATTCTGTGTAAAACTTTGAATGCCAATCTTTACCAGCATATTTATTATAATAAACATTTGAAAAAAACTAAATATACCTATTATAAAGGATAACTACCACATGATAATACAACGTGTTTACACGTTGACCCAAACAATATATTATCTGTTTTTTCTAGATTTATAATTTTTAAATTATTATATTTACTTGTAAGAGTATTTATGATATTATTATTTATATCGTCAGATGATATATAAATATTATCAACACCATTTATGTGTTCTTGTATAATTTTTTCATAATATTCCAAGTATGGAAAATCTAGTACTTTAGTTTTGCAACATGATCTAAGCATTTCTGAATTTATTGCACGAATATGAATAAATGTATCATTATTATTATTATATCTATTTTTATATTTATTATTTGAAATAATTTCTTGACAAAGTTCATTTTTTGGATTATTAAAATATAAAACTATATGTGAAATAGTAGATGGTTCTTGACAAAAATTATTAGAAACTAAAATATAATTTTCATTATTATTTAACACAATATCATCTTCCTCTAATAATTTTTGTACATCTTTTTCAGCAATCCCTTTTGATTTATAATTATTATCGCTATCCACTATTTTTATAAATTTATTTAAATTTAACCCAAGTAAATAACTAGTCTGAAGATAACTGCGATTATTGAATAAAATTGGAATATTATATTTTTTTGATAATAAATAACATATTAAATATTTTATAATATGATTGCACATTTTACCTGGTTGATTCTTTGGAATACTTATCATTATTATTATATATATATAGAATAATAATAATAAAATTAATTGGAAAAATATTATTTTATAATTTAAATAGTTAAGTTAAATAGTTAAGTTAAATTTTATGCATAATATATGGCTTATTGTTATTTCTTTTCATATAGTCATAATAATATTGTGTCTCATCTTGAATTTGAAGTTGTTCCCATTTTTTGTTGATTGTAGTATAAAATAATGCAATTATTCCTTGATCATTCGTTCTACTTATTGGATATTTGTTTGCCAATTTAAATAAATCGTTGTATGTATTCTCATTTATAATATTTGTATCATATAACAATATTGTTGTTTGAAAATAATTAATATTAAGATTATATTCTTTTTCTAATTTTTTAAATAAATGATGATTGTTATCAAATTGAATTGATAATTTCCATTTACCTATATATGTAGGATATGCATCGTTATGTGCCAATAATTTATTTTTCTTTTTACTATCCAATATTGGTTGTATAGGACGTAATATATTTATTCCACAATCTAAATATAAAATATAATCCCACTGTTTTAAATAAATATCAAATAAATAAAATTTATGATATTGAAATATTTTACCAACCCAGTGTCCTGGTCGATTTAATGTTTTAAAATTATTAATAAATTCTTTATCAAATATTATATCTGGGAAACATTTAACTTTAATATTATATTTATTTTTAAGTTCAGATTCTTGTTTCTTTAAATCATCACCAATAATTAATAAAACTTCTCCATTGTATTGACCATTGGTTCTAAGTAAATGTAATGTATTTATAAATTTGGGTAAATACTTTTTATTGCAAACAAAAACAACGCATAAACTCATTTATATATATATATAAATTATAAATATATTTATATAATAATATTACATTATAATTAATACCCTCTTCTAAAACGTGCAATATAAACTCCTTTATTAATAGTTTCATTACTAAAAATATTATATTTTTTTGTTAATAAACTAAAAACAGATTGGTCATGACGATGTTCTTTGAATGAACCAACATTTGGCGCAATACTAGGAGAATCATCTATCATGTGATAATTGCATGATATATTATACCATTCTTTAACCAAATCTAGTGTTTCTTTACATTTTTTAAATAATATTGCAGAACTTTGTCGTTGATTTATTTTTAGTAAATTACTGTTTTCCATATTTAAATACTTTATTAGGTCCATTTTTGACCAGTCTTGTTCATTACATGTTAAACTTGCAATAATTAAATCAGTATCTACTATTTTAAACAAACGTTTTAATTCTTCTTTGTGACTATTCTGTAAAATACATCCAGAATCAGCATATAATAATATATCACCATCTTCCATTTTTTCCATAGTTTTCATTATCAAATATCCTTTCCAAATTCCATATCCATATATTCTATGATTATTAACTATAAAATCTTTATGTTTACTCCAAAACTCTTTATCATTTTTAATATAAACTTCAGTAAAATCATAAATATAATCAAATAATTCTATATCGTTTGCTTGTTTTGCTAATCTTTTTACAGCATTATGATATCCTATTTTTGATGATTTATTACCGCCATTAATACTAGTATTAGTTCCTATTAAAGGTCCTTCTCCACCACCAAATGTTAAAAAATATGTTTTTGGCATTTATATAATATATTAATTAATATATTTTATATAAACTTAATTAACCTATCTTCTATTGGTTTTTTTCCCATAAATTTATATAATTCTTTTCTGTGTACATGTAAATTTATAATGGGAATCAACTCTTTTTCTATTTCAATATGTGGAATAAATAAATTATTTTTTTTAATCCAAAAAAATATATATTCATTATATTTAACTAAGCAAGTTTCATTTATAAAACCTGGTATTTTCATACCATAATGACAACCACCTATATATTGTCCTATGGCTGCAGTATCAAAAATGTAATTAAATTTATTATAATTTTTAAATAAAAAATTATTTTTATCATCATTAAATTTTCTATTTTTTTTAATAATAGGAAAAGTATCACAAATATCTTTATGATTGTTATAAAATATACCTAAATTTTGCATATCATTTTTTGTATTATTATAATTTTTAATTAACGGTTCTAACTCTTTATATGAAGAAATAAATACTATTCCAGGAATACATCTGTGGAAACTATCCATTGCTACATAAACTTTATTTTCAGTTGGAATTATTTTTGATAAATCTGTATAAACCATTACATCATTTTCTAAATGGAAACATTTTTTTAAATTATTTTTTTTGATATAATCATATAAATAAAAAAAGCGATTACTTGATTGAAACCATAATCCATCTTGTGATGTTTTATTTAATTTACAATTATTATCATAGTTATAATTATCTAAAGAATTTGTTAAAACAAATTTTACCCCAGTAATATTTTTAAAATTTTTTATTAAGTGTTGATCAGTTATTACAGTAATATTTTTATTACCAAAATCTTTTAAGTTTTGTATATTTTCTATTATATATTTTTGAAAATTTTGCAGACAAATTAAAATTATTTCAGTCATTTATATTGTTATACTATAATATATATGAAAACTTTAACAATAACAAAACATTTTGGTAGATTAGGTAATAATATGACTTATATTATACAAGCCATAGATTATTGCTTAAAACATGATATAAATAAATTAATTTTCAATAAACCATGTCCTGGTCAAAACCATCAAATAGGACTATTGATAGAAGGATTTAAAATTATTATTAATAAAGAAAATAATGGGAACAAAACATCTAATGAAGACCATTGGGGACATTACTTTTATGGTTCATCTGTACCATTTGTTGAACGGAGAGAAATAATACAAAAGTTTATTGTACCTAATTTAATAATAAAACCAAAAAAAATAAATCATGATGATTTAGTTATTCATTTAAGAGGAGGAGATATTTTTTATAGAGGTCATTATGCTTATATTCAGCCACCTATTTCTTTTTATAAAAAAATTATAGAAAAACAAAAATGGAATAATATATATTTGGTAAGTGAAGATGATAGAAATCCATGTTTTAATATCTTAAAAGAAACTTATAATTGTATAAGTTGTTTAGATAATGAAAATAGACACGGTGGTAATTATTGGGGGTTTAGAGAAGATATATCTTTAATGTTAGGTTCTACTCATTTTGTTGCTAGTAAATCATCACTAAGTCCTTTAATTGTTCAGTTGAGTAATACAATTAAAAATGTTTATTTATGTGATTTTTTTATAGATGAACCTAAAAAACGCAAGCAAGATTCTAGTGATCACTTTGAAAAAGATGAAAATCAAAAATGGTGGAGTAATGATTTTAAAAATAAAAAAACAGATTTTATAGTTAGTAATATTAATTTTTTTGTTTATGATTATAGTGATTATATTATTAAATTCAATAAAGATAATTTTGATTTATCAAAGACAAAAAATAAACAAATAATGGTTGAAAATTAGTTTGTGATATTCTTAATAACAAAATATATAGTATTAATATTAATAATATATATTTACTTTAAACTTTTGCATTTTTTAACACCAAAAATAAATTTTATTATGTTAAAACGTTTACCATATTCTTGTTTTTTTTCAAAATAGTAATATAAAAATCCTAATACAATAACTGCTATACTTAAGAAGTATAATACTTCTTCAACTTTTTTTAATGTTTTACCTAATGGTGAATTACTATTATTTGTTTTTTCTAAATATGTGCTGTAATTAGATATAAAATATAAAGAAACTAGTAAAAGCAATACAACAACTGTAGGAACTATATCTAAATGAGTAAATAAATGGAATAAAATCCAAACTATTATGGCTCGTTTTAAATTTACAAATGGACTAACAATTTCATCTCCTTGTGTAAAGTTAATAGTAAAATAAATCATAAATAAAATTAAAATATGTTTTATAATCATATTATCTAAATAAAGTTGTGTTTTACATCCTAATGTTTCTGCTAAAAAATTTCCAGCAATTGAAATAAAAAGTAAAAAAGTGGCTTTTAAAATAGTTGTAGAGGTTTCATGAGAGAATTTTAAACTATTTTTAAACTCATCAAGTATTTTTAACATATATATATTATCATATAATTCTTTTTTTTTGAAAATACATAGTATAAATTACAATTTATACTATTTTTGATTAATACTTTAATATCAATTAAACAACTATAGGATAAGAAGGTTTTGTTGCAATACCACAACTATTATTTCGATTTCTAGACATCAAAATATAACCATCTAATCCCCAATCATCTCCCCAACTATTTTTAACAATCCAATAATCGGTACCATTTTGTGTTGTATTATATCCTACTACTAATACACCATGGTCTAGCATTGTTTGCGAACATTCTGGTTCGTAATAAACACCAGATTTGTAAAATTGGAAACTAGGATTAGATGCATCAATTGCCACTGAAACTGGTCCAGTTGTAGCAACTGCCTTTTTAAGACCATTTTCTCCACCTGTTACATCTTTAAAATTAGTAAATCTGGCAACTACATCCGACTTATTATATTTACAAGGTTCGTTTTGCGGTACATATGGATAATCTTGTTCTTGTTCCATACCTGTTTCAATTGCGTATTTAAATGCTCCATCCATCCAACCACCAAAACATCCCTCATCTGTACCATTAACATCACAATCAACAATTTGTGACTCACTTAAACTTTTAAGTTGACCTGTTGTCTTAGCATGCTGACCTTCCATAGAACCTACTGCTGAAAATGCCCAACAACTTCCACATTGCTGTTGATTTTTTACATGTGTTACCAATCCATGATTTCTCCAATCTACACTATCTGGTAGTGAATTATCTAGTTCTTCATTTTCTGGAATTTGTAAACATGTATTAGTCATATGCATATTAGCATTCCATCTGTTTTTCCAAAGATGTTTACTCATGTCTGCAAATTTATTTAATTCTAATATATGCTCAGTATTTTCTTGTTGATTATGAAAATTAATTATATCTTTATTTTCTCTCCACGTATTAAATTTATAATCTAAATTATAAACATTATCATAACTTTTATTATGATAGATTCTCCAATCTGTAAATTCTTTTAAGTCATCATAACTACTAGAATTATCAGTCATATAACATACATGACTAGAAAGCAAAAAAGGGAAGCAAAAAGTATATAATACACTCATATAAACAAAAATACTATTATTATCTTTATATTTATTTAATAAAGATAATAAAAATGTTATATTGTATTATGCTCTTAATTTTATTTGTAAAAAATAAAATGTTACCATAACACATATGACTTGTTTTTGGGACGCAATAGTTCGAAGTTTAAATAAACAAGATTTTTTGTTGTTAGGAGAGAAAAATTTTAATTTAAATAAAATCTCTTTAATAAATTTTTTAAAAAAAAATAATAAAAAACCTCAAGATGTTTTGTGGCAAAATCAATCATTAAAAAAAAAAGAATTAGATGAACATGTAGAAGCAGTAAAGTGTTACAATATAACTGGTATAAGACGTGGCCATTTAACATCAACATGCGATTCATTTTTACTTTTAATTTGTCAATTATTTCGTGTAAATATAAATCATAAATATCTTAGAAATACTATTCAATATAAAACCAAACATAAACCACGAAAAGTATTAAATTTTCGTTCAAACAGAGGGCATTTTCAAAGAGGTTAATTATATTTTTCTCTTAGTTCTTTTTTTTCTCTTAGTTCTTTTTTTTCTCTTAGTTCTTTTTTTTCTCTTAGTTCTTTTTTTTCTCTTAGTTCTTTTTTTTCTCTTAGTTTTTCTTCTACGGGTTTTTCTTTTCCCTCCTTGTTTACCTAATCTACTCATAGCCATTTTATCATCATCTCGTACACGTTTTCCTTCTTCTTTATATCTTCGGGCTCTAGCGACGTGTGCAGCATCGCTCCATAATTCTCCTTCTGCTATATTTTTTTTTCGCATTACAGGATCTTCAACCATCATCATTTCTGCAATTTCAGGACTGTAAGATGGTTTTCTATCTTCATCTGAACCCATTGTTGCTTCTAATACTTCACTTTCAGCCCATTCATTATACGGAAGGTCTGATATTGACGTTTGTCTAATAAGCATTGGAGGTACATCACGTGGTGATATTATTTGTTGAGATTCACCCCAACCATTAGAACGGGCTTCTTGCATAAGTTTCCATAAATCAGGATCTGCTCCGGGAGGTGGACCTTCCTTAGATTCTATAGGATTAGGTCTGTCTAATTTAATTTCTCCTCTAGTGTTAACAAAAGGCTTGGCGTGTGCCCCCATACTTTCAGCATCAGAGTCAAAATATTCAGACTCTGTAGAAGATTGTCTTAATGGATGCGCAGTCAAATATTCATTAAATGATTCTTCAGTTAATATATTTTCTTTATAAACACTCATAAAAGCGTTATTTACTATACTTGCATTATCTGCAAATTGTTCCCAAGTTCTTATATTTTTGATATTAACTATAAATTCATATACTCTATCTCTTGTATTTTCTAATGTAATCTTAGAAAATTTTATAATACTGAAAGAAAATGTGTTTATTAATGCTTTTAAGATTGTATTATTTGCCTTAGATCTAAATATTGTTATTGCTTCTCTTAAATCTTTCTTTTTAATTGTTGACATATATATATAATTAATTAAGATTATATATATAATTAGATATCAGAAAGGGTTTTTGTTAATTTACTTAAACCATATACTGAAACACCAAACATTAAAGTTTTTAACACATATCCTGAAATATTATAATTCCCATCTCTAGTAAATAAACTAGGGGCATATTTAATCATATTTTTTTGAAAGTAAGGTAATTGAAAAATAAAAAATAAAACACTTGTTAAAAGAGGAGTTTGGATTTCTTCATATAAACTATCTAATCTATCAACTTGCTGTTTTTTTTCATAATTTTCTTTGAGCATTTTTTCCATAGTAGTAGATTCTTCTTCAATATAATTATTGTTTTCACTTTGCGGTACAAAATTTGGTTTTACTTGTTCATCTTGTACAATTTTTTGATTATTTATAGGTATATCTCTTGATGGTAAACTAGTACCTCCCTGAGCCTGCTGTAGTCCTTGAACTATTTGATGTATAGATTCTTGACTTAATTCTGTTGGTGAATTCTGCATAGTATTATTTACATTTTGTTCAACTTTATCACTAACTTTCATTACAACATTATTTTTTTGTGAAACTTCATTTGGTAATGCGGAAATTTCCGATGCCATTATATAAATTAGATTAGATAAGGTATATAATCTAATTTACGCAAATTCAACTAATTTTTTTGATGAATCACATTGTTCTATATTTTCTTGAAATTTATAACACTTATTATTAAATTTAAATATTTGTTCTTTTATTTTATTTAATTGAGGAGCTCTAAATATTATACAATTTCTTTCATTGCATACTTTTCTAAATAATGTTGCAATACCAAGACCTAATAATATTGAAATGATATATCTACCAATATCTGTATACATTAATCTTCTGAAATTCATATATACTATATAAACATAATTTATTGTATATTGTAAGATCGTATTTTTTTTTCATCATCTGGACACTTTACTTCTAAAGAAGAAAAGTGAAAACAATTATCTGCTTTATCTTTATAGGTTATTTTATCTTCATTATCAGGATTAGGATAAACATAAATTATTTGAGATGGGGGCTGTGATATATATACTACAAAAATACCTATTGCTAAACTCAATATAAATATTGGAACACTTATAAATTTCATCTATATAATCTTACATTATTTTATTTATTATTTTTAATAATCTTGAATTTGTTATATGTCATTTTATTTTCAATACTTATATTACTTTTATGAATAATATATTTAGGCATTAACTTTAAACTTCCCTTATTACCTTTATTATTTTCTTTTTTTTCAATATAAATTTCATCATATTTATGTTGTCTTATTTCATCTTGTAAAGGTAAAATAGTATTGTTGTACATATCAATTAAATCAGACAATATAGCATTATTATTAGTTTTTGTGTATTCAACTATGAATTTTTTTATTTCACTAACTAAATTATTTAATGTTTTTTCTTTTTCTTTTATAAATTCATCTTTCAAAATAAATGTATTTTCTTTCTCTTCTCCTTTATTTTCTATCTCTAATATTTTATTTTTTTTATCATAAAGTTCTTGATAAGTATTTTTTTCACTAATAGTCTCGTCTAATATAGATTTTAATCTGGTGAATTGATTTAATACCACATGTTCAGATAATGTACCAAATAACAGATCTAATTTATAAACTAAAATATCTTGTTTTAAAGAATTTATTGTATTTACATTTTTTTTAATCATTTCAGGTAAATTAATATTATCAGATTTTCTAAGTTCAATATGTAAGTTGCATTTTTTATCTGCATTACAAATACATTTTAACGTTTTTTTTGCGATTTCAAATAAAGTTCCTCCAGGTTTTTTACAATTTATACATCTCCTTTTTTGATCAAATTTATTTAATCCTTCTTTTATTAATTGTATATTTCCAGGGTGCTTTTTTTTAAGGGTTTTTATAGTTTTAACTCTTTTTGAATCATATTTATCTTTTAATTCAAAAAAAGTATTATATGTGTCTAAATATTGCTGATAACTCATTTATATTTACGTTTTATAAAAATTTTTATGTAACACTTCAAAGGAACTTTCAAATTTAGGAAGATTTGTTATTTGTTGATTTGTTAATTTTGCTTTTTCTGTTTGCATTTGTTTTACTTTAGTTACAAAATAATCACGTTTCATTTTTTTTATTTTTTCTTTATCTTTTTCTGTAGGACGTGTTTTATATTTATAAAACAAATAGCATGATAATATTATTATAAAAAAAAAGAAAAAACTAATATTAGTTAGGTAATAATTATATTCTTTTTTTTGTTTATTACAATTTTTAAGAGTTTCTCCTAAAAAATATTTAACTCCGGGTTCTGTCAATATAGGTGTTTTTTCATAATTCATATAATAAATAAAACTAAAATCTTAAAAAAATTTATACACATTATCTATATGGTATCTGTCGCTTCAGCAATATTATTTTTTTCAATAGCAACGATTGCTTATTTCATTATAAGTTATTTACTTGCAGATAGATTTAATGCTAGAAATCAAGGAATTGCAACAGCTTGTACGGTTGTTTATTTAGCAATAATTGTTAGTATACAAACATATATAAATGTTGTTAATGCTAAAGAAAAATGTGGTGGTACTCCTCAAACACTTACAGCAATGTACTATACATTCATTCCTTATCTTTTAATTTTTGGTACATTTATGGTTGTACTTATGTTTTTTCCAGGATTTAAAGCGCCATTTTCAAATACATTAGGTTATGGAATTGTATCATTACCTTTTATGAATATTAAACCTACATTTATGAATATACTTAAAACAGATAGTAACAATAAATTACTAAAAACTGTTTATGAAGATCCTTCATTAATGATAAATGAAATGACTCCAACAAATTTTTTCACATTTCTTCAAAAAATGGGAGATGCAGAGAATTCTATTTTAAGTCCTGACTATAAACGCTTTATACCTGATTTATATAATTTAGTTGTTATTAAAAACAGTGTTGCCAAATTTGTTTGGTATATGTTAACTGGTATTTTAGTAATATTAAATTCACATAGTTACATTATGTCAATGAAGTGTAAAAGAAGTGTAGATGAGTTAAGTGGAAAATTAGATAAAGCATTAAATAATCCCAAAAAAGAGAAAAAGAAACAAAAATGGAAATTAGGATATTAAGTAAATTATTGTAAAACAATTAGTTTAAAAACAAACAATGAATTTTGTACAATAAAAATAAATATAAAAATTTAAGTGATATTTAACAATCTATTTTTTTTCCAATAAAATTGTTTACTTTGTCTACAATGATATCATTTTTTGTAAATCTAACACATTCATCTGATATATGAGACATATTATTATATTTAATAAGGGGCCAAAAATAGTTTTTTAAAAAATATTGATCAACGCGGGGCCATCTTGATGGTCTTTTTTTAATTTTAGTAATCCAATGAATCATATCTAAAATATAACTTTCAACGGTTTTAATATCATATAGTTTATTAAACTCTTTTATTTTGATACCAAACATACCACACATTATTTCCCATTTATGTTTATAATGATCTCTCATTATATGAAATACTTTATCAGAATTTATCCATTCATTTACAAATATCATTTCTCTGTCTGTAATTCTTGAATCGGCATCTCTTGAAATAAATATATCAGCATTACTTTCTAAAGGATATAATCTCCATAATAAGGCTTCATACTTGTTTGTTTTATGTTTATACTTAAACAATGTTGTATTTTGTTTTTTACTTAAAATTTCTAAAACATTACATGGAATATTTTCATAATAAACATAAATTTTCCAATCATTATATTTTTTATTAATTAAATCAATATTTTCAATTAAACCATTACAATAAATATTTTTTTTACCAAATAAACAAAATGATATTATTTTAATCATATTATTATTATATATATTAAATATTAATACTATTGTTAAATTTATTATTAAGTAATATAAACCTAACTAGTTTATATTATTTAATGGAAGGTGCTGCAGACTTATTTACTAGAACTTCTAGAACTTTACGTGATAATGTTGTTGTAGAACTGCAAAAAAGCAATAATTTTCTAAGAAATCAGTAGCACAAAATACAACTAATCCTTTGTTTAAATATAAAGTTATTATTAAATAACATGCTTTACCCATGCAACTAGGTGTTACTTTTCCAGAAACAGAAGGAATAATTATTAATATTAAAGATTATAATGTAACAGTTATTTTTAAAAATAGTAATAATGAAAATAAAATAAAAATTTTTCATTTAAATCATATTAACATTATAGATGATAGAGTTGAAAATATTTTTTTAATTAAAATTAACTTGTTTAAATAAAATTATATTTTTTTTAAAATATTAAAATATAATTAAAATCTAAGTTTAGGTGCAGACAAATAGTAAAGAACAAATAAATAACACATCATTGCAAGTATTAATGTTAAAAACCAAATAGGTACAATTGTTTTTTTACTAGAACCTAAACCAAATTGACGCAATGCTCCGTCTTTTTCATATAAAAATGCTGGTTCTATATACTGAACAACTGTAAATGCTATAATAAATAAAATAATGGATGTAGAAGTTATATTTTTACGAATATAAGCACGGTACATAATAAATTATAATAAGATAAGTTTTTTAAATAAAAAGTTTTTACTAAATAAAATTAATTTTAAAATTAACTTTATTTTAAAACAAAAATTTACATATAATCAACAGCATCATCCATCTCTTCACCGTCTTCTGCTATAGTAGATAAATTATAAACTTCTCTATCTATTTGTTTTTGAACTTCTTGTTCTTCCATAAATTCGAGTGAATCACTATCTATCATTGAAAGTTCATAAATTTGACTACTAAATTCAGTTATTTCATCTCTTATACCCATTTTCATTTCCATTAGTGCTGTTTTTTCTAATTCTTCTCTTTCTTTATCATATTGATTTTCATCATATTCAAATATTGCTCTTGTTTGACCAACACTCCAATCTCCTAAACTATGATTCTTCATAATATTCTCAACTTTTCTTTCTTCATCTGCTAAATCTCTTAACCTTACTGTTATCTTTGCTTTTTCTTTTTCTTTTGATTTTAAAACATTTTTTATTACATCTTTAGATGTAATATTTAATATTTTTTTATAAGATTCTGTTATTTTAAGATAATTCGATATTAAATTACATGTTATTTTTTCTAATTCCTCTTTTCTACCTTTTAATATAGAATGGTCTACACTATCATCTTGATTATCTTCTGCTTTTTCTTCTTCAATAGTTAATTCACTATTGAATGCATCAATATACAACATAATAGACGACAAAAACATGTAATAACCAATATTCTTCAACATATTACCATTAAATATACTATTTTTTGATTCATCTGATATTATTTTTGAATAAAATGGTATAGCATTAACCACCATCAAAATATCTTTATTATGTTCTAATACATACCTCATAACAGCAGCAATCTTTTTATCTCCGTAATATTTTGTAAAATATTCATAATCTCGTTCAATTATTTTATTTACATCATTAATATGTCTTTGACTTAGTTTCCAATGTTTTGGTATATTATGTTTTTTGTTAACTTTATTCAATATTATATTTGGATATGTTGTAATTATATCAATTGACATATCTTTTAATAAATCAAATATTATATAACCAGTTTCATCTTCTTTATACATATACATTTCATCTCCTATTGAATTCCAATTTAATATAAATCTTTCTTGACGTTGTTTAGATTTTTTTGTAACTTTATCATTTTTTGGCAAATAAAACATAATTAAATCTTTTAAATTTCTTTTTAACTCTCCATGTTCCATTAATTTTTCTACAATATTTTCAGACATTTCTTCATTCCATCTAGTTATTTTTTGATTAAAATCAGACAAAGATGTATCAGACTTTTCTTCTTTATGTGATATATTAAATCTATCTATTAATTGATTTAAATCCATAACAAATTCTTCATGTTGTAAGTCTAATGTATCTTTTTCTTGCAAATATTCAGATATATTCTCTAGTTTCATTTTTTCTGTTAATATAGGTGGGTCAATAACAAAATTAATAACATTATGTTTAGATATCATAGTTATTAGTTGTTTTAAAGTTTCTACTGAATAGTTTAATCCTTCACTTTTCATTATATCTATTTTTCTCTCCAAACTATCATTTTTATTAAAACTAGCATGATTTTTTATACATATTCTATTAAAATTTTCATCCAAAGATATTCCAGTATTAAATTTACAATATTTCATGAAACTAAGATAAACAATATCTTCTGTAAATGATGTATCTATTTTTTGAAATACTACTTTTGTGTCATTTAAAAACATAAATAATTTAGATTTTAAAGAACTTTGATATTTATTATAAATATCACTCGTTTTCTTTATCCGTGTATTGTATTTTTCAATAGATTTTTCTTTATTAATAAAATAATAATATGTACTCGGTTGACCATCAATACAGCATGCGTTTTCTAAGAAAGGTATATTGCTTACACTAGTTAGTATCATAGGTTCATTATTTATGGCTTTTTGTACTGATTCAAATATAGAAAAACAATTTTTAACTATATTTCCATATAAACTACCAAGTCTTAAAAATTGTTCAGGATTTCCATTCTGAATTTCTCTTACAAGTAAATCTTCAAACCCATCGCCAATACTTTGTAAATCTGTTACTTTTATATCAACTAAAGGAGGTAAATAATTATGCCATTCTTGTACATCAACATTTTCATAATAATGTTCAATATCTTTATTTTCATTATTCCAAAATCGTTTTTGTTTAAGTTTTTCATCTACGTAATCGATATTTAATAATTTATCTCTTATAAATTGTTTTAAACTTTCATTTAAAGAATCTACTTTACTTTGAAAATTTTGTGTATTTGCTTTTGGTATAACATTCCACGGACGCTTTTTTGTTCTCAAATGTATAAGCATGCAATTAAAATAGTTAATGAAACCTAAATCACTATTACCATTCAAAGGAAATCCATTAAATGACTTTATACAAATAGAAAATGTTACATCAGATATGACATTAGGAATAGCAGATTGAACACCTATGATATAAGCAGCGCTAATAGATTTCATCAAAACTTCATCATGTTTCATTTCATATGGTTTTACTTTTTTTCCTTTCTTTTCTTTTCTTTTTACTAATTCATTGTATTTAGCCTCATCTATAAGATTCGCATTTAAGGATTCAATGGCTAACCTCAACATAAAACTATGTTCCGACTCACTATTTATATTTAGTTTTTTATCAAATGTAGATAAAAGTGTTTTTATGTGTTTTGCTAATTCAGTTTTATAATCAAACTTAGCATCTTTTATTTTTGAATATTTAAAACTTTGAACGTCTATATTTTCTAACATAATCTCTCTAGATACCTTTTTATATCCACTTTCATCATATCCTTCACTATCATCAAATTCTATATGTTTAATAATATATCCACTATATTTATCAATAATCTTGTCACCATCATCACTTAATTGACCCCTATTTTTACATACTATTTCTAATACTTCAGTATATGTTTGATTGAAAAATGCTTCAGATAAAGTTAAATAAAATGTTGGTAAAAGTTTGGTAGAAGTATCTATACAATAACTCCAATATGGGCTTTCATCTGTATTATTAACATCATGTTCTCTACAGTATTTTCTATTAAATAATTGAATATTAGTATATTTTTTAACTAAATCATTTTGTGATAAAATAGTATCTCTTAAGTTAGCATAAGGAGAAGAAACAATATCGTCTATATCTAGCGTTGAACCTATTTTTACTTGAAGTATATCTCTTTGAATATTTAAAAAACTTTTATATCTTTTTAAAGCAGAAATATTTAACATAGATTTTTTAAGATTATTCTGTATTTTTAGTTTTAATTCTGAAATAGAAAATCTGATTTGATTCTCTAATTTATCAGTAATTTCACTTAAAAAGTTTTTTTGTAACATTTCTTTACTTTCATCTAAACCTACACACTGTTTTTTGATTTTAATACAGTTATCTTTTAAATTACAAAAATTTATAGTATCAATTGATTTACCTTCTAATGATTTATCTAATTTCCATTTATTATTATCTCTAACATAATATTTATAATCCATATCACCCAAATCTAAAATAGCATAATCTCCATCAATAACCATTTTAGAACCCAAAATCATCGCAGCAGCATCCCTTTCTGCTTTTTCAGGTTTAACTCCATTATTTTCTACTAAAAATTTTGTTAAATTATTAATAACCTCTTCAGAATCATCATCCATAATGGAATGTTGTTCTTTCCATGCATTTCCAATATCATATACAGTGTCATCATATTTAGAATCAAAAAATATCTCGCCATTTTCTGAACGATTATCTCTTTCTAATTCATCAATATCATTATATTTTTTTGCTAATGTTATTGGTTCACATTCTTTTGAACTCCCCATTTGTGAAGCCATTTTATATCCTTCTATTTCTTCAGCAATACTTTCTTCTATATCAATAGGTTGGGCAAAATTAATTTGCCCAAGTGATAAAGCATTTAAATATGTTTTTCCACAATCTATATCTATAATTTTTTTTATAGACATATCCGTATACATGTCTTCTTGAAAGTTGTATGCATCTTTATGAAAAATTTCCATTATATTTTGATTATATTTATCAATCAAATCAGGTAATATAGTATATGAATCTACTGATTGTATTTCGGAAAGATATTTTGTATATTTACTTTTATTTATTACAATTTTTTTATTTATTTTATCTATTTCATTATAAACAAATCCCATAATTTCATGATACTGTTTAAATGTAATATCATCTTTATAAATTAAAAATGGTTCTAATTGTTTTACTATACTGTTAAAAGAAACACCTACATTAATATTTGATTTATATATATCAAATATTTTACGAATTGTGGGTACTATTTTATTTAAATAATTTTCATAAACTGTATGATTTTCATCATTACGGTCGTCAAATTTTCTAATTTCTTCAAAATCGAAAAAAGTTACTTTATCAAATATATTTTTTAAATCTAATTGCTGTTCTTCTTGATTTTCAATAATAGTGTTTTTTACTACATTTATGGAATCTTTTAAAAGGTTAAAATAAGAAAAATTTATTGAATTTAAATTAGATCTTTCATAAATATTCATAGTTTTTAATCCCGAACGACTATATTTAACAACAGAAGATGGTAGTGTTAAAAATCCAGATAAATATAATTCATCATTATTTGTTAATTTATCAACAAAAAGTTTACTTTTTTTATTTCCAACATCAGGATTAACTAAATGAGTAAGGCCCTTGTTTAACCGTTGAACAACAAATCTATTTTGTTTAATACCAATAGTATCTTTTGTTAATAAATCTATTGAAGAACCTATAGTAGTTGAATAAAAATCTTCCAAATTGTTCAATAAAACTTCTATATCTGTATTTGTTTGAATTTTATTAATAATATTTGTCAAATTATAAGGTTCTATATGTGGTGTATAATAAGGTTGTAAATTTTTATATAAAAATTTATATTTATTTTGTCCGTCAGGTATATTATTTGAAAGATATTGATATAATAATTCAAATTCGGAATTTAAAGCAAAATCAATCCCTAATATATTAATATTATCATCAATATCATCCATTATACTTTCTTTATCATATAAGTTTTTCCTTGTTTTTATAACAGGAATAATCCAATGAAGTTTTTGTTTAAATGTTTTTAAATTTTCAACTAATGGTTTGTATTTTGCACCTTTTTTTAATATATTTTCAGCATTGCCTTCATCGTCAAAATTAGAAAAATTCATTCTTAATTGTTTATATCTTTCAATCAATATGTGAATTTTTCTAAGAGTATTTTGATTGCGTTCATTAGTTGGTACTGATGCTAATAATTCATCTAATAAATCACTAGTTTGTGAATCTAAACTATAACGTTTTTTATTTTCACTTACATGTATTTGTTCTGTAATTTCACCCAAATCTTCGTCAACTATTTCAATATCTTCTAAATCTATAAAAATTTCATTTATGTTTTGTTCTTGTTCTTCTGTATCTAAATCTAAATCTAAATTTAATTCTAATTCATCATCATCTTCATTTTCTAAATCTTCTGGAGATTTAGATATTTTTTTTGATTCAACTTCTTCTAATTCTTCTTCATCTAATTTGCTTTTTTTTGTAGGCTCATCAATTAAATTAATCGAAACTATATTTAGATTTTTAGGTACACCTTTATATTCAAAATCTATATAAATTACATCTTTATTAGGATGCGTTGTAATTTCAATCATATCTTCTTCTATATCAGTAATTATTCCATTTAAAACAATAGGTTCATTTCCACCAAAGTAAATACTAATCCAATTATCAGGTACCAAATCATTTTGGCGAGCATAACCTTTTTCTAGTGGATTATCTAAAATAAATATACTTTCAATACTTTCTTCCGTAATATTACCATCCTGAATAAGTAATGATGTACGTGATAAATCATCTTGTTGAATTAATTCTATATTTTGTTCATCTAAATAATCTATAATATAAATTTTCTCATGAAGTTCTATATTGCTAGATGCATTTACTTGAATAATTTGACCTAGTTCTAAAAATATTGTTTTATCATCTTGTGGCTTTGACATTTTACTTATATTTATAAAAGAAATTATATCCTAAGAATATACTTTATAATAAAAAATATAAAGAAAGGTCAAATAACTATAATAGATGACAAGTTATTCGCCCATGAATGTAGTAAGTTTTCAAACTTTATTAGACAATAAAGATAACAATTTAATTATTAGAAATATTAATGAAAAAATTATTATAAAATACAATAAAAATAATTTAAACAAATCTAATATAAAAACATTAGGTTTATTTAGGTCTATTATAACTGATGCACTAGGTAATGTAATTTCATTTGCCCCTCCAAAATCTATTTACTTTGATGATTTTGTAAATGAAAATAACGTGGAAGAATGTAGTTTTGAAGAATTTATTGAAGGAACAATGATTAATGCATTTTGGGATACATCGATTGAAGATTGGAACATTGCTACAAAAAGTAATATTGGAGCAAAATGTAAATATAGTGTCGATTCTAATAAAACTTTTAGATATATGTTTTTAGATTCTATGAATCATTGTGGACTAGAGTTTAATCAATTAAATAAAGATTATATTTATAGTTTTGTTGTTCAACATCCTGAAAATAGAATAGTAATACCAATTATACAACCACAATTATACTTAGTTGCTATTTATCAAGTAAATAATTCTAATATAGTGAATAAAATAGAAAATATTAAATTATCTAATGTAAAAACACCAAGAAAATATCAGTATAATGATATTAAAGATAAATTTGGAGATTCATGGCAATTTATTAGAAACTATTTTAATAGTGATGATTTAGATTATAAAACTCATGGTATTATTGTTTATAATAAAACAGGAGATAGATTAAAAATACGTTCTAAGAATTATGAAAAAGTAAAAATGCTAAAAGGTAATACTCCTAAACTACAGTTTCATTACTATTATTTGCGTCAAAATGGATTAGTTAAAGAATTTTTAACATATTATCCAGAATATAAAGAAGAATTTAGGATGCTAAGAAATACATTACATAATTTTACAGACCAACTTTATCAATATTATATTTCATGCTACATTAAAAAACAAAAAAAGGTAAAAGAATTTCCATATAATTTTAAAATTCATATGTTTAATTTGCATAAGATTTATATAGAAGAACTTATGCAACAAAAAAAGTTTGTTTCAAAACAAGTAGTAATAGACTATATTAATACTCTACACCCTGCAAAGTTAATGTATTCAGTTAATTATGTTTATA
>Ga0099797_100642_pt1 | contig 21857 bp, 26 predicted proteins | sample Uncmet_Sort48C_1_FD_89871 | JGI IMG/M metagenome (GOLD analysis project Ga0099797, IMG submission 89871) | Marine eukaryotic communities from CALCOFI LINE 67, Pacific Ocean - C012_Sort48C_1 | ecosystem: Environmental > Aquatic > Marine > Oceanic | place: Pacific Ocean: Monterey Bay | collected...
ATAAATATTGTATTGAGCTGGATATTAAAGGGTTAGGTACCTTAACCGTACCGCACCGCTGGTACCGTACCGCACCGTACCACACCGCGTACCGCACCACGGGACATCTCCAAGTGGATGACCTTGCGTCTCAGACAGTGTTATGTGACAATTATTTCCGACTATCGCATTTTTTTGTTAGCCAACAATTAGGGAAGGAGCCGGTATTAGACCGAACTGTTGTTGTGTTAGCCGACAGACCGGGGAAGAGCCGGAATTGCGAAAGAAGCGTTGCCACGGCGCGCGGCGGAAGGAGGCCGCGAGACAGAGCGAATGGGATTGCCTCAAGGAGAGGTGTTGTTGATTGGGTTCCGTCCGCTGTGATTGACATCGATTCTTGTTAGGGGACAATTATTATTTTGTCCTCCGATGCATCGGGGCGTGTCCGCCCGATGCTGTGTCCGGGGCCAGCCCGTGGTGCGGTACGCGGTGTGGTACGGTGCGGTACGATACCAGCGGTGCGGTACGGTTAAGGTACCTAACCATATTAATGTAAATGTAAGGCCAACAAAAATGTATTTTTGTTCTTCTAGCATGCTGCAGCGGTTGACATACAGGGGTGCATTTGACTGACTATTGACTATTTATAGTCGGAGATACAGATCTGTACGTGCAATCTTCTGCATCATTGTAATTATCTAGAATATAATATTAGTAGAAAACATCTGAAGGGGTATATTGAATTAAAAGAAACCCTACACACCCCTACCTAAGACGCAGGCACCCACGGTGCCATCTCAACAAGCATCTAGTGCGCGCACTATGGCGCGCCAAGCGCAATCAATCTATGTGGTGCTGACTGTTGCGCACAAAAAGAGAAATTACATTATCCCCGTCTCTGGATAAATGGTTGAAGCTTTTCCAGCCCCCCATATCAAAAGATTCAGGAAAAAAATGATCACATATGACATTGGTACTTTAATTCGTCCGAATCAGAATTGAGATTATTCTCTACTCGATGTATGATATCTCTATGAATGATGGCTTTTCAGCAATGACGACCTCTCATCCCCACGATAACATCTGTCTCCATAAGATAATTATTCGCGCGAACGATAATAATAGGCCTTCACCGATGCTATACGGAGCCAAGTGATCTAGGTACACCGCAACTATCATAATGTATAATTTCAAAACAACAAGAGTTGCTTGTGTTGTGCACACTACACCACAGAACTGAGAAACAAAGTAGCAATCTACTAGCTGTAATAATAGTAGTGTCCACGAGGAATGCACAATATAATTACACTAGAAGCATCCACAACATCTATACTATGTTAAATTTTAAGGTATCTATTTTTAGCGCTCTCTCTCTCTCTCTACTTTTCATCTACTCCACCGCACGCGATGCACGTTTAAATACAAACAACGAACCGATGTGCAAGACACACGACTCATATTAACGAATAATAACGATAGATTGCTCTAATATTAGATCCTATTAAGATTTGTGCTCATTGCCTTTCGTGTTGACGTGAACCACCAGTTGGAGTAGACGCAAGACCTTTAACATTTAATGGCATAGTTACCTTGGCTTATAACGTATCACGGACGGTACGTTCATTTTAAGGTAACTATGAAGGCCTTCTATTTTTAGTGTTTCTGTGAGTGCATGTTTGCGTGCACAACCAGTTGGAGAAGCCGCAAAACCTTATAATAATAGTATTTTAAGATCATCATCAATGTAGCTGCTACGAGGCTTTATTATCAGTCTTCAGAACATATAATTTCGTGATGTATGCATATTACGTTAGATTCGTAAATGGGTCCCGAAAAAGTCAAGATCGTATAATACGGTGTCTGAAAAAAAACGATTCCTATATAATAGTACCTCCGTATGACGACGGTCCGCCTCCAGTCGCTGGCGCTCGACCTTGTTTATTACATCCATTACTCAACTCGCTACCAATTTTAAACACCCTAAAACAAGGCTAGAACACTTAGAAAATGGTTAACTCAAAGGGGATATAAATCACGAAATGAAATTGTCTGCAGTCTCAGTCTTGAGCCAAAATGGCTCCAATGAAATTCATTCGGTTTTCGGTAAAAATATCGGAGAAAAGATATTCGGTATATAAAGGCCCACAGAAAATATTAGGAAAGAAAGTCAGAAAATGTTCCCGCAGAGGAATGTAGATTTTTAATATAAATCACACATCCAGATTTGACTCTGATACATATATCAGGGTCCTTTCAGCAACGTTCGTTCGTTGACAAAATATAATATATCTCTTGTGCCTGTATAATTACAGTATGAAATTCTGTTCGGAACCACCTATTAGAAAATATTACCTAAAGAAAAATGTTCGGAAGGCCACCTAAAGAATATTAATTATTATTAACCTTGTGGTCCAAAATTTCGTGCAGTTCCTCGATTGTGGAGATCTCTTTGCGTACCTCTGTCTGCAGCTCGGCCGCCAGTTGCAGGTCTTTTACCCCGCTACTCATCCTGCGTGAAAGATCAACAGGTTCATATGTCAACCCCTTCTCCGCGGCTCGGCGCCTGTCGCGCTTCTGGCGCGCCTTGCGCCAATAGGTCTGTTTTTATATTTAAGACGATCATGAATCAACTAAATCTTTATAAATTAACCGCGTTTCTGATATAGACGCCTTGCGCCTCTATTAGACGAATGAAACAATTCAATAATATCAATCCGCATATATGTACTCTTACTATATGATTATAGAGTACGTATTTATTTTGTGAAAAACGGCCTGTGAAAGAGAAAGGGCCGAACGACTGTACAACTTATTAACAGCATACGTATACAGGACTTGATGGATCGCTGTCGTCGTCGTACAGAACTACTTCTCCACTCGCGGGAACTTGTAAAACTGCTATTATATAAAACAGTCCTAATGGTGAATCAGAATGAATGATGTAAATTTAATTGATCATTAATGATTGCTAATAGATACCTGTAGCCTGTTTGCTGCTACGTCTTCGACGGATTGCGAGGTTCTCAGTTGGCTCAAATGGTGTCGTCGTTTGTTCTCGCGAATGCTGGACTCGTTCTTCAAACTCTCGAAACCCTGTGAGTAATACGTCGACAGCAGGAAGAAACCTTTTTTTACGATATGCTGAATGTGTCCGTTCTTGGGCTGGAAATTCAACGGAACCGAATCTATTTAATAGACAGGAGAAACGGAGGAGGTTTTCAATTTTAATACGTCATGTACACAGCTCAGGAAAAAAATCAAATTCAAAGAATAGAAAAAAAAGACGCATGCACGGGACATATTAAAAAACATATATTATAAGAAACTCGTCCGTGACCTATTATTATAAAAACCATAAAATAAGAAACTCATGCGGGACAATCATAAAAAAACATATAATAAGAAACTCGTCCGGGACAATCATACAAAAACATTAATAATAAGAAACTCGTCCGAGACATCCGGAACGCCTCTACGCCCTCGCCTTCCGCGCGCGCCACGGACTGACGCAACATGGGAAACAACATTTCGTACTCCCCCACGTAGTTCCCGCCCCCGTACACCTCGTACGGGTACCTTTCTTAGAATCTTGTGAATTTTTCAATTAATATCTATTAAGAAGCATGGTGCTATGTACGTATTACTAGGTTGGATGGAGATTTCCGTATAGAGCTGCATCATGGCTATCTTTAAGAGGTGTTGAATTTAATGTAAATTATTGTAAATATAAAACAAATATAAGTTACATCGGCAGCCCCGCGGCCGTGGTCCGCCCCTTACCCACCAAGCCGCCGTGGTGCAAACTGGGCAGAGCCACGTAGGATACGTGGCCCTTCATATCATTTGTCAACATAATTTTAGTATGACTGATCGTTCATTTTTTTTTTGAAAAAAATAATCATTCCATGGCATCTTTTGCAGACGCGAGGACAGTTTTGAATGCATTGGTTACTTAAGATGTCTTTCCCGGCGGAGCCGGGAATCAGAAAACCCCTTTTCTATAGGCCAGGCAATGCGAGTGAACTATGAACAATACGGGAGTGAAGTGGATGTAGGGGCTGACGTGATAGCAATTCAGCGCGGGACCGGGACCGCAAGCGGTCCCGCGCTGACAGCGCGGGCCGGGATTCCGTCTAGAGTTGGTGGATGCCCAAGGAAGAGGTTTGACACCCTTTGGCTTGATTAGGCCAGCCATTAAGAGACGGATTAATAATACTTTTATTCCGCTGGGCGGAATAAGGGGGGGGTCAGCCAGCCCCCCCCCCTTATTCCGCTTTCTCAGCTCTTAATTTCGTATTTTTTTTTGACTCTCATCCATGCATTTCCGTTATATATTAGATGGAGAGGTGCCGGCGGCCCCCTAGAAGCCTTCCTGCGCCATGCGCAGAACATCCTACGCATATCACAAAACAACGGAGATGCATAATTCGCACAACTCATCCTGCGGAAAACACCCACCACCCGCTGAAAACAATATGCGTTGCGCACGCTGCAGATTACGCACGGCGCGCAACACGCACGCAACGGCAACGAACCATGCACAACTCAGAATACGCACAGTATGCATTGTGCACATCACGCAAGATATGTAACACGATTACGTGCGATGACTATTGCGCGCAGCACATTTCACGCACGGAACGCACTACGCATGGCACCCGCCTTGCATTGTACGCAATGTCCAGAGCATGCACCGCGCACCGCACGCAACATGCACGGCACTCAGTACGCACGACACGCACCACGCATGGAACGCACTACGCACGTCACGCAATGTGCACGGCGTTCGCGTTGCATTACGCAAGGCAAACACTACGCGCGGCAAACACCATGAACGGGGGCACTACGCACAATACACACTGCGCACGGCATACAAACTTAAAGGAAACGAGGCACCGCACACGATGCACATTCCGGATTGTGCGCGATGAACACGGAAACCGAATTGCACATGATAAGCACTGTGCACGAGCTGGGCATAATCCGTGAACCGGATCTTCGACAAATGTCGAAAAGTCTGACTCCCGCGTGCGTACATGTCAAGTCCTGCTATCGGTCCATCGTTCCATGACCAGCGCGTTTATTTGGAACATAGCCTGATAGGAGGGCTTCCAGGGGGCTGCCGGCACCTCTCGATCTCCCGTGGAAATGAAGATGTTGAAAAAAAGTACGAAATAAAGGGTCGAGAGAGCGGAATAAAGGGGGGCTGGCTGACCCCCCCCTTATTCCGCCATAGCGGAATAAAAGTATTATTAATCCGTCTCTAATGGAAGAGCTCTCAAATCCTTGGAATTCGGCTCCGATCCATGGCTGATTTTCTTAGTCCTGGAGTTGCGTACATGTCACGGGGGTCTAGCGTGTAGAGAATTTTCTTTGTCTAGTCTTAATGTCAGATCCTTTATGTACTTTCCGATTTTGTGATACGCCCAAATGTGGCAGTATCTTATGCGCATATTTTTCAAGACGCGCCAAAAGAGCGTCATTCACACTCTGTAACTGCTTAAAAAAGGGTCAAATCCATGATTTTGGCGGATCGACAAAAATGGTCACTTTTGAGCCACTTTTAGCCTCAGTAACTCTCATTTGAGTGCTCCATTTCGGAAAGTGAACTCGCCGGGTAGAGAAAAACGGGGTTTTCAAATATGTAAGGAAGATGCCTAGAAGGATATGACAGAAGTCTCATATGTCGTCACCAATCTATGATATTTCTATCATAAAACGATTGAAGAAGAAAAGACCTTCTTGATCAGATACAGGTAGTCCGGTTGATCGCCGACTTCCCAGAGCGACGCGCCAGCCGGGAAATACACCTTGTCCAGGAAGGCGAGGAAAATCACACACCGCGGGTCCGACTGGTCCATGTGGATGTTGCGGCAAAAGCTTGAGCGCGCACAAACGCCGCCGTGCGCTTTCAGGATGACCGATTCGTAGACGTAAGCGGGGGACTCACAAAAAATCTTGTACAACCCGCCCCAGTCCTTCGCGGCCGCGGCCGTCGTGGCCTTCGAGGTGCCGCCCGACCCTTTTTTTTTGGCGTCAATCTATAACATGTTATGTCAGTATGATGCAATCTATAAGTACCCACTTCACAATACTAATTAGCTTGTCGAAAAAACGAAGCCAGAATCACAGAAGTGTACAATTTGTATTCCCCAATCCCATAGAGCACCGCAACTCTTCATAACGAATCCACCCACCAGAAATCGCAACCCGGCCAACGAATCCCTTCTATTAGGGTACTGCTATGCACCTGACGTAACGCATACGGGCCATGGAAATGTGTAATTAAATGAAATCTATAAAAAAATAGAGCATGTTGTTGTGGGGCCCCTTGAGGTATCGATCAAGCCACCCTATCACCCACAATACCTTAACACCTCGTAATGAATTCGCCCACCAGAAATCACTAGCCGATCAACGAACATCTTCTATCAACGATCTACGCACCTAGCCTTGCGTACATACCACGAAATTACACAAAAGATGAGCCCCATAGCACCATGATCTATAAAAAAAAAACCGACTTCGCAATACTTGTCGAAAATGTATTTTTCCGCGTGCTGTTTGAGTTTTTCCTCGTACATCGCGTCCGAGATGCCGAACTTACCGATGTACGCCTCGATCGTATTGCGCAAGCCTTTTAGCTCTTTCTCCGCCAAATTTTGCTTGCTGATGATTTGCATTACTTCAGAAACCACGATGGCGTTCACCACGGCACCGAGCATCATCAGAAAGACGTTGTACGCGGTTTCGGTGGGCGTGTAGGGGGTCGGACTGCCGAAACCGACAGTGGTGAAAACCGTGAAAACAAAAAACACGGAGCGAATCCAGTGGGCGTTCGGCGGCCGCTCGATGAACGGCTGCACCTTGTCGTCGTCGAAGGTGGAGTCGTTCCACACCCACGTCTCCTCCTTATTCGACGGGTGCAGGGCGGCGCACAAATAAAAACCGCAGCCGCACAAATGGGACAGCGTTCCAGTCGCGAAGACGAAAGTGAGAATAGCTAAGGCCCGGTCACCGAGGAGACGAAAGATGGTCGCGACAATTCCCTGCGAACGCACCTTTCATATTTTTTTTTGACAGTGAACTATCATTATTCAATTGGGTTTCCCGCCATATAGGGCACATAACGAGGAGCATACTACACTTACTTACGAGGAAGCTTATAGACTATTCACTATTATGTCTAGAAATAACAATATACAATGGGAAAACTGCAAATTAAAATAGTAGCAACTTTGTTCCACGCTTCTTTCAGTTTGCCTTTTTTGATGACCTTGATGATGCGGAAGAGACGGTACAATTTTGCTAGACGACCCAGTTTGTTGGACGCCCCCGCGCCGGACCCGATCATCAGCGTCCACACCTCCGGCGGCAGGCACGCGAGAAAGTCGATCGTGAACCTGGTCAATTCATTTTGTCCAGGGACCCTGAATCGGAAAATGCAACAAGACTCTATTAACAGTCCAAGAAGCAACAAACTATTACCCAATCTCCTACAACCTACTAGAAAAAGATATCGACGTACAATGATAGAAAGAGCGATATAAACGAAACGAGGCGAATGTGCGAATTAGGTACCCTAAGGTGCGAGAATGAAATGTATAAAAAACACGATCAGAAACCTAGTCAGTTTCAACAGAGTTACGATATAGAGAAAATACAAATCAAAAGTATATCTAGAAAGGAGCTTATTAAAGTCAATTGGATCGTGAACCAGGTCTGCAAAAAAAAAAAGTCGATCGTGAACCAGGTCTGCAGGTAGTTCACGGCGATCACCCGCGGCCGCGACTCCAGCTGCCCGTACTTGTCGAAATAGGCCGTCACGAACATCATCAGCAGGTCGACCCAGAAAAAAACGTCCACAAGCACGTCGAAGCCAAACCAAAACCTTTTAATATATTCAGAATATCCCGGCTTCTATTCAATAGAAGCCGGGATATTCTAAATATAAAAGGTTGTTTTCGCAATAGAATCTATTGCGGATTGTTTTCCTTGAAGATAATAATACACTGAATGAAGATACACTGCCGTGTAAGTATACACTGAATGAAGACACACGACCCGAAGATGAATCCAGCTTCTGATATAGTATACCACAAAAAAACATTAAATCGATGAAGAATCATGTACTCTGGGTCGACGTATCTGTCCTCCGGTTCATTGTCTGGTTAATAAAAAATGTACTCTGGGTCGACGTATCTGTCCTCCGGCTCACTATGTACTCTCACGCGGAAGTCATAAAACGTCAGACGGTACGGCAAGATCGTGGCTATGTACATGAGACAGGGAACCTGTTTTTCTTTCGTAGCTAGAAATATGAGACAGGGGACCTGTCCCTGTTTGTATCGTGATACAGTGGGCACAAATAGTAATACACAGGTCAAATTATAATGTACACAATCAAATGATATTGATATACGGCACCAAGCGTGCTATCAATTTCTATTTAAATGAATATGGCAAACTCAGAAATGTATAATATTCGACGATAATTATGTAAAAAAACGAAAAAAGACCATCGCCATCTGCCACGCCATGCTAAAGCGCGAATTCGGGTGGATTACCGGAATGTGCTTCTGCCACCCCTCCTCGCCCTTCTCGTCGCGGAAATTCTGGTGCCACATCTTGCGCTCGTCCATGCGGATCGCCTTCATCTCGGCGTCCGCCTTCGCCAGCCTTTGTGCAAGGATAATAGTTACGTGATGCAACTATTACAACTTCCACGGTAGTATAATGCTTTCGGTCCCCCATCTGCGTCCACTACTCTAGTAGTAGTTATAAACGCCTACTAAGTGCACAATACACGTCAAGAACAATGAATATAATATGTACTTTCGGTCCACCAGTTGCTCCCTGTCAAACGTAGACACCCCCGCCTCGGCGTCGCCCGTCACAAAAAGGGTGAACCCCGTGTCGTGCATTGCCTGGCCGGCCTTCGCCCGCTTTTGCTCTTCCCTCTCCCACCTAATATTTGTTCAAGAGAAGGACATTTCTAGTATTAATAGTGTGAGAATGATATAAATTGAGAAGTTGATATCAAATATGCAATGTGACCTATATTATGACTTTTCAGGAGAAACCTGTACGTTCAAAGTTCAGAAAAAAGCTCTATACTTTTTTTTGTCCTCCTTACTCGTCTCGTGATCCTTTATATTGAGCTTCTCTTTCTGCTCGGCTTTCTTCACAGCAGACCCCATGCTCATAGCGTCGAGTCCTAAATTTAAGTTTCATTCTCCTTGAAAATGCTAGTAAGTGCGGTATGTGATACGTGTAATGTTTCATTTATACTGCTACTATATATAAGATTATAGGGAGTCACTGCCTGGTTGTGACGTTCTCGGATTGAATAATTTAATATATACGCGTGGTATCACATAAATATTTAGTTCAGCCTTTCAGGGACTGACACTGCACAGCGCTTCTCGTTAAATATATGCCGAAGAATGATATTTTCTGAAAAATGTCAGTACCAAATTTGCCCTTCCGTGTTTTTTTCCGCTCCTCCCGCCCGTCTTTCAATGCTCGGGTATCGTCCGATTCGTTCCCATCTTCGCCAGAAGCTGCTGCCATCAGTTTCTCTCCCATCGTCTCGCCGACGACCTTCTTGCGGGCGGCCTTTTTCAATTGCGTGGGTTTTTCACCAACCCAAGTGCATATCTATCATGCATTAGATTTCATCTGTTTTTTCGAATGTGATTGAAGTCATATTAAATATAGTCTTAAATGATTTACACTACTACCCTGCATATACGACGAGAACTGGAATCTTCATCCTTTTTTCCGGATATTATCATAATAGTAAAAAGTCTAGAATGAATGATATAGTAATAATCTACCTGCCACTTGCCCTTCTCTGCCAAATTTTCTTTAACCATGGCCGCCGCTGCGGCCGCATGTTCCTCGGAACTTGATGTGTGGCTTGTTTTTTCATTTTTGGGATAAAACAAATCATAGAATCATTTTTGGGATATCACAAATGTTCCGCAATCATCTAAACTATTAAACTTTCTTTGATAACAATTAATATTACTGAAGATACCGGGAATATTCAAAGAAAATCGCACCCGAACTGCTCCTCATTCGGCTTTTGGGGAGCTGTTTGCGGCGCTTCCTCGTAGCTCGGGGAGGACGGGTCGGGATTTGTGTCAGGGCTGAAAACACCGTCCGGGTGAATGTCCGCCGGCGATACTTTGTCCGCCATGTTAAGTGTGTTTTTTTATAACTAAATGATATATTAAAGTAAAAAGGGGGATAATAAACGGTTAATTACGGGTTATTGGTTTTGTATTGTGTAGGTGTCAGAATTGCGGTCAAGAAGGTTATATGGGTTGGTCTATAGGATAATATAAATAGGGGGGGCAGCAATGAATAGGCACTATTAGGGGTTTCCAAGGGATGGAATGAATAGCGACTATAGAACAATAATATACAAAGAGATACAAAAATGGAGTTCGAAATTTCTAGTTATGTAATAGCGATTATTATGGGTAGAGTCCGTATACACGTTCCTTAGGAATAAACTCGCCGCGGGCGGATCCGCAAGGACGTATTACTGTATCATATTTCTTTCTGCCAAACAACAATACTATTATATGCCTTATGGTAGTATGGGTGCGAATTATGTGGACTGTTGTAGCAAGACGTCCCTCTAATACCACTTTCGGCGCCGGCTCTTAAAATAAACATGCATCTTCATTTCTCATTATACGCGCCAGAAGATGCATATTATTTTCTTCATTTATAGAAGATAAGAACTACATTTTTTTTCTATGTTCTTGCATGATCCACAAAATTATGGGAGTTGTATTCCAGGTTCCTATAATATATGCCCATTCCTTGTGATTACAATATTATTGCACTTCTGTACTTCTCCGGTGTGCCAGATTTTTCGCAAGGCGGCTCCTTGTTGGCCAAAATAGGCGCCGGGAAAAGGAACCCGTATTTAACTAATGATACCCTTCATAATATAAGCACACTACGCAGGTGTGCTAAATCATTCTTAAAAGTTTCTTGACTGAGAAATAACTTCATAATACGGCTGTTCACCCTTGAATCAATTTGCCGCGGATTCAACATTAGCTGAGAACACGAGAAACAACTGTTCCCTGCAGCGCACGCTGTCCTATGTATTATATTGATTTGTGCATTCAATATTGTTCGTCAACAACGCGTCAACTACACCGTCATTTTCAAACTCGGACCATGTATACATAATTTGAACCGGAGGAAATTCTTTGTGAATTAAACTATAAGATCATTAATTCTCTCCCGATACATTTAGAAGATGTGCACGAAAAGAATCGCGACTTTATTATATAAATACCCCCTCGCGAAGGAAAACACACTGTCGGGGAAGGAAGGCGCCAATCAATGGATGATGCACGATCGAATTGCAAAAAAGAATACCGTCTCCAACACAGAGACGTAAAATGCTAGATCTGGGTCGGGGGGTCCCCGTGGTCGGGGGGCCCTGAGAAAAATAAACTCCTAGAACGCGTTTGCTTCCTAACATTATTATGTGCATCCATTTTGAAGAATTATCTCCAAAATACTCATATCATAACAGGGTCTACAGCTTTATCATAAAATGATATTATAATTTGTCTGGCGCTCCGATGATCTCCATATATTACCACGATAACATTTTTCATATGTATAGGAATAATATTCCGCCGTGTTGCTCAATTATCATGCGCAATGAAAGCTTATTGTTCTTCGCATAAAATTCAGCAGGATGAACTGAACGTTTACTCAACGCGCGTTCGGCCAATATTAGGTTGAACATCCTCATTTTCCTCATTTTCTTGGAAAATGATTCACAATTATTTTTGTTGGATATTATAATACAGACTATAACCGACGCGATTTTGGCAGAAATTGTTTTTTTTTTAAACGCTGCTCTACAAATATTATTCTGCATTTATTAAATGCAGAATATTTGTAGAGCTGGACGTTAGACAATATTAAATACTGTCTAACGTCCAGCTCTACGATAGGTATCTGCAGTGATCTTCTTGACTCTTAAACAACATAGGTATCTGCAGTCTTCTATTATTCTTGGACCACCTGCTCATCTGCTCCTTACTATTCTTCACCCATCTGCTCGCCGAAACAGCGTTCCACCCGGTGGTTGACCACGTTTTTCTCGTATATGTCTTTGTATTTTTGGAAAGACCCGTCTTGGACGCCCCTCGGTAAAAAGAACGGCACGCCCATTGGGGAAAGATTTGGGGAAAAAATCCATTTTCCGCCCATCTTCTCCAACTGCATTTTCACAGTCGCGATTTTCACAGCAGGGTCCGTAGCAATACCAAAAGGATCCGCCTCGGCCGCGTGAAACGGATCACCAATTTTTTGGTGATCATCAATACTAGAACTACTGCTGCTGGCACTAGAAGAACTGCTAGTAGTATCATAACCATCGGGTCCTTGATAAGACGAGGAGCCTGAAGAAGAAACCATCTTGGTAATTTTCGCCATGTGTTCCGATTCTTCGAGAGCTTTTTGTAGAATTTTATCGGATTCGGCCGGGCTGCCCAAGAAGAAATCCCGTTGCTTTTGTTTCTCTTTGCTCTTTGCGGAAAACAAATTTTTCATCGGAAGCGACGGCTTCTCTACAGATTGCATTAACAAGGGCACCTTATTATTTTGCTCGTTCTTCTTGTTCTTCTTCTCTAAGAGTGTCATATTGTCTTCTCTTATTGTAGGAGAACTTTTCGGTTCTCTTTCGCGAATGTGAGGAGGCTCCTCGTCCGAAAGCAGGAGCCGCGCCAGCATTCCGCCCAGAACTTCGCCCGCCTTCAGTTCGCCGATGAAAGCCGAAAACTTGAAGAACTCGCCGCCGCACCCAGCAATGGAACCAAAGCTCCAGGGGTCCTCATTTTCGATTTGCAATAATGTCGCTGTGCTGGTCATATTCTGAACTATTAACCAACTTAATCAATGTTATGTGCGAACATATTTATGACAGAAATCTCGGACTGAAAAACACGCCAATAATATCACTTACTCATCTCATCAATGTAATGACGGTCTCTATTTGATATTATAAAGGAAAACCTCGATGCTTGGGTGCCAGCCGACGATGAAATGCTCGTCGGGCAGATACGTTTGCGAATATAAACACCGCGTGGGCTCGCCGTCGATACTTTTTCTGAGCTGCTCCCGCAGGCTGGGCGCATTTGGAGAAGAAGTTAAGTTGTCCAAATCCAACACGCCGGGCTCGATGCTTGATGTGTCGATGCCGGGAAAGTGATTTTGTAATACACTGAGAATATGAAACACACCCAGCAACTGCAAGTCGTGCTGGGCTTCGGGATACCGAAACTTGTCTGCGCTCGGGATGATGTCCATCGGGCAATTCTCTCCCGACAAAACCTCGTTCTTTTCATCGGACAGTTGACTATAAAAATTCGCCTTCTTCTCGGTGAACTTTTCGAAACAATCCGCGCGCAAGACCCAATCCTCGTTCTCCAACGGAGGGCCGTTGCGGTGCACGCCCACCTTCATTATGTTCTTTTTTTCCCAGGGTGGCGTCGGCAAAATGTACAAACCAGCCTCCTTGGGCGTTCTGCACGCTGGCTTTGCGTACGGAAAGTTGTGAACCAGATCGGGGAGCAGTTCTCGAATAGTCTTTTCTTGGACTTCCTTACTTTCGAAAAAATCGTGCGGAAACTCTTTGGTTTTTTCGAAGTTCTTCATCACCGCAAGGAGGGCCTCCCACAGCGGCCACGCCTCTTTTACCAGGTTACTCAGCTCATTCTGCCCGTAGTCCTTCAAGCTGGGACCGTTTTTCGAATTTTCAGAGATAATATTGATGTCTTCATTTAGGATTGCTACCAAATCCCTGAACCCGATCTCCCGCTTTCCCTCAACGAGTTTTTGCCACACCGCATGGTCGCGTAATCTGTGACTAATGCCTAGTTTCCTCAGCGTTTCCTGGACAATCGCTCTCGTGGTGAAATCGCGGGCGCCGTAGCCCATGTAGAGGCTCAATAAATCACGAACATTGATTCGCTGGCGCGAGAGTACGACCTTCCGTTTTTCTTTGTGAAAATCACATGTATAATAGTCGTATCCAGCTCTGATACTGTCCTAGAATATTTCTACACGCAGAGACCATGCATAAATATGATGCATACGGAACCATGAAACCGTAATACAGAAAAAATGCAATTACCTCATTCCACTCCCACGCTTTGACCCAGTTTTCGTCCAGATCTAAATGGTAAATCACGATCGGCCCCTTGCCATCCACCGCATAGTTACGGCCGAATTTTTCCTTCATCAAAAAGTGCACGCTCTGCTCGTTGGTGGGTACCACCGGGTACAAGTCCTTATTCTCCAAACCCGCCTTTAACAATACACTGTTCGTGTAGGTCCCGCACGCTGTTAGCATTTGGTCGTACGGCAACTCTTTTTCCTCCACGTCTTCGGAATCAGTAAGAATAATTTTCTTTTTGGTGTCGATTTTTTCGGCTTTCACGGACTCGACGTACCGCGTGTAGACCCGTGGTCCTTCTCCGTCAACATTCACAAAATCTCTTCCTTTATTAATGCCGCCGGAATTTTTTTTTCCGCCGATCGGCACCCCCTTTTGGTATTTGTCTTTCGGTAAATCTCGTAAGGAGTCCAAAATCTCGGCCGCCATCAAAGTGGCAGCTTCTTCGGTGTACACGCCTATATCGCGGCCGGGGCGGAAGGTCAGCGGTTTCGACGTCCCGTCTTCTTTAGTCTGTGAGTCCGGAGTTTGCAAGACATCCAGGACGCCGTCTCCGGGCAAGAAATGGGTTTTCTTCTTAAGTTGGTCTCCAGCGGCCACACTGGTCCCCAGTGTTGGCATGGCCCTGGTTTTTCCGGAGTGCCACGTATGACGCCACGAAGGACTTTGCGCGAGATACTTAACTGCTTTTCCATCTTGAATTTCTAACTCCTCACTGAGAACTTTGCCGTCGACAATTTTCTTTGCATCTTCAGGCGCGGGCGTCAAGGAAGCCCGCTCCCAGGGAACGTTCTGCTTGTCCAAGCCGTCTTGCCAGTCCTGAATCGTGCCGCGTTGCACCTTTTTCCATACAATAAATATTTGACGTTTTGTTGCAATTTGCAAGATACGGTCGCTATAAGGAGATTCTGAATGTCACACTGCTATAGTATGGATACCGATAAACAACCATAATTAACACCCGGAAACAATCGTAATTCTGCATACAGATCAGGAATTCCTAAACAATATATTATAACCTCCGAATTGCCGTCCGCTAAATCCACGCAGCCCACACGGTAAAATAATTTGCGGTCTGTGTAATTGTCGTCACCTTTTTTTTCATAGAATGCTTTAGAGCTTTAAAGGCACATTTCGATGTTGTGTGATTAATACATTATTTTACAAATTTCCCTAACGCCTAACATTATCGTATTGAAGCTTTCGCTGCGCATGGCACTAATCTTAAACTCCATGTTGATCAATGTTGACGTAACTCCAATATCATATTTTCGAGCCTTTCTCGCGCTGCTTCTTGGCGAATTCGTTGAATTCTTGTTCCAGCGCCTCGAAGAGTTCCTTGCTGCGGCTCACCGCGCCGCCCTTGACCGGATCCGCGTACATGCGCCAAGCGCGGTCCTCGCCCCAGCTCGACGGCATTAAATTTCCCGGCTCCAATATCGTGACCAGCACGTCTCGGTTCTTCTTGCTTAGAATCTCCGCGAACTCGGCTGTTTTTTGTTTTTTTTTTGATCATGTCATATGCCTTTCCACTACATGAACTGACACTGCTTTTTCCCAAGTATACGCACTTTCTGTAGAGACGTACTTTCTGTAGAGACTCAAAACCAACCTACTACACACAGATCAGACCGAAAATGAGTGTACCAGACGCCTCTAGCTGTAGTGTACTGTTCACCAAAAGTAATACCAGACGCCTCTAATTGGTGGACAATGTTCCACGCCAATGCGCTTCCCGCCACGCCCCCGCCCAGGATGACGATATTCCACGGATTGCGGGGCTGCCGCTCATGCCGCGTGTGCGCCCCGTCATGTTGCGCGGTAGACAAAGCGCTGCGGCCTTTCTGCAAGCTGCTCAGGGCCTCATTGTAATTATATGTGGTCACGAATGAAAAAAGAAGATCCAGATTGCTGCGACCGTCAATTCTAAGATAATTCAACACACTGATTATCTCAATATACGAAGAAATGCTCATACGATAGACGGTCTATTAGACCTCCATGGCGACGGGGCCGTGTCCGGGTCCCGGCAAGTTCTTGAAAGGCGACGTGAAAAGGCGGCCCGAGGGCAGCGCATCGCTGCTTCCGGTGTTCGCGAATCGTCGCGGCCCGTTGAAAAACGGATTATGAGGAAAAGGGGTGGTGCCATTGTCGGCGTCCTTGTTGGTCTCGCAGAACGCGTACCTTTGGTTTTTTTTGAAGATGCTTTCATTTGAAACACTCATTTAACACTGTGTGCAACACTTACAATGCAGCCTGTATCAAAATCAAGGCGATCTTATCGGCGAATCAGATCATCTGAACGGAATGATTTACAAAATATTCGAAGGAATTACAACAAAGAAAACCTGTTCTGCACAAGGTGCAATTACATTGCGATGCAATACATTTCACGCACGGAACGCACTACGCATGGCACCCGCCTTGCATTGTACGCAATGCCCAGAGAATGCACCGCGCACCGCACGCATCATGCATGGCACTCAGTACGCACGACACGCACCACGCATGGAACGCACTACGCACGTCACGCATTGTGCACGGCATTCTCGTTGCATTACGCAAGGCAAACACTACGCACGGCAAACACCATGAACGGGAGCACTACGCACAATACACACTGCGCACAGCATACAAACTTAAAGGAAACGAGGCACCGCACACGATGCACATTCCGGATTGTGCGCGATGAACACGGAAACCGAGTTGCACATGATAAGCACTGTGCACGAGCTGGCCATGATCCGTGAACCGGATCTTCGACAAATGTCGAAAAGTCTGGCTCCCGCGTGCGTACATGTCAAGTCCTGCTATCGGTCCATCGTTCCATGACCAACGCGTTTATTTGAAACATAGCCTGATAGTAGGGCTCCCAGGGGGCTGCCGGCACCTCTCGATCTCCCGTGGAAATGAAGATGTTGAAAAAAAGTACGAAATAAAGGGTCGAGAGAGCGGAATAAAGGGGGGGGCTGGCTGACCCCCCCCTTATTCCGCCATAGCGGAATAAATTTAAAAGTATTATTAATCGTTCTCTTACAACAAAGAAAACCTGTTCTGCACGAGGTGACAGAGCGTGGCTGCTGCCGGCAGCCGGAAAGACATCGTATTGCTGTATGATAGTTAATCCAATCACTATCTCCGTAGCTACGGCTATTGTCGTCGGATGCACACACGTTCCTTGTAAATAGACAGTGTAGATTGATGCGGAGAAAATCAATTTTGTAGACCGAATATTTTATAGAGGGAATTCAAAGGTTTCGAAGAAGAGTTATTACAACGGCGGAAACAAGACAACGCTGTTTCTTTTTTTGAATTGTTGGATCTGGGAGCTAGTCTCTGGAGGAAAAAACGGCCAACGTTGTAGAATGACCGCGGATTGCTCGAGACATTGGAATACGAGACGCGATTAAATAATTATAGAGTGTTTGCGAGGGATTCAGAGCCCGAGAACGCCGATCTAATGATAGGATTAGAAATTGGGTAAATCGGCAGGACCGTATGATGAGGTTGATATTATTCGAAGCTGGACAACCCGATCTATGAACCAATTCCAACTTGCTCAAGTGTGTACAACAACAACGGAACGTGACAATTGAATATGCATGGAAAACTGAATGGAAAAAATCTGAATGGAAAAGATAAATCTGATAATACAAAACCGATACAACTTGTGAATGATAAATTCGAAATTTCTGCGCAATAACCTCGTCCCGGCGAGGTTTCTACATAATTAATACGTACAATAATTATAGCGTTAGCGCGAGAAAAAGAGCCCACCAGCTTCTGTGCCGCAACAAAAAGTTCATTTTGGCGCCCCGCTTATAGAGGGTCGCACAACTTCCCTATAGGCAATATCTATAAAATTGTACAAAAATATAATGCCAAACAACGCATTATATCAATACGTCCGTAATACTTGTCACTGTCATGTAGCAAACCAGTACGGTTCCTATTGACTATGTGCAGAAATATAATATTTCAGCAGACTGCAGCCTTACTCCGGTGCTCGTGGACGGATCAGGGGGGTCGCAAATGGCCTGACGTCTCCCTGCGTGGCCGCACTGCGCTGCCCGGCGCGGAGTTCCAACTCGGTCATCGCCTCGGATATGCCCCGTGCCCGTAACAAAGCACTCGGGGGCGGCACCGGCGCGTCCAGACCGTCGCTATCGTCTTTCGGGAGAAGCTCATCGTCGGATTTCTCCTTCGAGGAGCTCACTTCATCAGGAACTGTCGTAGGCTTTGCGCTGGCCGGCGTCCCGTGGGCGCCAATCAACCGCACGCTCTGCGCTTTTCTCGCGGCCGTGTAGACGTCGAAATAGTTCACGAAATGAATGACAAATACCACTCCACCGAGTATAAAGCTGACGACCAGGCACAACCACAAATTCAAGACGCGCTTGCTCAACAAGTACTCTTCGATCGGTCTTCCGAAAAGCCCCTCCGAGAAGTGCACCAAACATAACAGGCCCACGGTGATCAGGGCCATTACCAGATTGATGACGTTCGCCTCGAAAACTAAGCCCGACACACGGTATATGGAAGAAAACAAAAACACCTTTCGATTGTGAGGCACTGCTAACGATGAACAAAGTACTATGACACGATCAATAGCTGATTTTTCGATGAGAAAACTACTGTATACTATACATAATTTAAGCTCTACCAACATTCCATTTTCAAATACGTTCTACGTCCCTATACTTTGCATACAATACATGTCACAATCGACAATAATCAAAAAAACACCACGGTTTTCGTGGGGATCGCGAAGCCGAATAGTAAGAAAACAATGTGCTTGAACTCCTCGATCAAAGCCGGGGACGCCCGGGCGAAATACAAACGAAAAATGCCTTCGTGCGCAAGAATAACGATAGAACCGTACACTAGCCAGAACAGCATGCCAACGAGAAAACTCGCTTTGATGTATTGCGCAGCGAGCTCCGGCTTGTCCATGCCGTACGCGTGACCGAGGTAGGCCCCGGTACCATTGCCCATGCCAATAATCCAAAAGAGACCAAACCTATATCATTTTTGTATGGGAACCAGTAATTTCCTTTCTTCCATACATATGATTGCACATCGTCTATACTCTAATTACGTTTAAGTCTTCACCATTTGTCAGTTAAATACTCAAATATCAATATGAGCTCCTCACTATTATATACCATTTAACATGACTATAACAATAATATCAAATATTACCACAACCAGTGCTCCGCCGTGTTGACAACCGATAAATCTTTCTCTCCCACTGCCGCGACCAATAAACCTTCGAACTCGCTGGGCCAGCACTGCAAGACCAATAGTATCGCGAAGAAGGACGCCAAACACCAATAGGACTTCAAGTTTTCACAGTTGAAATAGTGTTTTTTCGAAAAAAAGATGGCACACAAGTTGCCCTCCTGTTTGCCCAAACGGCTGGTGAGCCAACAGTTTGTGAGAACAGCGAAACCGATGAGCATGATGAATCGGGTCGTTAAATTTGCCATCGCGAAGCAGCGCACGATCTCAGAAACGTAAGTGTCTGCATCATAATCCGGATTTACGTCTGGGGAGGGGTCGGAGACCGAAGCTGCGCGGTAAGCTGGATTATTTTGGTTTTTATCCTACTGGCAGACCCTGTAATAATAGAATAATATCAACACCCGACAAAAATGACTACTATTCACGACTACATCAATTATATTCAAATCAAAGGATATTATACAAATGGACAAACCGAAGAACAACAACGGGTGCAGCGCATCTGCAAGGAAGGCCACCAGGAAGTAGTGATGCGCCGACTGTACTGCTAGGCCGAAGCGGAAGAACATCACCGCGAAATAATGAAAAAACGCCTCTAGCGCCATCCACCGCACGTAGAGAGCTGCCGCCCCCGCTGCATGCACGGAGGCCAACATGTGGTCACAGACCAACGGGGCGACGAGAGTGATCAACAATACGTTAAGAGGCACAACAATAACACTCAAAAACGCCGAGTTCGCCAAATATTTGGGTATGCGCTCGATCTTCTGCGCGCCGAAGGCAATACTACAGTAAGCGTCCAAAATTTGGTGCACGCCGGTGCACACATACCTGAGAGATTCTTCAGTTTATACGTTATGACTCCTGAGAATTATTTATGGATGGCCCGCTGAGCAACGATGAAACAAGGTCGCGTACTAGATCGTGGAAAGCCTAAATAAAACAATACATCGTGCAGGAGCGCACGCAGATTTCGCCGATAGCGATGGGCGCCATGACGGAGGTCCTCAAGTCTGCTGGCACCGTGCCTCCAATCAAAAACCACGTGATATACCTCTTGAATTATCGTATTGCGAGGAAGGTCTAAATATGATGGTCTTCGTATGGAATCAGATCTAGTTGTATTTTCCAGACCGGCATTTTTGATGCTCATCTTTTCTTTAAAATGCTCCTCACGAAAAAGAATAGTTGACAATGAACCCGTAGAAGCTCAGCAAGACGATGCCGTAATTTTCCATGGCTCCGCAGAAAATATCACCCATCACGCTCCAAAGCGTCCGCTCATCTTCCGTGCTCGCAGCTTCGGGCTTGTCCTTGAAACTCACTGCACCCCCTCTTTGCTCGTCTTTCCGCTTCTTCCGGGTGCCGCTTCCACCTCCGCGCTGCCGCGCATTCTCCTGCGCGAATTCGGCCTGGTCCTGCCGCGAATCCAACGCGAACAGCGGCATCGCGCTCTCGCTGGATTCGCTGCCACTGCGCGACACGGACTTCTGCTTCGCGCGGGGCCCGGGGCTGCCGGCGGTGCGGGCCCCCTTGCGGTTGTCGGCCATGATGTTGTTTCTATTCGACAATGTAGAATAGTTGTTTCGAACTGTAGTGTACTGTGAACGAAGAATGGGAGTTTTTAATTTATGCAAATCTTACAGAAGAACATCGTATCTGCTGCACTAACATCAGTTGCAGCTTTTCGCCTTTCTGCTCAATCCTGACTGTACCGCTACGAAGACGGTCGCGCAGACAATTCCACGAATTGCACTTGCCGCGTCACTACAAAAACCGCGCTGAGAACACAGCTACCCGAACACGGCTACCAATTCACAAACGAACATGAACATACAGACGACATGAAAGTGGTTCTGCAATCGAAGGAACGCAGGTGCATGCCGGAAAATCCGAAGAACCATTCTTTCGCGTGGCAAGAACAAAATAAATGGACGGACCAACGTAATATTTTTCAAAAAAGAGACGTCACATCATATCATTATGCAAACGCAGCGGGAGGGTCTTTAACCGAATGTTCTACTACTCATTTAACAAAAAAAACTCAATAATCAAGATGTCCGAAAAGCAAGATACACCAACGAAAACGTCCGCTAACGAGAACCGTCCGTATTTATTTTCTGTAGTTCAGTCCTTCTTTTCTTCCAACGACATTGCCCCTAGCGCAGCTCGCAGAACTTCCCATCCCGCCCTCGCATTCTTTTCGTCCCTCCCAGCCTTCTTCTCGTCGACGACACCGTTCGCAGACACCGTTTGTTGTGGAACCAATCCCCAGACACTGTTAGTACTGTCTGTCCCACCCACAGGCACTGTTTCTTGCTTAACAACGGGATAGGACAGCATGGCAAGCCTATTTTGTGCAGTACGCAGGAGGTTCTGCCGCATCCTCTCGAACGCGAGATCAGTTCTG
>Ga0099797_100643_pt1 | contig 21850 bp, 13 predicted proteins | sample Uncmet_Sort48C_1_FD_89871 | JGI IMG/M metagenome (GOLD analysis project Ga0099797, IMG submission 89871) | Marine eukaryotic communities from CALCOFI LINE 67, Pacific Ocean - C012_Sort48C_1 | ecosystem: Environmental > Aquatic > Marine > Oceanic | place: Pacific Ocean: Monterey Bay | collected...
TGAAATTACAACAAAATTAATCAAACGGGAACAAGAATTATTAAAACAATTAAATGATACAAGTGGAGGAAACAATGATCATGTAAATACTTTAGAAATTGAGAAAATTACGGAGGAAATGAAACAAATATCAACAGAATTAGAGCAACGCGATGCATCTTCAGCACATTCACGTGCAGCATTAATTTTACATGGCTTATCATTTACTACAGAAATGCAAAATGCACCTACATCATCACTTTCCGGTGGATGGAGAATGCGATTGGCATTAGCATCTGCATTATTTCTCCAACCGTCGTTATTATTATTAGATGAACCGACAAATCATTTAGATTTACATGCAGTTGTATGGCTCGGTCAATATTTAAAACAGTGGCCAACAACATTAGTTTGTATTTCACATGATTCATCGTTTTTAAATGAAGTTTGTACTGATATTGTTGAAATGAGAAATAAACATTTAAGCTTTTATAAAGGTAATTTTCAAACCTACCAAACAACTGCTGCTGATAGATATTTACATCGTAAACGGGAATACGATCGACAACAAGAAGATATTGTGCATAAGCAACAATTTGTTGATAAATGGATCAATAATAAATTCGGATATAACGCTGGATTAGTTCAAAGTCGATTGAAAGAATTGAAAAAAATGAGAGCAGGTGGTGAATTGCATATAGAAAAGCCATTAGCACCTGGAAGTATGCGTAGATTTAAATTTCCTCTTCCAGATAAAGTTGGATTGACTAATCCAATCATAAAATTAAATGATGTAACATTTAGGTATCCAAATAATTCTAACGATAAAACAGAAAATAGGAACCCATTGTTGTTTAAAGATCAATCCTTGCAAATCAATTTAAAAAACAGAATATGTATTGTCGGTCCAAATGGAACTGGTAAATCTACCTTGTTAAAATTGATAATTGGTGAAAAACTTGGTGGATTAAGACCAATTGATGGTTGTGTAGTAAGCAAAGGGAAATTAAAATTTGCATGGTTTCACCAACATTTTGCAGAGCAGATTAATATGAAAAAATGCCCATTAGAAGAAATGCGTTTATTAATGGGTGTTAAAGTCACTGAGCAAGAATTAAGAAGACGATTAGGTGCATTTGGTATAAACGCAGAGTTAGCAATCCGTTCGAATCAATTATTAAGTGGTGGACAAAAAGCAAGATTAGCATTTGCAAAATTAGTTTACAATAATCCACACGTATTAATTTTAGATGAACCTACAAATCATTTAGACATTGAATCAATTGAAGCAATTGGGAAAGGATTGTGTGATTTTCCTGGCACAGTAATATTTGTTTCACATGATGAATATTTTTGTCGTACCGTCGCAACAGAATTTTGGCAATGTAAAAAAGAATTAGGCACAATTACACAATTGCATATTGGATTTGATCAATATAAAAATAGTATTTTAAGTGCATTGAAAGAAAATGAGTTTTGAGTTTTTGAGTTTTGTGGGTGTCAAAAGTATTAAATTAAGTCTACCAATTTTAATTCATTTAATCGGATACTGGCATACTGGCACACTACATATGTACAGTATTATGGCCACCTGGTTATGGTAGTTATTAATATATTTTTTTCTCTAGAAATTTCGAAAATATTAAATAATAACTGCAGTCAAAAAGCATGAAACAGCATGACAGCATGCCCGGCATACATTACAGTACAGTATTATAATATACTGTAGCATGCTAATGCATTGGTGCCACATTGTGATTGAAAACACACATGAATGCACATTTTTGCACATTTCGGAGTCTTCGTTATTAGATATATTATATTTGAAAATACAATGTAATTAATACCAATACATTTCGTTCTCTATGTTTAATGTTCATTTTAAATCAAGATTAATCTCTATCGTTAAATTGATAAATACGTACATTTGATAAAAACTATATATAAAAGATGATGTATAAGTTTTTGAACATTATGACACTTGCAAATACACCAATATGTAATATTAAATGTGTAGCATATTTCAAAAAACAAAAAAAAAAAGATCTAAGGTTAGAACAGACTATTGATAAGATAAAATCGTCTGAATCTAAGTTAAATTTCACCGATGTTGGAAAAGAGCAGAAGGAGATATCATCCCACTATGTAGTAAACGGTGATATCGATAATGAAAAAGAAAAGAAAATGATGAAAGAAATGGTTGCACTTGATGTTAAAGAAGCTATAAAAACCGGAAAAGAAGAGTTGAAAATTGAAAATTTAGAGTGAAAAAAATATTAATAGAGGGGTGGTGTGTCTAAAAAAATTAAAAAAATTAAAAACACCCAAAAAGTTCGTAACGTACGAGACATATAAATTAATTTTTTAATCTGTACCACCACTACCAACAACAACATACGTAGAAGCTCCTTTCATCTTTACATCGTCGTTATTTGATCTAGTTTTTCCATCATCCACCCTCATCATCATATTTTGTTTTTCTATATCGACTAATGCCTCTTGGTCCATTTTTTTCAAATCTCGTTTTTCTAATAGTTTTAAATATTTTTGCATATTACAAAATATAATTGTATTGACAATCATCCATAAAAATACTGGAAGCAAACTCAATGGAAGTGCCGGTGTAATATCAAAATCATTAAATCCTGTTGGATCTGTTCGATTACTGTTTTTAAATGTTTCGCTCGGAATAAATAGCTTTAATGAAAATCTTGTGCTAAACAATGCAATACTATAGACAGTCAAGATACCACCAACCGCAGCACATAATCTTATTGACATAGGAATACTAGGTCTACATTGTATTAATGCAGTTCGACTTGTTACAATGCCTGTTTCTACAATAACAGTATCAAATAAATTTAAAAATGCAATGTGATTTAATATATAAGAATCAATGATGGCATATTGACAATTTTTTGGCACTTCATATGCTGGCGAAGTTAATCCAATGCAACCAGTTGCTTCAGAAAGCAAGAATGTCATAAGCGATAAAACAGACATTCCCCGTTTTAATGCAGATACAGCAACATCATCTAAATGTGTATTATGTCTTCTTAATGCTTCTCTTAAATTTCCTAAGAAAAAATATGGCAACAATGCTACAATACCATTAACAAATTGTATTAATATATAAGGAAAGTTTGAAATGAAAATACAATGAACAAAACATAAAAAGAAACAAAGTGCACTCACAATGTAATGTAAACCATCTAATGTACATACATTCAAGCGTTTATTAGGCCCTTCAACTAATACTTCCTTTGTCTGTATTCCTGCATATACATGTTCATGAACTGTCCAACTAACGAGACTTATTGGATACAAAGCCTCTAAAAATATATGGTTAAAAGTAGAACGCCATAATGTTGGACCAAATGTAAACAATGATGCACAAAATATGACAACCGTTATTAAAAACAAGGTTAATCTGGCACAAAAAAAGTTTGGATGAGTTTCATCTTTATCATTAACAGAGGTATCAACTTTTACTCTTATATTATTTTTCTTTTCCAATAAAACGATGCGTTGCTCTAATCTTTTTAATACTTCACTTTCCAAAGATGAATTCATCTTTTATTGTATCTATAGTTTTATTATTTTTCCTTTCCCCATATATAATACTAAGTTTTATCTAAATACTTCTGTTTACTGATAATTGTTTTGTCAAAATGTATTAATTTTTCATTCAACAAATTATTAATTTCATATTCAAAAAAAAGAAGAGACGAGACTGGCAAAGACAACCCTAATTTACCCCTATTATTATCGTTTTTTTTTTCTTCATATTTTATATTATTTTTTTTTTTCAACCAACAACAAAAACAAAGAAAGGTCCATGAAAACATATATATTTGAGTATAAGAATTAATAATAAAAAAATACAAAAGTGTATATAATATAATAATTAAGATTCACTAAAACAATATACAATATTAAGAAAGAAAAGATCAAAACTAGAAGCATTTCGAAGTGCAAACATAGGCAAATACAGATATACATACACATATAAACATTTTAATTTTGTATATATATAATACATAGTGTAATAAAAATACAAATAGAACATGTCTAGTTTTACACAAAATCTAACTAATTTTGTCACAAGGCAAGTAGAGTCCGTTAGAGAAATGACGGCACCAGTATTGCGTGAAAGTAAATTTGTAGAAAAAGGTGTATTGACACCAGATGAATTTGTACAAGCAGGTGATTTACTTGTTTACAAATGTCCCACGTGGGAATGGTGCACTGCTGATAAGAGCAAATTAAAATCATATTTACCAGCAAACAAACAATTTTTAGTTACACGGAATATACCTTGTCTATCACGTGTTAATACTTTAATATCACAAAAATTTATGGAAGAAGTTATTGATAGTGGTGACAATGGCGAGGATGGCTGGTTAGCCACGCACATACAATCCAAAGATGGGGATTCAAGTTTGAAAAAAGCAATTTCGATTGAAGAGAAAGACAATAGTACGAACAACAACAATACTGACATATCTACAAGTATGAAAAATTTAAATGTAAATGTTGAAGTTACTACTACTACTAATAATAACAATAGTAGTGATGGTAATGATAATAATGATGTAAAAAAGAGCAGCAAAGATGATACAACAAATAAAGAAGAGTCTGATGATGAATATGCAGATTTAGATGATTTGGAAGATGAAAGTTTAGTCGTAGAAGATACAGCAATTGCCAATGAAGAGGATGAACCTGAATATGTTTTTGCTGGTATGAATGACAATGTTCAATTTACAAGGCGATATGATATCTATTTAACATATGATAAATATTATCAAACCCCAAGAGTATTTCTAAGTGGCAGTGACGAAAATGGACAACCATTACGCCCTGAACAAATTTTGGAAGATATTATGCAAGATTATGCAAACAAAACAGTAACTATTGAAGCATTTCCATTTACTGCTGGTGGTGTTTATGCAAGTATTCATCCATGCAAACATGCTTCAGTAATGAAAAAAATTGTCGATCATTTTGAAGATTCTGGACGTGTAGCTCGGGTTGATCAATATTTATTTATTTTTTTGAAATTTATACAATCGGTTATACCAACAATGAATTATGATCATACCATGTCTATGGAGGCAAAAACGTAAAATATTTTTCATAAAAACAGAAACGAAAAGGATTCTATCTAGCGTAATCATATATATATATACTGGCTTCGTATAATTTGCTACACAGGGGGAGTTTTCTTTTAAAAAGTAAAAGCCTCCTCTTATTTTTTTCGCATTAATATCTCATAATTTTTTTATTTTTATTTTTATATAAAATACGAACCGTTCGTATTAATAAGAGAATTTTTTATATATTATTTATAAAAGATATAATTAGAATAATACGCGCGAGTATAAAATTTTTATGCACGGGACACATTTTAGTGACTCTCGCATTGGTAAAATAATCATATATTATGTTGTACGAAGCGTTCGTAATATTATATATATATATATGTACGAAGTAATATTTAACATTTTTTAAAAAAAATATTTAAAAATATATAAATATCATTTTGTATGCTCTCTACATACCCCTTTTCTATATCTTTAATAATGGCTTTAAAGATGAAATTATTTGCTTTGCTTTTATTTTGTTGGTGAAATGTTTCAATATTTCAATCATAATCACACTCCTCTCTAATGATATCATATCATACTTAAATATTATGAGTAATTTACTGGTCTCAAAATGGACCATGGTTGCTTTGTTGAACAACAAAATCATCTGTAACTTTCCCTGTTGGATTTTCAACATGTTGATACTTCAAATGCGTCGAATTCAGGACTATGATTCTCCCATGGTTTCCGCCTGTCCCGTGTAATCGACACCATTCTTTTTTCTTTGAGTTGCAACTTTTCAAAGTATTTGTACCATTAACTCCAGGGACACCACCATTCCCTTCTGTAATGTGAATAGTACCTTTTGGTTCATTAAACGATTTTATATCTTTCCCACTCTCGTCCTTACAAACATCCCCATGACACATTGGGTAGGTAGAAGCATAGTCATGCACATGCCCTGCGTCATAAAGATCGACACCATGTTTTTTTAATAATGGTAGCAATTTCGATTGGATAGAATTCAACCACATACCAACCGATTCATCGCAAATACCATCATTTTGACATTGCATTAAAGGTATAAAATCATGCCCGCTTGTCGTAAACTTTTCATGGCCATCACCTAAATAAAATGTACTGCTAGCATTTAAATTTGATTGCAACAAAGGGTGATACATCGGAAAGTGTGAACTTACTAATATCCATGGCGTCACTTTTCTATCGATGGAAGCAAGATCGTCATCCAACCAAGCTAACTGTCCTTTATCTAAATTATTCAGATCCAAACCAGCAATGTGAATTGACCCAATCGTTACACCAAAATAACGAGATGTGTTTGATGGAACAGATGAATGGAAACCAAGGCCAAACAAAGTAGCCTTAGTTAAAAATTCACCAAGTGCACTATCAGCAGTACTTCTGATTGAAGTATCATCCTCGTCATCAGAATCACCTAACGTTTCTCCCCAAGTCATATTTAAGTATCTTTGATAATGATCCCCATCATTCACTTCATGATTGCCAATAATCGGAATCCATGGGCATGTCGAAAGAGTTGGTTGGAACACATTCATGTACGCGTCACCACGTTTATCTCCAGCACCGGCAAGATCATATGCATGGTCTCCCATATGAACTATAAAATCAATTACACCGTTTTCACAATCAGTTTTTAAATTTTGCATTGGATTATGCTTCGAGTGACCCACTATATGCGAATAAAAGCGTGCAGTAGTACCCAGAGAAATAGATGTTAGAACCACTTGTATATAGAAAGGGTAAGAGGAAGAAAAAGAGAAGGGGGGACTTACTATCACCATAGATTCCAAATTTAGGTTGATCGTAATCAATTGCACGAAAACTCAAAAGTTCAGATAACTGTGATGTAGCACTTTGTACTTTATAAAAATATGTCTTGCCTTTTGTAAGATTTCCAAATTTAATAAAGTGCAAGGAATACGACATACCCTCCGCGCTCGATAAATGTTTGTAGTGGTGAGTAATTCCAGGGACTTTATGTAAGTTTGTCTTAGAGTCACCAAAATACGCAATGGGGACCCCTTTGTTGCTTGGCACGGTAGCTTCCCTTGTAACAAAAGATGCAACTACAGAATGTACATCAGCAACTTGAAGATTGATTTGTTCTGGTACATTAATGGGTGGCACACAGTATTGTGTATGGTTGTGCCCATTCTTCGGCGTTTTGCAGTAGCACCAAGGTCCAGCATAACTATTCGTAACTACATCTTTCGTACACCCATCACATTCAAATTTTCCTGCACTTCCACCCGGCATGGCACAGTAATTATTTGCATTACTTGGCGCTTTACCATTGTACCAAGTGCTATCAATACGTTTTTGCTCTTGCTCCGTCGGCAACTTTTCCCATTCCATACACGTATCCAAACAAGTTTCCTCATTTATTTTCCATGTTGGCATTAAATAATCATACACATCTGCGTGTGCTACATATAACCAAAATGAAATGGTTGTAAATTGTAGTATGGTTCGTAAGTGTGTCGGTGCTTTATCCATGGTTCCAACTATGTTTTAAAAAACTTTTTTTAGATGGATAATAATAAATCAATAAGTCGGTGTGCTGGTGCACAGCGTTTTGTATCGGGTTTGGGTGGACTAAATAAAACGGTCAAAACTAATCTGCAATCACAACCCCCCTCCGATTTTACAACCTAAAAAAAAATTAAAATTAAGTGCAATATTAGTATTAATATATATCTATATTTATATTGTAACAACTACTTGATTGAATTCCAGGAATTGATGCAACAACAAATGTACAAAAAAAAATGTAAATCCAAATAATTACCAGATTACCAAATTGAATTGGCAACATTGCTAAGTACAAAATTGTTACATTTTTTTGTCGATTTCCTATCAAGTTGTTACATTATAGTATACTAATATTGTACTTAAGTTTTTTAGGTTGTAAAATCGGAGGGGTTGTGATTCGCACATTCGGATTAAATTTAATTCAACTGTCTCATTGTTAACAATCGCATTACATTTCAATTTACTACCGACAATAGTTTCCAATTTTCCAATCATGCCGGTATTTGCTAATACATTAACCATTTTTGTGTGTATTTTTTCCTTGGAATGAAGACGATGTAATCCTTGAGATGGCGGTACATCATTCCTATCATTGATACTATTACAATCTGATAATAATTCTACAACACTTTTTCCCTTCCATTTCTTAATATTACTAGAAATATCATACATACGCATTAATTGTGTTTTATTTTCACATTGTATGATATAAATTTCTCCACTAACTGTAACGTCGTGAACGGTTAAGGTAACAAGCATTTTTTTCGTTGTTTCAAAAACCTGTTTATTTATATGCACTACTACTAATTTTAATGTCTTCATGAGTACTTTAGAAACAGCAAATTCATCTCTATCTCCACGCATTAATTTATCTGCAATTCGCATATTAAAGTCTTTCAATTTTTGTCCTTTGATACCAATATTAGCGGTATATTTTTGAATATATTTTGACATACCATATAATACTTTTTGCAATGCTAGATACGAGGATGTGTTTGCAATTCGTGGTCGGCCTTTTACATGTTTTGTAGGAATCACACTTGTTTCTATTATTGTTTCCGATTTTTTTTTTTTAAATTTTGCCATAAATGATGCCATGTTATTAATAATATCGTATCAGAAAAATAGAAAATGTTTTATCAGGACTTCGAAGATTTCTTATATGATGTATTATTGAAATAATAATATTCTTTGTCATGCCACTTCCATTTTATATATATATGTACCCCACATGTGTGACATATTAAATGTATATAAAAAGTGTGCATTACCCAGGTACATGTATAGTTGGTATTGCAACTATTAGACGACTATATATAGCTCTAGCTACTATATGTGTGCTGCACTATGCACTGTGCCGAAATGCCGAAATGTATAAGTTAAGCATGCTGGGCATGGATATAGCATTGGCTATCATATCATACAGTAATTAAACCGCAAACTCCTATATCGAACATGGCTTGTGTGCTTGTGTGGCAATCTGGGCAATCTGGCAATCTGGCAACAATCCTGGCAATCTGGCAACAATCCTGGCAATCGCGAGTTAGAGAGAGTAACGTTGAATATATAAGCTTTATTATAAAATAGTTGTTCACACATCATTTTTATTGTGTCATACATGTTGCACATCAGGTATATCGATATATTAATACATCATACAAATATAAATGTAGATAGACGACAATTGATGTTTTTAAAAGAAGGATTTATTTAAATATACCAATACCAAAATCAAATTAGATTAAAAGAGGTAACATAAACACACACATTCACACACACACACACATTTAAAATAGTAAAAATGGAAGCGATTGAGGATATGGAATTTGAATGGGATGATAGAGAAAAGCAATTCTTACGAGTCTTTCTTGGAAAAATATTAAAAAGGCCATATGCAGCAGCTTGGAATACATGGCATGAAATGATTCAATCGCAAAAATTGTATGAGGAACAACAACGTAAAAAGAAAATTATAAAACGTATGTCAAAAGTATTAGATACACAAAAATCTGGAGAACGAGATGCGAAAGGAATGGAAAGAATAAAAAAATGGGCATTAGAAGTTCATCAACAGATTTTTTTAAAATTAAATGAAGATGAATTGAACTTAGCATGCCAATACATGGAATTAAAACGTTATAAGAAAAGTGAGATCATTTGCTTACAAGGTCATCCAGGTGAAAAATATATGATCAATGTTCAAGGTGTTGTAGCTGTACATATTGATATGGACCCAGGAAATACACAACGTAAATTACAAATATTTAAAGTAAAAGGATATGACTATATGACACGTATGATCGATGAAAATCCATTGTGGATAGGTAAAGAAATAGTTCAATTGGGAGAAGGGAAAGGTTTTGGGGAAATTGCATTGTTTACAGAGGAAGGCGTGCGTACTACAAGTATAATAGCTGCAGATGAAAAAGAAACGAAAATAATATACATACCAAAAAAAGTTTATATAGAAACATTGTGTAAATATCATATGACTGCATATGAAAGTAGAATGAAAATGGAATATTTACAAAAACACCCAATGTTAAATGATTGGAGCCAACGTAGAATTGCTGATTTATCATTCATTGTCCAAAAAAAAGCATACGGGAAAAACGCTATATTGATACACCAAGGAGCAATTCCTAAAGGAATTTGGTTTATTAAAAAAGGTGAATTAAAAAGTTTGTATTATTTTAAACCATCGCAATTAAAGAATAATGTGGAAATGCAAGATGTGCAACGTAAATACAATGAAAGAAAACGTAAAAGTAAAGGGTTTCAAAAGGCAGCCTTGAAATTGCCAGGAAAATATTTTGCATTAAAACAAAGTAAAGCGCCATATAGAGAATTAGCAATTGTATCCTCTGAACACAACCCTATAATTGGGGGCCAAATCTTGATGCATGATGCTAGTAAACATATTTCACCATGTGCATATCTTGTTACCAAAGATATTGAAACGTATTTCGTACCATTTGATAGTTTAAGTTTGCTTAGAACAAAAGGTCGAGGAACAAAAATGTTACGTACATTACCGGAAATGTTTGTAAAGCAAATGAATAGATATGAAGAACAATTAGGTGAAAGTATTAATGTCAATATATATGGAAGTAGAGCCAATGACTTTCAATTACCATTTGCAAAAAAGCAAAAAATGTTAATAGAGCCAAATGTGAATATAAATCCTGCAAATCATAGCAACGGAATTGGTGTAGTAGGCAGTATTATTAACGAGGCTTCTGGAAATCACGATCCACTGAATGGTGGATCCTCATCAATGTCTGTTTTGTCCACAATGAAAAGTTTAGATGAAATTGCTGATTGGCATTTAAGTAAAACAACAATAAAAAATCATCCATCTTTTTTACCTAATATTCGTAATAGTAAAAGCAATGTATCTCTAGGAAAAAGCACTTCTAGTACTGCTATAATAGAAAACCGTTCATTATGGAGTAGTAAATCAACTGCTAGTGTTTTAAATAATAACTCCGCAAGGCGTAAAAGACAGAAAAAAATAAAAAATAAAAAACATTTTTCAAGACGAAGCATGGCATTAGATCATGCATTAGATAATGAATTAGAAAGACATTTAGTTTTGGAGCGCAAACGATTAGGTGTGAGTTGAAGAGGGATTTACTCTCTCTTTGTTGTTACTTTTTTGTCTTTTTTAAAAAAAAACACACAGAAAATTAAAATAAAAAATTATATTTTTTTCGTATGCATAAAGGATACGAGTATATTATACGTAATATTAATGACCATACGATATGTTCAAAAATATCATATTAATGAGATTGTACCGCGCGTATTAAATTACCGATGTGTACGCACACTCTTTTGTTTTTTTATTCTGGTTTAGTGCTTTATATTTAATATTATTTAGTGACATATTTTTATAAAAAATTTCAAAATAAAATACGAAAATAAAATATTTTTTATGATTACTTGAAACTTTAATTTTAAAGGGGAGGGGGGGGGAAATAAAAATCCCCAAACACAATCTCATTCTTGCTTTCGTATGATATTATTACCGTAAAACCTAAAAATATATATACGAATGCAACAATTTCATTTATTTGATTAAAACCGATGACGACCAAATCCACTTAAATTACTTTGTTCTTGTTGGTTATTATTATTATTAGAATTATTGCTACCAAATGAGCTAGGTTCAAATCCTCCACCACCACCACTATTACCACCACCTAAACCTGTGCCACCACCCATATACTTAGGTTGATACCCACTATTGCTATTGTTCGTATTTGTATTTCCTAAAATGCCAGCGCCGGCACTTTTGAATCCACGACGTCCACCACTACGTTGTGCACGTGTAGTTGGAACATAGCCACCGGGTTTGTATCCTTGTCGTTGACCACCAGATGGAGGAGCTTGGCCGTAATTATCGCCGTTGCTACCAAAACCACCACCACCACCAAAATTACTAGTACTACCTGGTACTGGACTGTTGGATTTTCCTGGACCATAACGTGCAAGACGTGCGTATCGGCTGGTGGAGTTGCTGCTGTTCACATTGTTGCTCGAACCTCCTAAATTGTTGTTATTACCGAAACCATAATTTGAATTGCTATTGGAACTAAATCCTCCTCCCTGAGCTCTTCCAAAATTATTATTGTTGTTGTTGTTGTTGTTATTATTATTTCGACTGTTTCTTCCACTACCAAAGCCACTATAATTACTATTATTATTGTTGCTGCTAGTATTATTGCTTGAACCCCCTAAAATATCGCCAGTATCAAAGTTACTATTCATTCCAAAACCACTATTTGCTTGTTTACCGAAAGAATAACTTGAATTGGTATTGCTACTATTCTTATCACCACCAAAAGAATATCCCGCTTTTGCCTGTTGTTGTGCATTATTGCTTGAAGTGTTAATATTGCTATTTGTACTTTGACTACTAGCACCATAATCAAATCCACTTCCTCCTGTACTACCAGTACGATTCGTGGCATTGCTAAGATTGTTATTATTGGAAGATACATTGTTGTTGTTGCTGCTGCTGCTACTACTATTGTTGTTGTTATTGGAAAAATTGCTATTGGCATTACTATTATTATTCTTACTATTAAAATTACTGCTGCTGCTATTATTGCTTAACCTTCCTGCACCAAACGATGAGCTATTATTGCTTGACGATAATCCACCTAGATTAGTTAATGGATCATTGTTATTTTGGCTTAGATTTTTCTCTGGCAAACCAGGTTTTTCGACACGAGGACGATTAATTTGACTTTGAAATCCAGATTCCATTGACAATGTTTTTGGCGGCGAACCTGTGCCAGATGGTGGTGCTGTCATATTGACTTGGAAAAATGGATATTGCAAGCATTGGCTAGCAGTTGGCCTTTTGTGTGGATCAAATTGCAACATATCGCTTATCAATTGAACAGCTTCTGGGCTGGCATTTGGTATAAGTGAGTTCAAAGGTGTTGGTACAAATTGTGGAAAACGAAAATTCATTTGTGCTGCTAATTTAATACCTTGTGGCCATGATTTGTTGCTAGGTGATCCTAATACAGAACATATTTTGTATATTTGATCAGCCTCGCTACTACCAGGAAACAAAGGTCGAAGTGTAAATAATTCTGCCATCATGCAACCAACTGCAAAGACGTCAATTGGAGAATTGTATGCTGTGCTACGAAGCAATACTTCTGGTGCACGATACCATCTTGTTGATACATAGTCTGTATATGGTGGTCTAGACCGTATTTCCCTTGCTAAACCGAAATCAGCAATTTTCACTGTATCGCCCTTTACTAACATATTTTCAGGTTTGATATCACGATGGAAAAATCCATGCTTGTGCATGAATGCAAGCCCTTGCAATAGTTGGTATACGATGTTTCTAATACGTGCTTCTGGAAAGGAACGGTCTCTGTTTTTAGTAATTTCATATAAATTAGCTTCCATAAATTCAAAAACAAAAAATAATTCGTCGTTTTCACGTATGACTTCTTTTAATTTTACGATGTTTGGATGGTTTAATTTCTTTAAAGAATTTACTTCTCTTAATTGCATACATTCCTCCCATGTATAAAACTTCTTTTTCATCTTTTTAATAGCAACCACTTCATGAGTTGATCTATTTACAGCTTTTAATACAGAACCATATGTACCATCACCTAACTGTTTCGTTACTTTGTACCTATTCATGTTTATATATATATATTATTATATTCTTGTACTATTAAATTAAAATAAAATTGTTGTAGTATACACGAATACTATATATCTATATATATCTCAATAATATATCTATATCTCAATAATATACAAATGCTTCTTACAAATGTAACAATAGTATCGTATATATATATATATATAAATATAGAAATAATATGGAAGTTATTGACGATGATCAACCACAAACACATTTAACATTCATCGTCTGTTTTATTATTATTATTATGTTTACTAATAATAGTGCAATAGTATAAATGCAATCAAATTTCAAATAAAGAATTAACAAAAAACAACAGAAACATTTAATTTATTTAACATGAAATAGCATTATATTCAGTTAAATAAAAAACTGTCTATAACTGTCTATCTCGTACTCGTATTTTGACATTTACACACCTAGTAGTTAAAATCACAAATAATCCAAATATCCAAATACAATATTATAGTATGGATTCACAACCTAATGTAAAAATATAATATAAAAATATCCGAAATAATAGTGATATTATACGAGGTAGATAATATTGAATAATGTTAATGTTATAGGTTAAAATGCTAAAATGACAGTAATTAATATAGAACCTTCCAACAGCACTGGAAGCTTTTTTTTAATTTCAAACTAGTATTGCTCCTAGTAGCTCCTATAGTACTAATATGGTGCTATAATGATTTCAATGATGGTGGTTGTTGTTTGTTTGAAAACAACAACTATATAACTGCTGTGTGTGATAACAATATGTACATATTATATATACTAATATAATTTCATCAGTTGCATATGCATTTTATTTTCTTTATGTGTACTTATGTAAGTCGTTTCCATTTTTATATCATATTGTATTTAATAAAAAAATACATCGGTGGTATAGAAAATAAGAAGTTATCAACAAAGTATCAACCAGAAGAAAAAAAGAAGAGATATTAAATAACCATGGTAGAAATGACACCAAAAGCGTTAAAAGATATATGTAAAAAGCATAATTTATATAGCACGCCATCGTTAAATGATAAACTATATTTACAATATAAAGGTTTTAGCGAAATACAAAACTTGGACGTATATACCGGATTACGTTGTGTATGGCTGGAAGGTAATGGCATACAACATATCAAAGGGCTCGAAAAATGTACTGAGTTAAGAACATTGTACTTGCATGAAAATTGTATTGAAAAAATTGAAAATTTGGAGACGTTAGTTCTTTTAGATACTTTGAATTTGAATAAAAACTGTGTGCAAAAAATTGAAAATTTATCGATGTTGCCAAATTTACACAATTTATTATTGTCACATAATAAATTATCAACATATGAGGACGTTGAGCATTTGAAAGATTGCAAAGGTTTGCAATCGATTGATTTGCAACAGAACAAGATAGATGACATACGTATTTTGGATTTGTTTAAACAAATACCAGATTTACGTGTTATATATTTACAAGGAAATCCAGTTATTAAAAAAATCAAACATTATCGCAAAACTATTACTGCAATGTTACCAACGTTGAAATATTTGGATGATCGTCCAATTTTCCCAGAAGATCGTTTACGTGCTGAAGCATTTGCAAAAGGGTTAGCAGAAGGTGGTGTCAAAGCAGGGCAAGCTGCTGAACGTGCTGAGATCAAACGTCAACGCGAGGAGAAAAAAAGGAAAGAAGAGGAAAATTTTCAACAATTTGAAGAAATGTTACGAAATGCACGATTAGAACGTGAAGCAAAAAAAGCAGAAGAAGAGAAACAAAAGGAAGAGGCAGCAAAATTAGGCGCTACAACAACAACAACAACAACCAATAGCAAGGAAACAACAAACATGCCAACTGCAATTGAAACGGCACAAAAAGGTGAAATGAATCCATTTTCTGGTGAAAAAGTTGTTCCAACAAAGGAAAATGAATTATTAAAACAAGCACGAGAGGAACGTGTCAACGAGTTGATGAAAGGTGCTGGTGCGCCACCACCTGCACCATCGACTGCAAAAACAAATGGAGTAGCACCACCACTTCCCCCTCCTAGTACAAACAATGCCAAAACAACAAATAATAGCAATGTAGGTGAAAGTGAAAAAAATGATTCTGATATTTTTGGTGATGATGATGCAGATGATGATGCTGTTAATAGTGCATTAGAATTGAATGCAGCTGCATATGGTGTAGACATGGATTCCATCCGACGTGAAATAGGCATTGTACGTCCAAAAACGGCAACAACTCAACCAGCAAAGAAGAAGGTGATGAAAAAAAAAGAAGTGGTAGTAGAAGCACCCGCAGAAACAGAAGTGGAAGAGTTGGATTAATTTACCGCGTCGTACATTTTACGACACACGACACAGAGAATTTAAAATAAAATTATATATTCGTATCATAAAAATTATTTATTTTTAAATCCGTATTTAAAACGTATGATACATATCATAAAAAATACACACACACGGTATTGATACGTTCGTAAATTTTATCTATATCTCATAATAACAATACAACACACACACACACACACACACATTTATAAATCTCATGCAGTTGCAATTTCCTGATGATGATTTGATTGTGAAGTAGTTGAATAATATGTTAATGAATCCATTATTTCTCGTATGCGTTTTAAATTTTTTAATAAGCCTAAAAGTCCTTCCAAGTCTTTATTTGGTTTATCAAATGAATCCATTTCAATACTGTTATTTTTTCGCTGCTGTACATTCTTCGTCTTAGGTAATTTCCAATTATTAAATTCTTGCATGTTGCGACTTAATAGATCCATTTCTTCTTTCAATGTAGTAGACGTTAATTCTGTTACACGTTTTATATCATCAATTGAAGGACGTTTTACTAAATTGCCTTTTTTCACTTTTGCTAATTCATTTTCCAAGTCAACAGTTTTTAATCTCATTTGGTGTAATTCATTTTTTAATCTTTCTAAATCTTCATGTATATATCTACCTTTTGAATCTATTAAATCTGCTTTACTGAATTCAGCTGAAATCATATCTTTAATATCTGGTGGAAAGACATTGCACTGTTTTGAAAATACGTCTTCCATATTTGACGTGATTAAATCCATCAGAGCATCATCCGTTTGACTTGATATTCCATTATTATATGCTTTTATTGTTTCAATAAGTTGTAATAAATTTTCTAAATCTTCTTGCAATATTTGCTTTTTTAAAGTTGAAAATTTTTTAACTTTTTCAGAAGTAATTGCAACTTTCGGGACTCCCATCATATCAACCCAATCATGCAAGCGATCTTCCGTCACTACGGTAACCTTTTCGCCATTATCTGGTATTTCTTGAAAACGTAAATACAACCAACGAAGTAGTTTGAATCTATCTGGTCCACGGTGTGGTGCCCTCAATACATGTGGTGGACAACCAATAGTAACTAATGTTTTCCTAATTGTAATTTTTAATTGTTCAATATTCATATTGCAACGATTTGTAATCCTATTGTTTTAATATTATAAACAAAATAAAATATAAAAGCAACTATAAATTGTAGTGATCTTGCTTTAGATATGTATATTATCGTCGTCTACACACTTATCACTCGTCACTCTTCTTCTTCTTTACATTTTTATTTCTTTTAAATTTTAAATTTATATTAAAATTTATTAATAATACCATTAAGGTAAATTAGAATTTTGAAGGATAGCGTTTGTACTAAATAAAACATAAGTAATACCTTAATAATTAACAACCTCTTTTTACAGCTATTAGCTCTACGTATGCTGGTATGTCAGAAGTGCACAAGTGCAACACAAGTCAGAATTAGAATTATAGAATTATAGAATGATGCCACAGGTTATTATAAATAAATATTTTGATAAAAAAGCTTTCGTGCGCTTGTTGGACAACACAAAAAAGAAACATTTTTTCTCCACCAATTGTACATGTAATTCAATTCAATACAATTCAATTCAATTGATTACCACCATCACCAACATGAGTTCTTTGGCAATAAATATAGTGCCAGATGATAAAGTATCGATAGTAGCAGGGCCGTTTACAGGAAACCCAATTACAGCATTGAATATATGTTGGGCCATGCCAATAACAACAACTGCTAATAATAATAATAATAGGAATGATAAGACAAATAACAATGATATGAAAGATATCGATGGTGCAGTCATAATTGGACATGCTAATGGCGCTGCAAATATTTACTCAGAAAATGCTTCAATATTGTCACAAGAGGAAGAGAGAAAACTAATGTTGCAACAACAAGATAGCGATGACAAGAATATTATTATAAAATGGAAAAAACAACGTATGCAACCACATCGTGTGTGGTTACGACGAAAAATAACAACAAAATTAGATGAAGCTATAGTTGGCATTGAATGTGATTGTACAAATTGCTATCTAGTAGTTGGTATTAAACGAGCATTAGAAATCAATGTTTCAGATCGTAGGAAAGTAAAACAAACTAGTTTTCGTTTCGGAAAGAAAGTTTATGGTCCAAAACGAAGGCATAGTACTTTTGGTCATATTTGTAATAAAAAAATTGTATGTATACAATGTCAAGGCTCATCTTATTTTATAGATTATCAAAACAATACAGAAGGTTTAATATCTACATCAAAAATAAATATTGTACCGGAAGCATATATAAGTGATTTTGATGGCAATAAAATATTAGTAGTTGAAAAAGATGATGAATCCATGGAATTTCGTATACATGTAGAATATGTTTTTGAGAAAGATGATGAGGAAGAAGATACTACAAATGATAATAATAATAATAATAATAATGATAATACAAATACTACTACTACTACTGCTGATACTGATGATAATAATAAGGATGATGAAGAAAATGATGATGATGATAATGACGATGATGAAAGTGAAGATGAATTTGAAAATGTAGTATTGGAATATAATTTAAGTAGAGAACCATGGGGATTTAAATTAGTATCTGCAAATGCATTTTCAACTATTGAATCTGATCGTATTATTACTTTATTTCATTCAAAAACATTGGAACAATTATATGAACCTTTAAAGTTGGATTCTAGAATAGTAACATTTACTGTTATTAAAAACAATAATCCAAAGAAACACATGTTATTGTTTATTTGTCGTGATCACACGTTGAAACTGTATTTAAATGGTAAAATTGTTATGTCTAATTTATTGCCCAGTAATACTATTCATTCCTTTGCAATGAGTTTACCATATTTATGTGTATGTGATATAAGTGTTCATGGTAAATTTTTTTATAATGATGATAATTACCTATATCAATATGGTATACCTGACGAGATGTTAAAAATTTTAACAACTGATTAAAAAATAAAATAAATACTGCGTGAACGAAAAAAAGTGTTGTGTGTGTGTGTGTGTGTGTGTGTATAGGAGAGAAAAAGGGAGTAGTCTCGATATAATACGCGTTCGTAATAATTTAGTTTAACGCATTCATTATTTTTTTTAATTTTTAATTTAATCATGATAATTCTATTACTCTTCAAAAGAACACAAATATGATAACTGAGGCAATAATATCTATCTCACACTCTCACACTAGGGTGTTAATATTCTTAAATATTATATATTATATATATTATATATAATATATATTACATGTATAAACACACAAATACTTTTTGGTACACTATACACATTTTTTAACAAAAGCACATACGTTTTTAACTTACTCCCCTCACTCGCACGATGGGGTTGGCCGTACGCATAGTTACTATGTATATTTTTATTTATTTATTATAACTTGATAAATTATCTTGAACCATATTTCTTCCTGTAATATACTTTTCTGCTTCATGTGTATTCAATGGTAATACATCTTTAATTTCTTTATTCAAGGGTTCTAAATGTAAATTTAAAGCAAATGTGAAATGAAAAACATTTGAAAGATACGAAGTGCAATCTTCTGGATTGACAACAAATGCTTCTGTTTCAACATGTACAATTGCATGTTCTCCACTACCTTCAATATTATTTGAGCTGTAACTCACATGGCTTACGAATTTAACTAAATTGCCAATGTCAACTGGACGTTTAAATGTTACTCTTTCTAATTCAAGAAAATGAGGACGGCTACCACCAAATAAATAGCATGTACTAAACGCAGCTTCAAATGCTCTGCGCATTAAAAATCCTCCAAATATTTTATTGTTCATATTTCGATGTTGAGGATGCATCAATGTTGTATTTTCTGTCCTGGTTCTATACATAGGCATCATATTTCCATCTGCAAGCGCTGGCATATCCTTCATAATATTTGCTTGAGTTTTTAATTCTTGAATTTCATCTTTATGTTTTTTAATAGCTTCTGGATCTTCAGGAGCGTTTCTTAATGCCTTTCTTTCTTGATCTAATAAATCAAATTTATCATACAGTGCTTTTTCCTCCTCGGTTTCTGGCTCAATTCTATTTATTTCCATTGATTTACCAGTAGCAGGATTTCGTGCAACAAAAGTGAAATTTGCATCGATTAGCCGAGTATTACAATCAGCATTTGATAACACAAGGTTAATTACCATCGAGGAACGTCCAGTCCAAGCAACTGAACCTATTAAATCAATATCACAATCCATAGTAAACCTGTTTAACATTTTCATATGATCAACAGATGCTGTTACCAATGATGGGAACATAGTGTTTGGATTATCATCTTTGCAATGATGAAATGCAACATTGCCTGCTAATGCATCTAAATCTTCAAGTACTCTACCATGACGTATATATCCCCATGCATTTGCATATTGGTCTTTCAATGTTGGAGCTGTCTTAAATGCATATTGCATGTTTGTACGAGATTCCGATGGATTTTTCGTTAAAATTTCAGGCAATGATAATTCCGACAATTTCTCTTTAGTAATTGTTTCCATTTTTTTACTCGCTGATCGTTTTCTCCATAAAGTTTCAGTAATTGGAGAATGATGCACCCCGGCAAAAAGATCTTTATCATTATTATTATTATTTGAGGAAGCAGCAGATGATGAAAAATAATATTTCAAATAATTTCTTGCAGTAGATGTTCCTAACAAGGCAAATGATCCATAATTTTGTTTAAAACAATGTCTCGTTAGTTTTATCATCATCATTGTGATTACGACGATGCGTCTTGTTATTATTGTTTTATCCTGTATTGCTAGTATGTAAGAAGATACGTGCTATCTTTTTTTTTTTATGAAGATACAATCTATAAAGTTGCTAAAATGGCCAAATGTGTGTGCGAAAAAGTGTGCCGAGCGAGATTTACCTTAACCTATTTAATGGACCTAAATACAGTAGGCGATTGAAATAGCATGGAGTATACAAAAATGTGTGCTAATAAGAGGCGTATGCACGTATTATAAAATCAAAATCACGACATCACGGGACTCCCAGGACTCTCTTCAACACGAAGCATAAAATCCAGGAAATTACCACCACGGCCGTTATTAAAAAAAATTATCCAAATATATATGTAACTTTTTGATATTATAAAACAATACAAATGAATAAAGAAAAATATTCCAAAATGGATATTTTTATTATACTCTATAAATAATATCATCATAAGAAGATAACAATCAATATATTAATAAGAAAAATTAACAAACAATAAAGCCAAATCTACACACACACACACACACAATGGCAGCGATGTTGCAACAACAACCACGAATAGTGAAGAAAACAACGGTTATAGGAAAAAATGCTAGTACGACGTTAAAAGTACAAATTAATAAAACATATACTGGTTCCAACGCTGAAAGGCCAAAAGTTAGTCGCAGGGTACCAAATCCAAGCACAGAACAATTACATGATTATGTGAAAGTGAATAGAGCAGAGACACAACGATCACGGCCACCGGCTGGGACATTATTAAGACAAAAGCAACGAGAAAAAATACGTGTGAATCCTGTACCAGATAGAAATATACAAATGGCATCGTTTCATCATTATAATAATAATAGACCAAATAGTGCTCGTAGTGAACTAGGAAATAATCGCCAGATTGTAAACAAGGCATGGGATAATAAAATAAACTCTTCCA
>Ga0099797_100644_pt1 | contig 21795 bp, 21 predicted proteins | sample Uncmet_Sort48C_1_FD_89871 | JGI IMG/M metagenome (GOLD analysis project Ga0099797, IMG submission 89871) | Marine eukaryotic communities from CALCOFI LINE 67, Pacific Ocean - C012_Sort48C_1 | ecosystem: Environmental > Aquatic > Marine > Oceanic | place: Pacific Ocean: Monterey Bay | collected...
TTCTCGTAGTACCAGCACCGAAGCTGCGGGTGGGACTATCCATACTACAACTCATAGTAGTAGTTATAATATGCAGAATATCGTGCGACTAGAGCAACGACCCTACGTAGGATCTGAAAGCGGTACAACAACAACGACAAAAACAGCTCGTTGTTCGGACGACAATAAGAATTTCTCGGTTCGCGATCCACACGAGGCAGAAATTGGTGGGCGTGTTTGGGACCCGCGGCGAATTTTCAGTCGTGGGTTAACTTTTCCGGTGTGGAAACGTATTCTAGGAAACTACCGGACCTGGATTTACAACGGCCAGGGCCCATTCAGCTTTTTGAACGTGTTTGTGAGGTTCGGTCTGGACAGCATCGAGGAGATCGTTGAGCTGCATTTGAACTGGCAACACGTGCTGGACACGAACAAGCAGTTGATGCAGCGCAAAGGGGTCCCTCGGGGGGGGTCCCAGCATCCGTGGTGGGCCCTTCGAGGAGGGAGCAAAACATGAGAAAAAATTAGGGCATGAAGCGGAGGAGGCCAAGGAGACCCGGCGAGTGGGGAGAAGCCAGCCTGCGGGAGACGAGAAAGCGAGTGAGACTGAGGAGTCGAAAACGGGAAGAGACTTCGGAATCGAATGCTCTCGGAATCCGAGCGAAGTTCCAGTGACAACAACAAGTTCTAGCAGCAGCCATTTAGTTCCCGCCGATAATTTGGCTGTAAAAACTGCAAGCAAAACACAATTTGGCACAAAAGCAACGTATGATGATCAATGTAACAACAACATTGGGCTGCATCTTGACAACAGCAAGGTGCCGTCTTCTTCTTCTTCTTCTTCGGGAGAGGAGCTAACCGGAAACGCGAGCAACCCTGCTGGTTGTCCAAAGGTCGACACCATCCTGCGACTTTCCTTACCGCGGGCCGACGCGGCCGCGCTTGAAGTATTCATCGCAGAGAACCACTACCGGCGGCAGGGAGTTCTGCTGCATTTTCTCCACAGCGACCCCGTGTGGACCCCGTGTGGAATGGTGTGAATCGTGGGGATGGGGCCTTTTCAGAATTTACAGGGACCCTAGAGCCCGGGGTCGAAGAGGAAGGGAATAGGCTATGTTATACTATAGTATAGCAGAGGAATGCTTACCCATTACATCATATTACAATTGTGGCGCAAGACAAAGTTAGTCGCGGTTGGAGTTCTTCAACAAGCGGCTGGAGTTTTTTCTTTAACATCGACCACGAGGGCGCAACAGGATTGCCTCAGTAAGTGAACCTATCAGCGAGAATATTATTCGTCATTATACGTCACAAATTTAGATTCAGGTCAGTGTTCGGGCTATTGTCGGAATAAGCAGTCATGGTATGGGGCGCTTTGGTCTTACATAGGGGCCGCGTTTCTCGCCCGAAGTCGGAACGTGACGAAGACTATCTTATAGTTAGATATGTATATTATAAACAGCCTAGCCCTATATATATTATCAGGTGTCCGGGCCCAGTCTTCAAAAACAAATATATTTTATTGAGGGTCCGTCGGTCGGAACACGGGCCAAAAAATGAGTCGACTGTCACCATTCAAAGCTTTCATTGTCAACCTACTGATATTTATTTACAGTATCTACACGAGGTGATTACATGTCCAAGTATGCAGATCACATGGAGATTGAGTGATAGATCGAGAGTGACAAATCGAGGAAACTCAGACTTTGTTGGGCATAATTGATATAATAATAATATTGAATATGTGGTACCACGTCAGAAAAGTGTGCATTTCGGCCGCGGCCATCGGGCCGGCGGCCGTGGCGCGCTTCCACTCTCAAGAAGACAACTCCGTCTCGGCCGTCACCCCCGGAGCCAGCATCAGCGTGGGAAATCCTGTGTTAGCCCCTAAGATGATGAGTACAGGAGTTCCTAGCGGGGACCCTGGGCAGGGTGGAAAAAAGAACGAAAACAACAATCGAGTAAGCGGCGGTGCGGTCACCATCGTCGAAGCGAAGAGAGGGGAGAGTCACGAACCAGAGCAGCCGAAGAGGGGACCCTCTTCGCGCGATACGAAGGCCATCTCCGGCGTGGAGACGCTTCCGGAAGTCAGCGTCAAAAACGAGCAGACCGCCGACGCACATGTCTTCTTTATTTCAAAAATTAATTTTATAAGGATACCTAAAGGTGATACCAACCAAACCGGACTAAAGATTGATACCAACCAACCAAATGATAATATGATTAATATGATTAAAATAGCGTGCCAATGTCTACAATAGCGGGGGAAAAGCTAGAAGGGAATTAATGGAACCCTCTCGGACGATTGCAACACCCATCCATCCATGATTAATATGAATTAATTAAACTAAAAAACTCGAACAAAGAACATCCGCGCCGACGCCGACGCGAAGCGCGACCGCAATTCCGCTTCCCCCATTTTCCGAACCGCCGATTCTCAAAACCACCCTACGGATGAGCGCACGAGATCCGCGGCGCAGACTCTGACGCAGGCCGTGGACGCAGCGACGGCAATTGCCAACGGCTGGGCCGAAAAAAAGGCCGACCAACGCGTCTGGGCGGCGCAGCTAGCAGGCTCCGAAGCACACGTTACACACTTAATTCTCTTTCGAAGAATATAATTATATGTTGCATATGTATGTCCGGTCGTATTAGATACATATATTACAACTGCAACAAACAATGTGTGTGTGAAAAAAAGTAAGGACGCCGAAAACAACTTTGTAGAGCCATTATTCTGATAGACAACAGCGTGACTCTTGTAGAATGTCGTCGTCGGTTGTCTGAAAATGTGAGACGCATGTCGCACATTATAAACGCTATGAATCAGATAGTCCATGTTAAAGGACTCGTTCACGATTTTGTATTGGACAAACTGTGCCAACACAGGGGCCCGAGAATGCGCAACAAGTTGCATCCGCCGCCAGCGTAGCTTCTGCCAGCGGGGGCCCAGAACCGGCGAACAACCAGAGACTATTGTCGGCCGCGACGGGCATGGGTCCCATGTCCCAGAATTCTCTCTCTATAACTAGTGCTACTCCTCTTCCTGCGACTACCGAAAAAACAGTCATGGAGGGTGCCACAACGACTTCTGCCACCGAGAATAAAGCTCCTGCTGGGCAAAAGGGACCCGGTAACGGACCCACAACGACGAACGGGTCCCACAATGGCCACGTCAAGGTGACCACGAAATCCAAAGAGGAAGCACTGGCGGACGTGAAAATTCTTTTTCTCTGAAAAAATAGAACCTATCTTTCGAATTTTCTAACACGAAGTTGTCGCGTAGATTCGATAGCACGCACTATGTATTATGAATTGTTTGCATTCAACGAGGGCAATGAAACCAAATTTTGTTGAGGTGATAGCGCTGGCCGGGTCTGCCGGGGAAGTAGTGGCCACGGCGCTGGGCGTAAACGAGAACAAGAAGGACGGACACCAGAGGGACCCGCGGGCGGAGGCGCGGGAGGCCATGAGGGAGGCCGAAAAGACGCTGAGGGCGAAAATACAGGCTGCGGAGGATGCCGAGAAAGAGCAGAAGAAGCTCAAAGCCGAAAACTTAAGTATTATATGTGCATTGAATTTCGCTTTATACGTATTATTGTAATTATATACCGGCGCTTCAGATTATATACCGGCGCAATAGAACCGGCTGCCGGAACTATACCCGGGACCCGCCTCACGGGTACCCGGTCGTGCTAGACGAAGACCCCGTCTAAAAACTAGCGATTCCCCGGGTAAAGCTTGAGAATGAGTATAAAAGGGGGTATAGTCTGAAGCGCAAGTATATTATTTTCAGAGTATCGGCTCCGCCCTGACCAGGGGGTGCTCCGCCAACTCGCTCCGCTGTCCATTCCGCTGAGCATTTTAGAACATTTTCGGACCGCCGCATTTATATGGGGCTTTGGGAGTATGAACAGGCAAGAGCGCACATTTGGAAGTAGAAGTGGGAGTCGCGCTGGGTAGTCTCGAGGGTGAATGCGCCCTGCTGCTGCGAAGCGCCATGAAATCATCACGATTTTCATTTCTCTACTGCGGTCTTCGCAAAGGCGCGCTTTGCAAAAACAACTTTTGCAAAAACAGCGCGTGCAAGAATCGAACCCAGGGCGGCATGTGCGTGGTCCAATGTACTAACCTTGAGCCAAAACAAGCACGTCCTCACCGTATTCGGAAGCTATTCTATATCCTAGTAGGCTAAAAAATTTTTCGGCCCTGCGGGGCTATTTAGAGCCGGCGCACAGACACAAGGGCACAGATGGCAAGTGCCAGAGGCACGTGCCTCCGCTCCGCTTGGAGCCACTCCGCTCTACTCCGCTCCGCTGGCACGCCGGGCCAGCTCCGCTCCAGCCGGCTCCGCCGGCTGCTTGGCCCCGCACGAGCAACACTCCGCCGAGCAACACTGGCGGAGCAACACTCCGCCGATACTCTGATTATTTTACAACTGAAGTGAAGTGAACAGTGCACGTTGTAGGAAATTGTTTCCTTTATTTCCTTTATTCTCTATATTGCATGATACATGCAAGTATTATTATATGGATCGGATGCGATGAATATATTTTATAAATAAATTGAGATGATATTGTGTCGAAGCCGGCGAAGAAACTGGAAGAGGCGGACGAACGCGTCCAAGCGAAGATAAAGGTAATGTCTAACTAAGGTTCATTCTGCTTTTCAGTAAAATAATAACCAGGCTAGCTGCGAGTAGCAGCCATTCTGCCAAGCCCTAGGGATGCAGGCGCTGTCGAAAGCTTTTGCAAAATCGGCTATTCCTACAGTATCGTGTAGCACATTCCCGGGGAACCAGTTTTGGAAGAAGGAGTTTAATATAAGTTCCCGCAACGGAAGAAGTGCCTGATGACGACGACGATGACTAGGGATTTATCACGTAATCAGCGACCGAATATGACATTGCAAAACAACAATTCCTGCCCCTAATCAAACCTATTATGCACGTCTCAGATATTATGATGCGATTGTCATTGAAAAACTTTTGCGTACAAAAATGATTCAACACCTATTAGGCAGCCGAGAAAGCCGTGCAGGTGGCGGCGCAGGTGCGCAAAGAGGCCGCGGACGCCACACAGCAAGCCGTGGCGACGCTGATGGCGAAGTACTATGTGGGATGTTTTGTTTTAGTAGAATCTTCTAGTCCTATCAATTTAGATAGCGCAGGTATCTAGTTCCTTCATATAGTCAGATAGCCTAGGTAGTCTCCCGATTGCGCCTGAGCTCTGAAAACACGATCTTTTCGCCTTCTTTTAGGAGATGCCGTCTCCATTTACGATCGAATCGAATCGTTTTAGAACCCAACAGAAGTTCCATGATTTTGGTTGCACAATGTTTGCCATAATAAGAGTAACCACGTAATAGTATACTATAGATTATAATACATCATGCTGCCCACTCTCATGAATGTGCATGAGCAAGCGTTTCAAAATTGTACATCACTGAACTTGGCTTGAAGACGAGTTTTTTTTGGAAAATGCGCGATTGACAGGTATGGTATGGTAACTAACACGATGAAAAAACCACGAGAAGAAGGTCAGACGCGGCCATGGCGGCGGAGAAAAAGTCACAGAAAGCTAAGGAGGAGCTCGACGCAGCGCTGCAGGAGGCGCGGGCGGCCAAGGGGAAGGTCATTTTTCTTTTTATAATATACGCCGTTTCGTGTGGTCAACATAGTACAGCTGCTCGCGACCATTTGTGTTTTCTCAAAAACGAAGAAAAAAGACAGGCCGAGGCACTTGATGCTCAAAAAGGAGCAGAGAAGGGAACCGGTGCGGAAAAGATAACAGCGAAGGTCACGGTCGACGCGCAGCGCGTCGAGGGGCCTGATGCGAATGCCACCGAGGAGAGTAGTAGGACGGGTGCGTAGAAGAAGGCCGACGACGTTTCCCCTTAAGAGGCCACATCTAAAGATGCCACTCCTAACAGTGTGGCTTCCCTTAAACTAAAGAGGGAATCACTGAAAAGACCCAGTTGCAAGCTCAGCTGGGGTCGAACCAAGTACAGGTTCAGCAATCGCGCCACAATTGACGGTAGACCTGTTTATTGCATGCCGTTCATAATTGTGCATTCAATGCCGTCGGTGATCCATGATAAATATGATTTTTTTCATGAAATTCTAGTCTGTAATTTGGTAATTTGTGAAATCTTCTCAGGAGAACTCCAAGAAGCAAAACCCTAGTATCCCTCATTTAACATTGCTTCAAGTACCATTACATCCAGCTTATTGAACAACGTGTTTTCCCATATTGCATAGTATTATACGGTAGAGTATCCATTTCAGAAATCTGTCTTGATTGTACCATATTTTTCTAATAATACGGTATCGACCCTGGGAAACGATCCGAGGACGGAATTTCCCGCCTGGTACCGTTGTTTTCTGTATCCATTCCCTGTTTGTGCCTAGATCTCGGTGCGAACTTTTCCGTTATTACTTATTCTGATTCAAATATTTGTTGCTAAGAGTGTCGCAGACGGTACGTATTCTACCTGGACCCGTGCAATGTTCTTCCGGGAGAAAAAAGGGAAACGATTGTAGCTCCAGGAATTAGACGAAGTTTGAAGCGCTACCAGTAAGTGCGCTACCGCCCCGAGCGAGGAGTGTTTAAACTCGTATAGTTCAATAGACGTCCATTTTTTTTTTCTCATTAATTTCAGGAATGTAAAAAGGAAAGCGCTCTGTCCATAATACATACAAGTAGAAACACTAAAGATGGGCTCGTCAGGGGGAGACAACTTAAAGGCCAGCGGTAACGCCAGCGGCAGTAGCACCGAGGGACCCGGTGCCGGAGGCAACACGGGGTCCAAGCGCCGCGCCAGCCTCAGCAGGGAGGCGGGGCAGAGCCTGGGCGAACAGGCTTCATTTTCATAACAGGCTCAACACAATTTCTCAAGCTTTATGTAAATACTAAATTAGTAATTACACATTCAATGTGGTGGTACATTTGAACTAGGAGGTGAGATTTGAGGTCGTCGAACTAGGTGCCTGGTGCTTGTTTATAGCCCAAGAACTGGTCACATTGCTGATACATTCAATGTGGTACATTCCAGAAACAGCTAGTAGAGGTAAATGTCAATAGTAAAAAAAGAAAACAAAGAGGCTTTTCAGAGCGAGCGAACGAAACCCCAATACATCGACAAAATCGTCACGCCCACGCTGGATTCGATCTCGCTGCAGTTTTAATCTTAAAACAGTATCTTTCTCTTGGACTTGATACTTTTGATAATTTATGATATCAAAAGTATATCAAGAGAAAGATATATCAGCTTGTTACACGTGACATTCGAAAAGTACCTAATGTCGCTGGCCGCATTAAATTTGTGTGGGTGTTACTCGCCGTCTGTACTGGAATGAATTGTGAATTGAATAAAAGTGACATCTAGGAAACGATAAAAGTGACAATACCTTTCGCAGTGATGTGATTTGTGAATCTAGCTGTGCAGAATGACACGTCCAACGTGAATATGCTTGCGTCAAAATTTTCTGTATTACACGTGAACACTGGTCACTATCTTTCCACAGTTTGAAAGGGAACGCGCGACTTGAAAAACCTAGATAGAGCGCTTTCAATGCCACCACCCAAAGCTGTCAGCGCGGGACCGCTCGCGGTCCCGGTCCCGCGCTGAATCGCTAGGCAACCAACACAATCACAAAAGGGCCGCCCCCCCCCCCACCAAAAGAGGTCATTTTTACCCCCGCGGTGACGCGGAGAAAGAAAATACAATTGAATTGCGTAGAATATTCAGGTACTACGGGACAATAGCGGAAAGCAGTGTCAAGTTGGCAGGAGGTGACATGCCTGCGACGGACGAGTGGTTTATATCAGCTAAGAAGTTGCGTGGAAAGAGAATGCGGCCACGTATACTATACATATACTATAGTATAGAATTCGTAAAGTGTATTGTATGCTACAGTATGATTAAGGTGGGGATGAAGCACCTCGTTCAAAAAAAAGGCTGGAGGACTGCCTCGGGCACATGATAGAATGGGTCAAAGCTGCGAAGAAGGTGGAGGACCCACGCGGTTATTATGTACGCATAAAATGCATGTTCACATTGACATTCTGTGTGTTCAGAATTTTTGATTTTAGGTTGCAGGCGCGCCGTCGACCAGCAAACAACAGTTGTCAGATATTTTTTCAGGGACGAATGCTATCCGGGATGAAGTTGTCGAAATTTTATAATACTATAGATGTTTCTCAAAAAAAAAAAGAAATCGACCAAGACCCACCGGATGTGGAAGAGTTTGCTGCGATGCGGCAGGAGCTCGGCGAAATTCAGAAGAAACTGAGCGATATCGAGGCCGTGGAACGAGCGGCGGGAGGCTCGAAGAAAAATCAGAAGAAACCATAAAAAATTGGGTATGCGAACTAAACAATCCGGTGGATGTGAATTTTAAATTTTCAGATTAAACAGAAACAGATGATTGCTTTTTTATATTATTGTGAGCTGCAGAAAGATATGGGGTCCCCCGTCGTGACATCTCGGTCGGCCGTCGGGTTGCAAATGATATCGTTCTCTGCCCCCAGCAAAAAAATATTACGAGGATATTGATACGTTGTTTTTTTACAGCCTTTTCACTGCTAACGAACGTTGGCGAGGTAGCAAAGGTAGCTAAGTAGTAATTACCAAGTAGTGCCTTTGGCAGTATTTTAGTATCAGCAGGTGAGTAGTCTTTCGATATTATAGCAAGTAGATTATAGTATACTATAGTATACTTAGTATTGACGCAGAGGTCTTTGGCCTCATCTCAGCAGCAGCAGTATACTTAGTATGATATTAATCGCCAAAATTCACCTTCCGTCGATATCCAATTTAAATATTTAGTATGATACGTATACGACGAATTGTCGTGATAGAGCTTGTAGCTGTGTGATCGGATCGCGGAAACGTGTAAATTTGCGAGCCCAATGTGTGCTATAGAAATGACGTCGGAGTCTTTCTTTGTGTTCTAGTCTGATTGGTGCTGCTAGTGATCGTGATCATCTCTGTGCTTCTCTTCGAAGTCTCAAGTGCGAATACGGCGGTCATTGAAAGGTGCTTGGCTCTCACGAAGGTTCGAAGAATGTGATTTGTTCGGCGGCCGCTCTGCGGCGGCCGTGGCGGTCGTGCATGTTGACAGGAACAACACCCTCTCTTCGTGGCATTCGTAACTGAGAGTATAGTATACAGCAACATGGCGGCAAGTAGCAGCGTGGCTGGGGCGGAAGAGGAAAATTACGACCATTTGTACAAGGTTCCATTCATTTCAGAAACGGCGATGCAGAGTTGTGTGACGTTCAATATTATACGTCGGTTAAGAGCTTGCATTATAGTATACTATGAAGGGAAATTGTGAGCCACTCCGTGCACTCAGAAGCGAATAAAAAAAATTTTTTTTGAACACGGGTCTTGACCCGTGAGGCCCACTGTGGTTTTAGTTTGATGAGGGGTCCCCCAATGTGGGATCCACTGGAAATCCTTGCGAATATTAGTGTGCTCTCGGCCGTAATGCTGTGGGTTGGCGCGCGAGGCTGCCTTGGCAGCAGTTGAAACGGACCGCATTGCAGCGGCGAGCATTGTGGTTTTTGGTTGAGAGGAGGCCAACAAGCTACACACTCCCCATTCCCATCACCTCCCAAACAATCAGATGCAGAAGCCCCTGAGCTTCAGTATAGCAGCAGTATACTATGAATATGATAGCTACATTGCATTTTTAGGCAGACCTTCATACCACTGCTATTTTTATTTTTCAAGATATTGTGGTATTATATCATTTGCCATTTTTAATTTTTGATATTAGTACCTTGTTGCGTTATGATTGCGGCGCAAGTGTTATGCGTGGTCACTGCATATCAGGTCGTGCTGGTGGGGAATGCGACGGTCGGAAAAACACACCTGCTGACGCGGTACGTCAAGGGCACGTTGCCCAAAGCTCCTATGGCGACTATAGGTATAATGTACTGTACTATAGTAATATATTATAGGACTAAACAGTATACGGTCTGATTACGGGGAAAAGAGGAGAATATGAGATTCAATGAAAAAGAATTAAATCTCTCGGTTTTTCTTCCTTTCCTGTGAGATTCCTTCCGGAATTTAAGATTCTGCATGAGCTACAGGAGGAGGGAATCTATTTTTCTGTTTGGAGTTTCTCGGGAGGATAGAACTTCAGGTCATCAGATTGCAGGCTACCAATTACCGCTCTAGTGATAGGCTAACAGGTCATTCCTTCATTTTGGTGGTTCGATGTGCTACGAGCGTGCCTGTATTAATGCGTTGTGTTTGTTTGCATCAGGAATTGCAGGGAGCTTCGGCGGAAAAGAATGTTAGAATAAGCGCATACTTGCACACACGCCATAATTTCCAAGGCTGGCCCGTAAATTTGACAAATAGTACACTGACCATGAATTTTGAATATTAGCAGAGCTCGGCCGTAAGCCGTCAATGGGAACGAATTATCAAAGTATCTCAATCTGCGTGCGCAACAATGAATGTATTTTTGAAGCCAAAAAAATGATAGGGGTCGAGTTTGCCACCCGAACCGTGCCGCTGGAAACCGGGGGAACTGTGAAGGCGCAGATCTGGGACACAGCCGGTCAGGAGAGGCAAATGATTATTCATCGTGGTTCTTCGTCCATAGTCGTTTTGGTTAATAGTTAATAATTATGATGATTCCGCGTGACCTAGAGGAGGAAGGGATCAGATCTGTCCGGAATCCGGATGGAGTATTTCAGGAGGGTATGGAGTCATGTTAGTTAAGTTTATGAGACATGTCATTGGGAGTACCAAATACCGCTTCAGTGATAGGGCACCAGGTCGTACCGCATACTTAATATGCCGTTATCATACCAAATTTGAATAATAAACAGTTTCCCATATATTATAGCCAATATGCCGGCATATCATATTATATCGATTAGATTTAAGAACACCCATGGTGTTCACAAAAATCCCGATAGTAATGGTATTGTGCAGTGATAGGAAGGTATCGCGCGATCACTGCGGCGCACTACCGGCGTGCCGTGGGCGCCTTGCTAGTGTATGACGTGACGCGGCGGAGCACCTTCTCCGCCTGCGCCCGGTGGATGCAGGATCTGAGGGACAACGCAGAGCCCGACCTGGTGATCGCGCTTGTGGGAAACAAAGTAGGTACATTTTAATATATCATTCGGTCTGTAGTCACAAGTTTTTGTCTCTGATTGTGTTGAGCGGCCTAGGCGTGAGAAAATGAATCGTACGCGCACAAGGAGAGGAGCGAGTTGAAAACAATTTCGGAAAGAGGAATGAGATTACCATGGGCGGGATGAACTCCTTTACGATATTTTACGGTGTCACTATGCTTGAATATGCCAACAATATTGTCGATAGCCTTAGGGTCATAACGCATATCTAATACGAAAAAAACAGACCTGGTAGAGGCGGATCCGGGCGTGCGTGAAGTTCCGACCGAGACCGCTGCAGAGTGGGCGCATGCGAATGACCTGTTCCATATTTTCTTCCTAATAAATAGTAATGGGTCTCATGGCATCCCGAGATATTGCAACTGGACAGTGTGTAATAGACTATTACTGTAGCGGAGTGGAGAGTGAAGCGGGTGGAGTGGAGCGCCCCCTCAAGTAGCGGGCGGTCAAAGGCGAAGTGGAGAGTGAATAATCAGAAACGCCGTAGGGCCAACAACAACAACAAGTACAACAATCATTATAAATCAAATATTAACAGGCTTTTCGCGGAGACCAGCAGCGTGACGTGTCGCAACGTGAAGCACGCGTTTGAGGCACTCCTACAAGAAATTTATCATAGGCAAAGCCGCGCCGGACTGAGCTCGACTGACCACGTGGGAAGTGGCGACGGCGGCATTTCTCTCCTAAGCAAAGGGGGTGCCCCGGGGAGTGGCGAGGGGGTGGGACTCCAAATTCCAAAGGAGCTACAGACCTGTTGTGGGGCTGGAGGGATCAGTTAGTCAGTTAGTCGTTTAGTATGCCATGGTATAATATACAGGGACCCACCCTGTTTATCCGGCATTTGCGGGAGCCGATACCTGGTGAACAGAATAAGAAATATACTTGGGGAAAGGGCGGTTGTGCTAAACAATTCTTGCTGTCTGACCCGTTTCCATTTGGAGTAAAGCTTGAGTGTGTTTTCGGAGAGGTGTATTTTTTATAGATTTGAATTGATTACAAAGGAGGTCCTTCGTCCCATACAAGCACTAGGATTAGGATAGGTTGTCGGGTGTTCGATTTTAATAGAATTTATTTCTCCGCATGCCTCGAATCAATGATCGTCACCGTATATTATCCCAGGCTCCGTTCTGTCTCGTCATTTCTCTTTTCGTGTCAGTCTCTGTCATACTCCCAGTCAGTCTCTGTCAGGTGTATCTATAATGCCGACCGTTGCTCTGTGAAAGTTCTTTGATACTTCAGATTTCTTTCCGTCGTGACCGAAAACCAATCTATTGGTATTACTATTAGTATATTTAATTATATTATAGTACATAATGTTCCACCGTGAGTGCTGTCGTGCGAAGTATGCTATACTATAGGACATGTAATTTTTGTACATCTACTACATACTACTGTACGTTGTTTGAGGCGCGTTCGTCGGGTTCTGAACCCGTATCAAATCTAACATGGATCATTCATCATTTGGTTGGTCGTATTATGATTCATTCATCATAGTGGTGACAGTGATGCCATTGCCGCATCATTCCGTATTATGTGCAGCCTGTTGTGTCACTCAGTATGTGTGTAATGTAATGTATAAAAATATAATCGCACCTCATTCATCTTCACATACAATTCAGACCCTATGATTCATATATTTTTATGTGCGTGGGTTCACGTTTCCGCATATTCTTTTAATGTTTCTGCTAAGGTGTGTTTCTTTTTGTCGTGGCTGTTGTGTCTGGTTGATATGTCCCAGTGTATCGCACCCTTTCTCAGACGACCGGTTAAAAAAAATATTTTCTGTGTGAATGTTCCTTCTTAGTTTCAGGAAGGAGCTCTGATTCGTGGAAAACACATATTAGTCAAAAAGAAAAAACGGATAGCAGGGGGATAACCACTGGCTTGGATATTTGGTTGGTGGATTAATCATTATAAACATTTAATACGTAGTACAGTTACGATACATAGTATTGACAAAAAAAATAAAATTGGTGGGCGGAAGAAAATTACTAGATTATTAGTGATAGAATTGCGCGTATAGAAACAAAAGGGAAAAACGAATACACTCCCATTGGAAATATCAAATACGATTCGAACTTTGTGTCAATGAAAATGCGGATTCCATGATTCGATGAAACGGGCATACCCTTTCGAGGTAAAAGTATTTACCTTTTTTCTTTTCTTCTATACCGTCATTGTATTTGGTACATATAGTGTTGTCCTCTGCGGTCACTCCCTAGGCAAAAAATCTTATCTTTCCAAGGGCTACGAATCGGTCCACAGAGAAATCTTGAATATGTGTACCAAAGGCGACGCCACACTGGTCGGCGCAAGAAGATATAAATTATGAATCCTAATTTGCCGACCGGCACTCATTTTCGTGTGATAGACACACTGACAAAAAAACTTTGACATTAAAAAATTCTGGAGTGAGTACACTATACTATGCTATATAGTTGACCATGTTAGTGATAGGCTAGCAGCTCATAAGGCATATTATAATCTATTAATAAACCGTGGTAGGGAAATAATTATAAAAATTGTAAATTATTGATGTACCAAAAAAAAAAAAAACAGAACCCTTCTATGCAACAGAGCCATCTGCCAGCACAACATCAAAACTTCGCAAACAACGTCCACGCGATGCCCGCCGATCCGTCTTTTTGTTTGATTTTCGTGGTATCCTGGTTGACATTCAGAAATTGTTTTTGTCCTGATTTCTTTTTGCCCGCGCATGGGATATATAAATTATAATATATATTTAATATTTATTCAATATTGTAATTCTCCGAGGTTCTCACCGCAGTTTATGAAAAGAAAAGTCACACCAAAAAAAAACTTCGAAACTATATTATGATAGTGTACCAACGGCCTCACATTAAAAGTGTTAATGTTCGGACAGGAAAGACAAAAGAAAACCTAGGTATCAGCAACCTGGCATGAGCAGTTTCGGGCCCGGAAGCGCCGTGTCGGGTAGTTTTTTTTGTATTATTTTTCTCGACAATCAATACCATTGTCGAGAACCCTAATGTACTATACTAATTAGTATCTTGCCACAGTTTGACCTTCGTTAATAGTATTAGACGGACCTTCGTTTGGTAGTTCATATTCATCCAAATTCTGGAAGTAGATTTTCCCGCGTATATAGAGTCTAGCTTGCGTGTTTTGTGGGTGTTAAGGAAAGTAATTTATGCAATCACAGGCTGGGGCTCCCAGGCTGGGAAGAGGCTAAAGCCCGATGAGAATTCAGACCCAAAGCTGCCGCAGGGGGTATTATTTCTTTTGCGCTACACTACATTCTTCGTACAGATATTGATATGGAAAAATCAAAAATCGTATCCGAGTTCGGCTACTTTTTGGATTTCTAACAAACTGGCTGCTCATGTGGCCTGAACGAGGATGACCGATGGTCTGAGTCGTGAGAAATTTTCGAAATTGGTTGTGGTGTTTTGTGATTGTGGCAGGAAAGTTCTATCAGTGTTAAATTGCAGACAGGGCATAACGCATACCGATACTGGAAAAAAGTGTCCGTTAATGATGTATGTTTATTATTAACATTGTGTTAGCCGCTTTTTGTCGACGTTTTAAAACAGTTCAAATACGCAAAACAAAAAAGATCGCGGGAGCGCTTCGCCTGCTTATTCCGGAAAAGTCAATGAAGATGATCATCGGTCCCGGAGGTGATTTCATTTTTCCCAGAAATCGTGATTAATATTATTTACAACGAAAACAAAAATCGATGTATTTAAACTATAAAATCAAGAAGATGCAAAAAAAAAATCATGCAAATGAATCGACGGAACCATCTTTGTAACTACAGCATTTACCATCGAATATCCAAAATAAAAATAATAAACGAATATTAAAAGGCCAGAACGTGAAGACTGTGGGAGCCGCGACGGGGACTTTCGTGCACGTGTCGGCGAATTCCTTTGTAACGGCTGACCAATGCACCGACCACATCGTTTCCATCACGCCACGGCGTACGACACCGGGTACCACCGCGATGAGCCAGTGCGCCGCGGCGATGAAGCAGGTAGAGCCAACATCAAAAATAAGATATTGACTATGCATATTAATTGTGTGCAGCATTTTTTTTTTGCCATCGAGCTTGCACATCCGTAGTTTGGAGCCATGCACATTCTTAGAGATAAATTATATTTATATAGTATACTCTAGTCTAGAAAATATGAGAGGTCTAAGGCATGAGATTGTACTACTAGAGTATGCACTAGAGTATGTACTACTAGATTGTACTACTAAGGCATGAGATGTATGCCGATCTCATCACGACCCTCAAACAACATACTCTAGAAAATATAATTGTTTGATGTAATTATCGCACATAAATCATATTAACAACCAAAAGCAGCAATGTATATTCATAAAGGTGTAAGTACCTCGTCTGCTATTAGCTAACTATAGCTAGTGGTCCCCAAACCAAACAATATTATAAGGTGATGATTTCCGCGTTCCCGCAACAAGATCAGTTCGGGGAGTTCAAGTGCATCTTCCTGGTACCATTTTTATCTGACAGGCTTTCTTGGAGTTAGTCTTCGTAGTAATATTAGTTCGTACGGTCGGTGTAAATTTCTCTCTCTCTTGCACGTATTTATGGTTTTTTTTTCCCGCGGATATATGTATATCAAAGTCTTCTGATCTTCGCGTCATCCAGCATTTTAGACTATATATAGTAATTCGACTGTGATGATATGAATCCACGTGAGGGTGTGGTCCCTTTGGTATGTATCGATGCCGCTAATCAGCGCGGCCGCGAAGGAACGAACGCCCCTCGCGACCTCAGGTCGCAAGTACCTGGCAGTGCGGCAGAGACGCACGAGTGACCGCGGCAGCGCGGACGGAACGCAAACGAAATAGACGCGGGCGGGCGGGGCGAAAAAAATATCACAACACGACTACCGCATGTAACAAAACGCTAAGCTATCACTGCCCCGCTGAATTTTTTGTCACGCATTGAGGGATATACAGATTGAGTGCGTACACAATGTCCGGAGAAAAAAGCGTGGCGAATATTAAACGACAGAACATGAGCGAAGCGATCACGGATGAATGATGCGAATGGTCGATCTGACGAACATACTATATTCCGCCTAAATAGGCTTTTACGAAACAAGTTCCTTTAAAACACCATATTATGACAAATAGTGCGTCCAATTAGTATGAGTGCTGTCAATGTTCAAAAAATCAGGTTAGCGCCTCTCTAGCGGGCCTGATGATCGGGAAAGGCGGTGAGCGGATCGCGAATTTAAGGAAAGAGCACAAGATTTCGGTATTATCGTTTATTAGCCAATTGACATGCTAAAAAAAGATTGGTTTGTGCAACAGACTGACTTGAATGTCGCCAGGGGATTCAGTACATGAAAGGCTCAGACAAAATATTATCGTGAGTATTATCGATATAGTCACTCATATCGTGGAACAGACAATTCCGCTGGAAACAAAGGCTTAACAGGTCATAATGCATATAGTCACTCATATTAACGTATAATATATAGTATCAATATCATCATGCAGGAAAAACAAATCAAAATATGCATATCAACGCACAACAATAAATTTAACTTAACCACAGGTCTCTCTGTCCAAGCCCCCAGAGGGACAGGCCGATGAGGAAGTGACCTTCACTGGAGGTGCGTCTTTTTCATGTCCATCCTTTATTTTTTCTGGAGAAACATGGAACTACATTTATTTTGAATGCATAATACACAAGCTTTGGTAGGGGTGGGGCGCCTGACGGCGCCCTCGGCTGGTCTTGACTTTTGATTGCGATGTTCAGCCTATGAACGGTAATACAGAGCTTTACGGACATATTATATAAATATTAAATTGACATTTAACCAACAACATTTCTGAATAATTATGGAGGTTTGAACGACGTGGAAATCGCGTTGAACACGCTCAACGACGTCTTCAGGATCCACTACGCCGACGAGCAGGAGGCGAAGGGTGGTTTTTCTCTAGGTGTATTTGTATCGTTGAATTGAAGGCTGTTTTTTTTTCTGTATTAAAAAGTTACAAAATAGTATAAATGTAACCTGGTTTGGGTTTAAAAAAAAAATGAACCTCTCTTATGCGTGAAAAAAGCAGCCCGATTGTTGCAAGATGAATATCACCGATTCATTGTGCTACTCCAGTGGCAGTAGATTGCATTGTTTTTTATTATTCGTCTGCATCCGGTATTATTGATTAAGTTCATCTGCATCCGGTAGTGGTCCGCAAGATATTTTCGTTTAACACGCAAACAATTAATAATGAACAATAAATATATGTTCTATTACATAGGTGTTGGAAAGGGCGGCATGAAGGGCCCGGGGCCGGGAAGCTTCATGGAGGTGCGGGGCGCCCCACTGGGCACGGTGCCCGCGGGCCCGGGCTGGAGCTCCGTGCAGGCTTCGAGTCCTGGGTGGGCTGGGGGTCCTCCGACCGGCCACGCTCTGATGCAGCACGGTTTTTGATTTTTTTTTTTATGTATTAACGTGAAATGTTTCTGGATGGTATTTAATAGTAATATTGTTGACATTCTTCAGCAAAGTTTACCCATAAGTTAGCCTATAGTATACTATAGACAAGGGCTTTTCCGTTTCCCGGTTCCGCTGGGAAAGACTTAATAATTAGTAGTGTACATTTTGTCGATGCATCAGCTGTGTCATGAATATGATGTCCATTTGTAATATAAAAATATTTGGTGCGGCGATGAGCGCGTGCCCAGACGTGCCGTTGAAGATGCAAAAGCTGCGCAAAAGTCAGATCAACCTGCCTTCCGGGATGGATCCCGGCCTGTTCATTGGCAAGGGCGGCACCTTCATGAAGGAGCTAAAGGCAAAGTGCTGCATTGCGGATGTAGGTATACATTTTTTATATATTATAATATTATCCGCACTCAATTGAGTATCTATCGGGTAACTATACAATGAGTCCGGAGATTGAGGGAAGGTGACGGATATTCACAAAAATCGCGTATTTCTGCAAGATCGCATTTTCTGGACGTTTTCTGTAATAACATGACATACATCGTTCATATTGGGTGCGATTTTTGATAATGAGTGGTCCCCGGGCTTACAATTGTGGTTTCAATCATGCAGGTTACATCTCGCGCATGCACATTGACAAAGACGAGAAAGCCGCAGCCGAGAGCGGGAAGGACGAAAACACCATCGATTTTCAGGCGTCTGAGGGGATTTTTCCGCACGGCATCGCACTGATTTTCGAGCGGTATATTATAGTTATTTTTGTCATATTATCATATATGGTTAGTACCCCTCCGCAGTAGTGGTACCCTTTGAATTCCCCATCGCAGAAATGGACTCTTAATATATGAAGCGAATTGCCGGCAAAGTAGTGCGCACGCAAGCAGAAGCAAGATTTCGTACAGTTAGTGTTGCTGGTACTGCAACGTCGGGGTGAGGGACCCCCGCTGAAGTAGACCCTTTGTAACGTTACGCTTTCGGAACTGCGGTGCTTGCGAAAGGTGTGGGGGCGCCGCCCGCCCGCCCGCCCCTCTGTTTCCTCGAAATTATGCGCAGCAAAAAATCTGCCAAAAAAGTAATAGTATAAAGGAGGTGCAATCTGAGGCCCGTGTCTATATGTTATACCATAGTGTTTGCGAGGAACTCATCTGTAATAAGAGGGACTCAGCGGCTGAGCATCTCAGAATTTTACTAGGTAATGTGATGTTCATTTGGTATTATTTAGCATTATTAATGGGTTTCCAAAATAAACACTAAGAATTTATAGTAATGCATTTTGCAGAACGTCGACTATGCACGCGGGGCCCGCTCGGTCGCACAGCTCATCGTTAGTCGGGACCCGAGTGTATACTGAGACTATGTAGTACGTCTCCAAGAAAAAAAACGCATTATAGGTTTCGCCACGTAGAGCACATCCAGTTCAGCCAGCACCTGCAGTGAAATCGGAAACGCAGGACGTTGAGTCATGATTTAAAAGAAATTCATAATGTCCAAATTTAGTTCGCACAATTTAAAGAAACTGTAAACACGAATAATATGATGTCATATATACAATAAATATACAATATAAATTACATTTTTTTTTTCAATAATTTATCACCATACAATATCAGCACAAACTATGTCGATTGGCCAAGATTCTTCAATAATATTGGTACGCGCACGAAATGCCGGATCAGGTGTGCATATTAAGGCGCAGGTATTATGATATATTATCGACGAAAATCGTTTTCAGTCATACCGGAGAAGTGGCCACCGGAGTCGTGGTGGCTCCTTTAATGTTGAACATCTGTATTAGGGTGTGAAACTTTAAATGCATAAAAAAAAATCATTATTAACCAATAAATTATTAATGGGGACGTACAAGAAGATCAAAGATATACAGACAAGATTTTTGCAATTAAAAAACCGGCTCGATAATACTTAAAAAAAAAAAAAACAGATCAAAAGCATTCACCTACTATTAGATACTTGTTCATTATTATTATACCCATGACAGATTTATCTGCAGCGTGATTTTTAGAGAGTCTCATGCCAAGGGTCGCGCACGCTGCTAGTAGGATCTCATGCAACTGTTGTAAGGCAGGCAATGGCCATTGTGGGACGCCTAAGCCATTGTGTTTTGACCTAATAAGTGTATGCGCTAGCGTGCATAAATAGCGGTGATGCCAGGTGAAATAGATGAGCGTGTCACTTTATCTATGTGGACTTTAGAGCAGCCTTCCAGAAGTCCAGTTGCTAGAAGAAAGTAGCGTTTTGCTCTTGTCAATGTTTCTTAATTTTATTCAACCGGTAATTCCGTATTATATTCGTTTCTTTAGTTTCTTACTCAAAAGAAAAATCGATTCATGTTTTTTTATGGGTTGATCGTTTTATACAAATTTATTTTTCCTCAGTGATAGACGTAACATAGGAACCCCCCGCGTCTCTTTCAAAAATTATAACAACAGAGGTTGTATCGTCGCGACATACATTGCAATACACCTGTATGTGAGACATCAATAATCATATGTTCTAACTATAGTATAGTATATTTCGGTCGAACACACTACTAATTATATTACACACCGAATAGGTATGGTTTGTCTTGCATGACTATGCTATACTTATAGATTGAAACCGCTTCCAATATTTTCACAATTTACAATGAGCAACTGTATGGTGTCGGAAGGCCTATTTGGGACCCCCCGGCGAGGTGAAACAGAGGATGTTTGTAATTTGAATTTTCTATACTACAGGGGAGTTAAATTTTTCTATTAACATAATAGAAAATGTCATACGGATCTGCTCAAAATATTTCGAAATTAAATTGTCGTCCGTCCGTGCAATATTGAATGATGGTGTATGCTATAGTATGTAACTGTCACAAAAAAAGGGCCATCGGGCCATCGGTATTTATGGTGAAGTCGGGCGCGGAAGCCGCTATTTATGTATTAAATCTGCAATTAAAATCTAATATCATATGTAACATTAGGAACCCATGGGTTGATATTAATACAGCTTTTTTTTTGTTGCATTATCAAGTAAGTAGCGGTATGAAGTCATTCACCATTTGAAAGGTGGCCAAGGAGGTAGAGGAACCGCCGCAGCGAGCGGGAAACGTCTTCCGCGCGATGGAATATTCATAGCCCATGGTAGAGTCGACCCAAAGATTAATATACCATGGTAGAGATGACCCTGTGTCAAAAGTCTCTTCATTGAAATGACAATGTAGTGCCAAATCTGTTGCAGTTGTCTATTTATCGATCGTACCTGAATATACTTGCACCCGGATAATTTTTTAACCCCCCGAATACAATTTTGTGCAGCGCAAACACCGGTCAATCATCATTTATTAAATATAATCCCGATTGTATTATCATACAATATATAAAGAAAAGTACTACAACACAAAAACGACAAAAAGAGATCAAGAAGCAACTTTCGGCCACCGTGTGTATTTGAATGTGATACTAAATGTAATATACACTAATCAGAGGCGTTTGCAGTCGAATAATTTCGGCCGTTGGGGGCCCTCTTTATCGATGTAGATCAGATACGAAGAGGATGACAAACAAATTGAAGAGCATCGATTATGCGCGCATACTAAGTATCTGTATGATTTATTCATTGTATACTTATACTATAGGGACATGAAAAAAAAATAGGTAACGTCGCTTCAGTTTATATATGTGACACTGTTCATGCGAGAAATAATAGTTTACAATTATTTAAAGGAGTTTCAATTTTATCAGCTAACGATCCTCTGCTAAACTGGGACTGAGGGGGGTTAAAGATTTCGCTTCAATAGGTCAGCAGCAAACAGCAGGCGCAAGTTGAAAGAAGGCCGAGAAGTCGAAGAAGATCTAGCTGGATGGAAAGTAATATCGTAAACATTGATGACAGATATAGACATTGTATAAATACAGCGGCCAAAAAAATACAGGGATCGAAACCTACCCGGCAACGGCGGACTTATTCCCATAACAGTGATGCAATCCAGCCGGAATGTTTATAATAAGTGATGACAGATCGTGTGTTTTTCAGCACCGAGCTTTTTTAGACTTTATTTTAGTTACGGTATGGAGGTGGTTAAACTTATAATATGTTATTATTGAAGTCAGAGAATATTGCCATTTTTCAAAATATTGTTTTGGTCTTTTAAATTCAGTCTTATCTATATTTATACATTGTGGTTTCGG